>Ga0066709_100000696_pt1 | contig 19411 bp, 16 predicted proteins | sample GraSoiAngelo_158_FD_79665 | JGI IMG/M metagenome (GOLD analysis project Ga0066709, IMG submission 79665) | Grasslands soil microbial communities from the Angelo Coastal Reserve, California, USA - 14_1009_16_30cm | ecosystem: Environmental > Terrestrial > Soil > Grasslands | place: USA...
CTAGAAACTGGAGGACGCTCATGCAAAGAACTCTATCAACAGAACAATCTTGCAGCGGTATATCTGTAACAGGGCCAACTACAACCTGCACATTGGTAATCTCCTTTGAGCGAATTCGTCCTTGGAGGCGTTCAATCGCACTGTCTGAGTAATCCATCCCGATCATCCGGTTAACGGTTGAGTGCATTAAGAATACAACCCTGCCTGCTCCGCATCCCGCGTCAAGAACCACGTCCGAAGCTTTCGCGCCAATGAAATTGATTAGCTCCTCGTCGGCCAGATATTCAAGTTGCCTCTCGCGTGCACTCCTTCCTAGATCAGATTCGTAGTGCGAGATATAAGCGTCCTCGGACGCGGCCGAGATATTTTGTTGCCATCTACTTTTCCAATATGTTTCCCAATCCATGTGGCTGCTTGTTAAGTTTGCGACCGACACTCGAGCGCTAATTGCGGCTCTAAAATCCTATCGAACGCGCGAATGTAAAATGCAATTCTATGTTCCATCGAGTCGATCATGGATTTCTTTAGGAGGGCGCTATTCGTGACGCGGGTGACCGGGTGGATCACGTGAGCCATGTCAATTATTGCCACCTTAGAATTGCTGCAACAGTCTATTAGAATTTTAGAACCGCTAGCTTTAATCGTTAAGTTAGCGGAGAGGGGTAGGATTCGAACCTCCGATGCGGCGCTACGGTCGCATAACGGCTCTTGCGAGCCGCTGCCTTAAGCCACTCAGCCACCTCTCCGAAAGTCGTGTTATTCAATCAGCGATTTAGTTCTCCAGGACCATCGTGACACGTGACGGTCGGTTCTTATATATGCAGGATCTTTGAGCGACAGTCATTAGTGCGTTATCGCCCACTCGTTACAAACGCCGTGCTCCGGCTTATGTTCCAGCCGAAAAATGAGATGAGTGTCAGGATCATAGCCAAGCTTTTTCATGCTTTCTTTTGTCAACCTGGTAATGAGCCGCTTATCCATCGGAGAGATTACCGTCTGCCAGCGGATGGCGGCAGTGACGTCAAATGCTCTTTGCTGTTTGCCAGTGATACTAGAGCGTTGATGCTCATGCGCTCCCTTTTCAGGATTGAGCATGTCTTCGGTGAAGTCCGTTTCGACGAATTGGCAGACCTGCCTTAATGTCTGCTCCGGAGCGGCCAGTAAATCTTCGTAGCGAAACAGTCGATAATTAGGTAATCCTTGATACCGAAGATGAAGCCGCGCCGTCCAGCGGTATTGGGCGATGACAAACCACACCGCCATTTTTCTTATAAGCCACGCCAAACGTGGGTGATCTAGCACTCTCGTCGCTGTTCCCGACGGGTCATTTGTCTTGGACATCGCCATCGCCCGGGGATCTCGTGTAATGTGGACAATTTTGCAGTCGGGAAACCATTGCAGTAATTCGGGAACATGCCCGACATCGACTGGGAATTTCACACACGCCCTCGTGCAGCCACCGAATCGAGTAATTTCCTGGATGAAGATTCTCGCAATCGCCCCCAGACTTCTGTCCGATTCCTTAATTTTGCGCGCGATCTCCCTCTTTAATTCCGGATTCTTGACTGCTTCAATGCCTTCGAACCGCCAGAAAGCGGCCTCCAGACCCGGCAAGCCCGTTTTGGAAAAGCACAACTTGACCATTGTATCAATGTCTTGATCGGAAGATAAATCCGCGCCTTGAGTCTTAAGAAAGAACCTGAAATCTTTGTGCCTCGGTGGGCTTAGAAAGCGCGGTTCCGTTAGCCTCATTACACCTGGACACATCGCCACGAGATTGTGCCAGAGTGTGCTGCCGCTACGATGCAGCCCGACAATGAATATGGGAGGTTTCATAAGCTCCTCATGTCGCTTTGTGCGGATACCTCAAAGAGTACCATCTGGCTCTTAATGCCAGCAGCCAAATCATCATTCTCTCGGGAATCAGTGCTCTGATGCCCCTGTGCAGCCCAAGCCTTAAAGCCAGCTGACCTTTCAGGCTTAAAGGCACGAAGTATTCCGGGACCGGGGTTTTTTTAAAGCCATTACTTTCTTGGAACTGACCATGCTCGCCTCTTCGCCACACCGTATAGACGATGTATGGAATCTTACGCTGCGCACACACTTCCACAGCCTTCGCGATCATGCCGTTCATCGGCGCCTTGCTACGATGACTCGTGTTGTCAAGAATCAACGTGATCATCGCGTACCGGTCAGCGATGTAGAGCTTAATGAACCCAATCAGCTCGCTCTCATAATAAGCCGTGATAAAGATCGAATGCTGCAAGTCGAGAGACATCTCTTTCTTCACAGTTTCGAAATCCTTGCCATAGTGCCAGAAACGTTTACCCCTCCGTACCGGGGATTGATTAAAGATCCCCATAATTCCGCGGACCAATTCATCACTCAATTTAGTTTCTTGAATCGTTACGCCGCACTTTTCGGTTTTTCTGACCTTATTTCGCGCACTGGGGCTGATCTGCTTCGTTAGCCAATGGTTATAGTCTTTGATCGGAATAGCGGCGATTTGACGGTACTCTTTGTAGTAGCTGAACCTGGCGTCATTATCTGGAATTCTTTGCCAGAACCTAAGCAAATCTATTCTTATAGGAGCGGTCTTGAGCGCCCGAATGACTTCGTCTGGATCTTGCACGTCTGTCAGCCATTCGTCCTTTTCAGTCAGGTGGGCAGTCGTTATGAGTTTACCGGAAATAATAAATGCCTGGTCCTTTGTCCGTACGGCATCAAAGGACACAAATGCTCCCTTAATATGAATTGTTTCTTTGTCGATCACAACCTTTCGATTGGACCTCAGCGTACTGGCGACGGGCTCAATACTTTCGATTTGGCTCAAATGACCTCCTTTTAATAATTGACCGTGCCGTATTCGGGCTTCCGTACCGACGGATCGCCACGCAACCATTGCTCGAGCATGACGAGACTAAACAGAAGTTTGTGGTTATCTTGTCGCCCTGATCTGTGGTCGCTTAGGAGCTTTCGCACCCGTTCAGGCTTGAGCAGACCGAACATAAGAGAGTTTTCATCCAGGAGCAGGTCAGGAAGCTTGCCGTTGAGCGAAGAGCGAAACCATTCGTCCACTACGTTGACAGCGAAACCGCGCTTCTTACGCTTGAGGATACTTGGCGGAAGGTAACTCTCACAAACCCTGCGGTGCAGCCACTTGCGACTACCATTACGGATTTTGAACTGTGAGCCGAGCCGCTGGACGTACTCCACAATGCTGCGATCGAGATAGGGGACACGCACTTCAAGGCTATGGGCCATCGATAATTTGTCAGCGTACATCAGTAGTTCGTCCGGCAGCGACGAGCGAATTTCAAGCAGTTGAAAACCACCCAGCTCATCCGTGTGGACCATTTGCGGAATAAGCTCGCGCCAGTAATCCACCAGTTCACGGCGTTGTCCGTCTGGCAGGAGATCGTCTTGGAAAAGTCCATCTATAGTTGTGCGCGGCGTGAGCGAAAAAACATCCTGGTACCTCTTCAACCGATCCTCTGTACCCAGTGAAGCAACGCCCCGCTTCAACATTTCATTGCGCGGGAGGCCGTTCACGGCAAACCCGACAACCGACCTTAGGCCCGTTGGCAGGCGACGCCACCATTCGCCATAGTGAACGCCCACATGTCTCTTGTATCCTCCGAATAGCTCATCCGGGCCCTGGCCGATAAGCGCTACCTTGACATCCTGTCGCGCTCGCTGCGCGACAAAGTACATTGGAACGATTGAAGACGCGGCAATTGGTTCTTCTAAACATTCCACAATCTTAGGCAGCGATTTTTCGAACTCCTCGCGATCAAGCTTCACGGTCACATGCCGGGCGCCCAGCACGGCAGCAGTTTCTGCAGCGTCGGCCAGCTCGTCGTCCCGGAAGCCTTTTCCGTAACCGATGGTGTATGCTGGCCATGGACCACCCTTCTCATTCATCAGCGCGAGAAGCAGACCGGAATCAAGACCGCCGCTCAGAAGTATCCCCACCGGCACATCGCTAAGCAGGTGGCGTTGGACTGCATCGCGATACAACTGGAGTAACTCCTGTCGGGCTTCCTCCTCGCTCTTAGCTTCCAAGAACGGGATTCGCTTGTAGTTATACCACCGCTTCTCCTGGCATTCTCTGTTCTCGACGACCACCATCGTTCCGGGCGCCAGCTTCCGAATACCATCAAGTATCGTCAAGGGAGACGGCGTGTACCTAAATCGAAGAAAGAGATTGAGCGCGACGGGGTCCACAGTTGGTTCGGATTGGTCGGCAGCGACAACCGAACGCATCTCGGATCCGAAAGTCAACGTGCCATTGTTGATCTTATAATAGATCATCTTGATACCCATGGCGTCACGCGCCACAACCAGCCGCTTGTTAGGCACATCCCAGATGGCGAGGCCAAACATGCCATTCAGATGATTGAATACATCCGTGCCCCACTGTTTGTAGCCGTGAATGATTACTTCAGTGTCGGAATTCGTTCTAAATTGATGGCCCCTACTTTGCAGTTCTGCTCGCAGTTCCCTGTAATTGTAAATCTCGCCATTGAAGATTATCCACACAGTTTCTTCTGCGTCCGACATCGGCTGATGACCGCCAGCGAGGTCGATGATCGATAGGCGCCGGAATCCCAACCCAACCGGCCCGGCGATGAAGAAGCCTTCGTCATCAGGGCCGCGATGCGCAATGGAACGCGCCATCCGTACGATCGTATCGCGCTCGACAGGTTCGCGTCGCTCGAAATTAAATTGGCCTGCAATGCCGCACATATTTCAGAAGTCAGAGATCAGAAGTCAGAAGTCAGAGGTCATCTTAGGATGAAAGAAGAAGGATCATTGATCATACTTCCGAGCATTGCTCCAACTTCATGGCACTTTTCAGTGAAGAGCGCATGATCGCGTTTCGACAGATAGTCGCAGTCATGGGCGAAATCAAGCTAGGTTTTCGCCACTTTCACCATCTGCATCCGTCAGCTTACTTACAAAGTGAGCTTCGTACCTACATTTTGCCCATGCTTCTCGCAGATTCGTACAAACAGACCGGGAGGAGCGTCGGATTTGATCGATAAGTGAGTACTTTTCCTCGGCGGGAAAGCGTTTACCTACCGCAAAAATCTCCATTGCAAGTGCGTACGCTTTCTGATAAACGATAAGATCTTTCGCTGACTTGATCTGCATTGTTACTTCTGAATGAATTCCGCCGTCTGATGTCTGACATCTGATCTCTTTGCGCTCGCGCTTTTATCGACTCACGAAGACAAAAAGCGAGGCTCCTGAACATCTGCGCCTGGCCCCATCGATGCAATGGAACATTTGTCCCAACCAAAATGCAACTTACGTGAAGCAAAGGAGCCGTCAGATTTGACCCAATCTTTCAACGGAGGCGATTAAGGGTTGGCCTCGCTATAGAATTGTCTGCTCGCTTGGCTAAGGTCCCTCGTTCCTCCAACATGAAGCACCACTCTTGGTTGTACGGATTGCGACTCTCCTGTCAAGACCTTAATGGGTCGTACAGCTTTATTACCAAGGACGTCCCTTACATTAAAACGTGCTTCTGTTTCGCCTTCCAAACCGGCCTTAGGGCCTCCACAAACACCCACCCTCTAACCGTATGACCAGGTTCAGTGTCTCTGTTTGCGATCATATAATCAAATGTGTCTTGTTCTAATGTTCGATCGACGTGCTTGCTTCATATCGTTGGTGCGACCACGGTTATAAACTTCGCCGCTATGCGCGTCGATGGTAACAAGCCTCACTCACCCTTGTTTGCCGTTCAGTACCTCGATCGAATAGGAGTCAATCATTATAGGTGCGTCGCTCAAGTTAGTGAATCGAATGTATAATATACCATTAATTGGCGATGCAATTATCCGTCCCTTTTTGTCACCGCGGATCAGCCAAAAGTTTTCATCCATAGATTTTGGATGTAGCCATCCAGCTTCCACAGCGACTGCAAAGTCAAGTTTAGGTCGTGCAGCACTAGGGGGTGATTGCGTTGAAATTTCGGACGGCTTATGTGCCGGAGCGATTTGTCTAATGAGCACAAGCAATACAATCCAGAAGAGAATGGTTGTTCCGGCGCCGAACCAAGCGACATGCCTCGTAGGTCTTTCATGAAGTAATAGCCAATCGCCAGAGCCAGTAATAATAGAGCTGCGCTGACGACTATGTTTTGTCTCCAAGAGTGAGTAAAAAGATCATGAAAAACGCCCCTTGAAAATATTCGCCCAATTACGGGATGGTTGATGGGATTGGTGTTGGGCATTTTACCCTGTCTGTCACGCTTCGGACTGGGGGGCCAGTAGCGCCCTCAGCCGCGATGAGCTTTGCGTATTTCAATGTTTTCCGACGATGCCGCTAAGTGCTTTCGTGAATCGTCCGGAGTCATTGTCTTTAGGTTCGTTGAACCGAAACGCCTGTTCGGCGAGGTACCGGAACAAACCGTTACAACAGGAAAATAGGACAGAAGTCAGAGATCGGAGGTCAGAAGTCAGAGATCAGAGGTCGGCCTAAGGATGAATGAGGAAGGATCACTGATCATGCTTCCGAGCATCGCTCCGACTTCATGACACTTTTCAGTGAAGACTGCATGATCGCCTTTCGACAAATAGCTGCAGTCATGGGCGAAGTCGAGCCAGGTTTCAGTCTCACCGTTTTCGCCATCCGCGTCGGTCAGTTTACTTACAAAGTGAGCTTCGTACCTGCGTTTTGCCCATGCCTCTCGCAGATTTGTACAAACAGACCGAGAGGAACGCCGGATTTGATCGATAAGTGAGTACTTTTCCTCTGCGGGAAAGCCTTTGCTTACCCCGAAAATTTCCATCGCGAGTGCATACGCTTTTTGATAAACAATAAGGTCTTTCGCTGACTTGACTTGCATTGCTATTTTCCGATGAATTCCGCCGTCTGATTTCCGAGAGCTGCCGTCTGACCTCTGACATCTGATCTCTGATCTCTTTGCGCTCGCGCTTTTATCGACTCACGAAGATAAAAAGCGAGGCTTCGAAACATCTGCGCTTGACCCCAGCGATGCATGGGAACGTTGTCCCATCCCAAGTGCAGTCGGCGCGAGCGAAAGGAACCGCCGAGTTTGATCCAGTCTTTCAGAATTCCTCTAACAACTGTCTCCAGCGTCGCATCTAGTTGCGGGAACCGGTCCCGAAGCAATAAACAGAGGTTAATGCACTCAGCGCAATCGTAGAGCTCACATTTGTAAACAGTCAGGCGGGGAGCTCGCGAGAACGGCTTCGGAAAACCATGTGCGTCGAAGAGGTTGTTCAGATAGTAACTCACCCCTTTGCGCAATGCTTGAAGCGTTGCCGCATGGCCAGTGAGGGCGTGAATCTTGGCCAGCGCTTTCATTACGAAACAGGTGTGATAGTGATCAACGAAGTCACGGATGCCATCGACGGCATAGAACCAGGAGCCCTCCGGATTCTGCGCTTCCAGGACAAAATTCAGGTTCCGCTCCGCAGTCAGCCAGTACTCGTCCTTTGAAAAGATTTGTGACGCGCTTGTTAGCAGAAAGGAACGATAAGCTGCGGCATTAATAACTCCACCTTTGTCGAAAGGTGTGTAGGAACAGCTGCTGGCGTTTTCCGAGATCGAGAAGTCCTTGATATCCTTGAACGCATGACGCGCGATCGAAGCCATGACATCCTTCCACTCCTCGCGTCCATCAAGCTCGTGAACATGCAGAAAGCCCTCATAAGCGTATGGGGTCGAGGTGATCAGCGGTGTTTGTTCTTTAATCTTCCCGTTGCGGGTTACCCAATCGTAGGGATAACCCCAGCAATATTCTCCAAATCCTGGGGACCGGCTTTTCTTCAGCTCTTCGAGAAAGTGGATGGCTCGCCGCAAATGAGCGTGATCGCTAGTCACTTGAAAGAGGAAGGCGAAACCCATTGCGTAGTGGGCATCGGCGATCGGAAATCTTGTGGGGCGATGGAAAAATCGCCGTGCGGAAGGGACGAATGCCTCGCAAAAAATCATTGGCGCGACCGCTGCCGTCCCCAGAAGCTTATGCCGGTAGTATAACGCCTTGGCAGCCTGTCCAGTTGCTCCGGCGAAAAACGTCTGATGATCATGCGACATTTCCCCATAGCGAGTAAGCCATCCCGTGAACTCGGTTAGAGCGCGAGAAACTTCGTCGGAGAGCTGCACGCTGCCCGCCGTCCATGGTCTGTCTTCTGTCATCTAATCTCTGACTACCGGTCTTTGCACAACTCGCTCTCCTGTCAGGAACGGGAGAAGGCGACCATTCGCGCTTTTGCCGGCGCGAGGTAGTTATCGCGCGCCTCTGAGAGATAACGACGAAGCATCGTCTTTGCACAATAGGCCAAGGTTTGAGACATATTTCCAAGATCTTCAGCCCCTTTGAAACGCAGTGTCACCAACGTGCTCTCACCCGGACTTAACCCGACTTTAAATTCCATGTAATCTCCGGCAGAATACCACGATACCTCTCGCGATCCAGTGCGAAGGCTTTCAATGTTTTCTGGCTCGTGTTCGCGTCGGCGAACTAAATAGTTCTTCTCGCGGTCTGAGGGATTTTCAATTAGTAGTTCGCTTCCGTACATCTCAATCTCCATCGCATCGGGCGAGACTTCTTTTTGCCGATAACTTCGCCTGACCACGTCGCCGAGGCGGCGCCAGGCAAGCGGAACTTTAAGCGCATTGAGCTGATCGATGAATCCCGCCAGCCGCGCATATCCATTGCTGCAGAAATCATGATGGATCACCGCGAGGCAGGGTTTCCCAAGGAGAAGATCGAAGGCGAAGTTCTCTATGCCTTGAGCTGGATAGCGTCGGGTATAGATCGGAAAATCGCTATAGCTCATGACCGCAACATCCCATACGTCAGAGATTTTGAGCTTGCGCTCCCGCGACGGATGGCTGTGCACCTCTGTGTTCACGGCGGCATCGAAGCCAGCGCGCTTCAGCTCGAGAATTGCTTTCTCGGAAAAGGCACCTTGTGGGAAGACCATAACACGGTCGTGCACCAGATTTGTTCGTTCGTCGTGCAGAGACATACGCCTAACTGCTTCAGAGGCGACGGCACGAAGCCGCAGTGGATCTGAACTGGCAAACTCACCGGCGGTATGATCGCAGCCGTGGATGCAAAGCGAATAGTTCTCAGGATTATCCTTGAACAGTTGCACCACTTTCGGATTACTTCTTCGCCAGTTCCATGGGATGAATGCTATGCTAGTGGAAAATCGGAGCTGCTTCATCAGTGCTAGCAACTCACGGTACCGAACAAAACCGTACCTAGCTTTTAACAACGGGTCATCGATAACCAGGCAAGCACTAGTTTCAGTCGTGTTCCACGAGCTGTTGGGAAATGCCCATCTGATATAGGAAACAGTAGGGACGGCCGAGAAGAGATGATCTCGGATGTCGAAGTTTTGCGTTGTTAGTTCGGCATCGATGTCTAGCAGCGGAACTGACGAAACAAAAAACGGTACTCCCCGCCAGGTGAGCTTCAGGAATGCGGCCTTCTCTCCTGCAGCAATAAGTGGAGTCGCAGAGCACCCGTTCACGTCGAAAAAATCGCAGCTACTGAGTGTGGTGGCCGCAGGGCGCACGCGTAGACCGCGCATGGCGCCGCACACCCCGTCAGGATCGTCCGCGATGCTCCACTGGACATGAGTCCTTGCTCCTTTGCGAATTGAAATGGTCGCTCCCGAGAGTTGGCTTACCACGTTGGAAAGTGCGACAGGATCCCCATTGGAATACAAGAAAACGGAATGGATTTGCCGGGAAAATCCATTCCAATCGTATGGAGCCTTCTGCAGCGCTTCCATGACTTGGGCGAAGGTTCGTGCTGCGCACACCAGCCTGTAATTACTGTTGTTCGCCCTCGAGCTACTCTCGGGAAGTCGAAAATCCATTGCACTCTGCCTTCGAGAAGGCACACCAAAAAACTCTAGCACTCTCTCGGCGCTGCGATCGGCCACCAATGGGCGCTCGCCGGTTAAAAGCAATGCCTTTTCTTGCATCGATTCTGATTCTCATCCGCACTGAGCCGCGGAAGAGCAAGCAACTACAGCGGCTTCTTCGCGATTACTAACGACCTCATTGCCCTGGAGCGCGCGACCATATTCAGAACGGGGGACATCGCGTGAAGGAGCGCGGTCAGGAATCGACCAGCGGAATGAGGAATCCAGCAGAAATGTTCACTGCGCAAGACTTCAAAGCCAACCTGGGCAAACGGAGCCGTGTATTCCTCGAGCGACGGCAGGTAACATTCTTCCTCGCGCTCTCTCTTGCCATGAAGCTTGTTCTTCAAAGCGCTGCGGAAAGCGGGAAAGCGGTCGTTCATATCGATCACCACACAAACTCCTTCCGGCGCGAGCAGACGGAAAATGTCGCGCGCGCAATCCAACTGCTTTCCGGCGCGATGGCAGTAGCGGATTGTATTTACTCCGATAATGAAGTGAAAGGAGTTCTCCAGTTTCGAAAGCTCCTGGCCCAAACGGGCCGACATGTCCTCGAGCAATGTCTCGTTCTTCGCCACGCAAAATTGAACGCGACTTCGTTCCCACTGGGTAAGGTAGTCTTGTGCTTCCTTATTCGCGGCCTGAATCAGCACAGGAGAAAAATCCGTGCCGACAGCGCTCGCGACGTTGAAGCCATTCCGGCTCAAAACTGAGACTAGGTGCAACAGGTTCATCCCGCCGCCACAACCAAATTCCAGCATCCGAATTCCATCTTGTCCGACCTGTTGAGGCAGACGTTTAATCGCTTCGAGATAGACCGTCTTGTAGTCGTGATCGAGAAGATAACTAATCCCGAAACCGGCAGTAGCCGTGGTATATTTCAAGATCGCGTCGTGCGACGTGTACTCAAGGAAGAAAGGGTCAGCTTCCTTAAGTGAACTAATGTTCATTGTTTGCGCCATATCTGTGCTCCCTGCGATTTCTGACTGCCGATTACCGAGACTTACTGCCGCTCCATTGCGACTCGGAAGTTGTCCACCTTCTCGAATCTTAGAAGCGCGCGAAAAATCGCTCTCAGCTTTTTCATCTGTTCCCGGCGATGAAACCGCATCAATTCCCGGGAGACGGGCCGTCTCATCCTCCGGGCGGCTGCCCAACCGTAGCCAGTAAGCAAGGCTGCGCCTTCCACCGGCTGCTTTGTCGTGCGGTAGACTACACGAAAGAGCTGCCACAACGGTGAACCACCCAAATAATAATCCTTTTCGCCGTACGAAAAACTTGCTGCCCAATTACTCTTTTCAGCCGTGCCGAGCGTTCGGTAATGATGAAACCGCTTTTCAGGGAAGGACCGAGTTTTCCATCCTTTCATCCGCGCCGTGGTGACCGCAATCCAGTCAATCCCTCCGGCGCCGTTTGGAACATAGCCACCGATTTCTTGAAAGCACTGACGCCGGAAAAGCTGGCATCCCCCAGCAACGTGATTCTCACCTTCAAAGCTATCTCTGGCCGAGTCGTAGCCATCTTCTATGAATGGGGTCCCAGCTACACCGAGCTTGGGATTTTCTGAAAATTTTTGCATTAGAAACTCCAAATAATCGGGATCAAATGAAAGGTCCGCGTCGAGATTTCCGATTACATCAAATTCCAACGATTGAACTCGGGCCAGTCCGGCATTGAAAGCATGCACCTTTCCGGCAAAGCTGCGATCCAGGTGCTGCGGCTGTATCACCAGTTCAATCCACGGATGACGCTTCGCGTAAGCTCGGACGATTTCCGGAGTTTGATCCATTGAGCCATCATCCACAATTACCCACCGCTCTGGCAACCAGGTCTGCGCTGCCATCGAGTCAAGCGTTTTTTCAATAAACGCAGCCTCATTGTGCGCAGGCGTGATCAAAACATATTTCATAGCGGAGCCGGGTAGTGTTAAACCGTTACAATGTTATACCGTTACAAAGCTAGAAGGCGATCCGCTCTGACTGCTGACCTCTGATTTCTGACTTGTGGCCTGAACCGGGTAGATTTGAGCAAATATTTCGTCCATGATGCGGGCGGTCAAAAGGATTTCTCGATATGGGATTGGCGGTGGGCTGCCAGTGCGGATGCTACTATAGAATCGTGCGATCAGTTCCTTCATGCCGAAGTCCTGGTAAAGTCGCCGGCGTAGGAAATTTGCGACGTTGCACTGTGCATTCCGAAAATGTTCCTTAGCGTTCCTTAACGGAGGGATGAAATAGGTCAGATAACTCTTATATGAACGGTTTGTGTTTCGAACGAGGCTTCCGGTGATGATATCCGCGGTAATCGAGGCGGCCGGCCCATAGACCCTTAGTTGGTTCAGGCCTTTGATCTGAGTGGAAAAACAGAAGAATGCCGTCGTGCCCTGTTTGTCTCGAATCAGAACCCTCAATTCATCCATAACTTCTTGCGCGCCAAGGCTTCGGAGTTCCTCGCTTTGATGGGCTGTCGCAGCAATTTCCATCGACTCGCCGTCGAGAAATTCAGTCAGTTTGGCGATTCCATGGCTGATGATGTTATGAAATAGTTGCCCCGGTAGCTGGCGCACCCAATGGTTGCGGTTTCCGAGCATTGGTGCCACGTAGCTTCTGTCCCCTAGGTCGTATGACCAATAACTCTCGAGGTGAATCGGCCGCCCACCCAGAAACCCAGCCTTTTTAAGCCGCCGCATTTCCAGCATCTCAAGTGTAAAAAGATAATTATGGCCGACCGTCATCTTTAAGCCGCGCTTCTTGGCAAAGTCGATCAGCGATGCTGCTTCATCAGCTGTGATGGTGAAGGGTTTTTCCAGGTAGACATGGCTGCCCGACGCGAGGCACTGTTTGCCAAGGGAATAATGGTTCTGCGGCGGTGTGGTAATATGAACGACATCGGGAGAGGCGGCCCGCAGCATTTCTTCCAGATCGGAAAAGCATGCAGAAATGCCGAAGCGTTCGCCTAGCTGTTTGGCCATGAGCAACTCCCGATCACAGACAGCCACAATGGTGCAGTCCGGGATCCGGTGAATGGCCTGCACATGCTGGTCGGCAACCTTGCCGCAGCCGATTATGGCAATTTTTAACATCGTGAATTGTGACTACTGAAAAGTTAAAAGGTGGCAGTCTGATCCATGTCCATCTCTGCTCTGATCTCTGTCATCTGTTCTCTGCCATCTGTCATCCGCGGTTAGAATTGGATTCAAATTGATCTAGGAAGGCCTTCCGTCACCTTTCCATCGGCACTGCCCCAACTGCTCTCGAAGCTTCCTATTTGAGAAGCGGTTTACTTTCCACACAACCGCCTACTGAACCGGCTTTCGCACAAAAGCTATCAACTCTCCACCGACTCCCGTCCTGTAGCTTAGCCAAGCGCATGCGCGCGATACCTGTCGTGAAAATGCAAGCCTTCCTAAGAGCATCGTTTCAATTCGGAGCGAAAAATATACTTCTGCGCCCGGGTAGCGTGAAAAATGATTCTGCACACTCTCCAGTGAATGATAGATCCATTGTTGGGACTCCGTAGGCGCGGTTGCACAGGGCTTGCTATAGTAGTCAAAAATTAAAATGCCATTCGGCCGAAGGTAGCTAAGAAGCCGGTCTGTGACCCCATGCTTCGTTTCGAACTCCTGAGAATTGTACAACGAGCATGACCTTGTAAAAACGCAGTCAAACTGGTTTCTCCATCCAAGTTCAAGTATATCTCCTATTTCAAATTTCGCGCCTGAGGAAGAATAGATGTCCCGCGCGGAAGACACACCGGCAGCGCTGACATCCACTCCAACTGCGTTAAGGCCGCGCTCCGCGAATAACCATGTGAAAAAGCCCTGCCCGCATCCAGCATCGAGAAGGTGCCCTCCAGGTCGCAATCCTACCCTCGCTACGAGTGCCTCAACAAATGGACGATACAGCCAGATCCGGTATCCAAAGTAGTTCGATGAACCATACTTTTCGTCATATCCTTTTGAAATCTCGGTTGGGCGCATCTCGTGAAATGTTTCCATGCTTAAGCCCAATCTATTCGAATTGCCCCAAAAACGCAGCCATAGCTTGTTCCATATTCACCCTCGGTTTCCAGCCCAACCGCTGCAGAAGTTTCTGATTGGAGAAGCGGTTTCCTTTCCACTCCGCAGCACATCGGCGGCGGTTGAACGCGGGGGGGAGTTGACCCTTTGACCATTTCGAATATTTCTCCCATAGCACACACATGGCGTAGGCAACAGAGTAAGGGATCGTGATTGAGCCGAAGCGTTTCACCTTCCTCTTATACGCTGTCAGAAATTGGCGACTGGTCAGTAGCTCGTTATCAACGACGTTAAATGTCTCGCTTTCTATACCGGCTTTGAGGCCCGCCAAAACAATCGCTTCCGCACAGTTATCGACAAAACTCAGAGGCAAAAGATTCGAGCCGTTAATTTGGATGAAAAATCCAAACGTATTAATTCCGACACGGCCACTTAACTCTCGCTTACCCGGTCCGAAAACGTATCCAGGCCTGAGAATCACATAAGGCAACTGATGTTTATTCCCATATTCCCTGACCACTTCCTCCTGCTTCAGTTTTCCGAAGCCGTAAGCATCAAATCGTTCCTGCGACGCGTTTTCCAAGGGGCATGACTCATCCAGGAGAGCCCCTCGTTTCAAACTCAAATTCGAATAGACAGCAAAGGAACTAATGTTTACAAAGCGCCTGGGCTTGCCCACCTTGAGAAAAGCATCCAGTAAGTTGCGAGTGCCCAGCGCCGAAGTCATGAATGCGCCGGCAAAAGACTTATCAAACCCAGCAGCAAGATGGTAAATGATCGAAACACCTTCAGCAGCCTTCGCGCAATCTTTCCGCGAAAGGAGGTCACCTGCGATGAGCTCCACATTCGTTCGGGCATCGAACTCCCCGATTATCTTTTCAAGCCGGTCAAGCTGGCTAGATGATCGAACGAAGCAATGAAGATTCGAGAAACCGTATTCCAGAAGGATTTCAACGACTTTTGCTCCGATGAAGCCGTTGGATCCGGTCACCAGAATTCGGTCATTTCGTGATATGATCTCTCCGGAATTCAAATTTGCCAGTCCCCCGAACCAATCTTGCCCAGAGTCCGCCACGGCCCGACCTTGCTGGACGATGTCTTTCTGTGCGCTTTTGCCATGCCGCACGTTACCGCCGACCCTCGCAGCTGGGCATCGCATCGCCGCTCTAGTTATTTAAGGGATGCGGGTAAGTAAGGCTTGTACCCCGGCATCGGTGTGTTGTTATAGAAGTCTCGCTTCTCTTGAAGCGTTGGGCCGACGGAGCGTACAAGCAGTGCAGACGAAATCTTATTCTTGCCAACATAACTATCGTTCCAAGCGTAAACTGGCTCCGATACCTGGTTCGACCATCGTGGAAAACCAATTAGGCCTCTAGAATCACGGATCAAATCTCTCTTCCCACGACCGGGCTGATCCACAGACACCAACAGCTTGTAAATTTGAATCTGTTTCCAGCATTGAATGCGAGGTTAGTACCTTGAGACGCTCGGGCAAACTTAATTGTATCACCAGTGTTCGAAATAATATACGAGCTCATTGGGTACCCAGGATTCTTTTGTTGGTCCAGGTTACTCACCTCATAATTGACCCATTGGTTCGTGGCCCAGTTCGGCGAGGGGCTGACAGTAAGCGAGAGTGGTGGACTTGCGCCCGCGGTTCCACTCGCGTAAACAAAAGGACTGTGACCCGGCACACTTGTCCCGTTGCCTTCCGTATCGTTTAGGTCCCATTTGTTGCTCCCTGCTGACGGTCCCAGTGGAGGATCGTTCGTGATAATCCGGTACTGTTGAAGAACCATCACGTGAGTAGGCGCGACTCCCTCCCACGTGTTGTCGTGAATAAGTGCAGTTCCGCTCCTCAGCTGTCCCCCACTGGATGGGAATGTCCAGTGAAAGCGGTTGTTGTAAATCTCAATGGCTCTGACACCTGTCTGCGGTCCACCTTCAGTTCCATGGGTGTTAGGCATGCAATTGTAAAAATCATTATAGCGAGCCACGTACCTGGCGCCATTCGTGGCGTAAAGGCGATCGAAATGACAGTGATGAATCCTGACTGCTGCACAAGTTCCCTTAACCCGAATCGCTCCGTTGTCAGCCCTTTCCGTTAGCGAACCATGCCGAAAGGTAATTCCACTTAGACGAAATGATTGCCTAGGATTGAGATCAGCTATCAACATTGCGCCACCTCGATTTGGGGGCGTCCTTGGAACATCGTCAAGGATTACGGTTTTATCCTCTCCTGCGCCCGCTACCGTAATACCCTTGGTGATCGTAAGAGATGCAGTCCAACTAGCAGTTCCGCGGGCAGCGCTACAGTGTCGCCTTCCTGCGCTAAACGGATGGCCGAAACAACGTCAGATAGCGAAGCGCTTTTGGCTGTAACTGTAGCAGCGTCTGCCTGACCAAGAATAACAATGAGCGCCCCAAGTATGATTGTGGTTACTTGCAGAAATGAGCGATCTCTCCTAGACATAAACTTCAGTACCTGCTAGCTCTTTTTCTGGTCGTACGGGCTTGGACGAGGATTCCCGCGCGCCGAATCGGAGGTACGGGTATTCCAGCGCGATGATATAGAAAGCAAACCAGAGAAGACTAAGGCCTCGGAAAGAAACCTCTGTCCAGTTATAGAATACTATTGCGGTAAGAAGGCCCAACCTAAAGCGGCCCCACTCAGGATTTCGGACAAGCTCGTGCTTTATCTTGCGGAACGTTGCAACAATCATTCCAATCAGCATGAATAGCCCCACCAAACCGAGATTCAGATAGGTCTCCAGATAGCCATTGTGCGCCTCGTTAGGCGTCCACGGGAGCCCTTGGTGAAAGAATTCAAGTCGGTCTCCCATCCAAAAACTCTCGAATCCGACTCCAAAGATTGGATTCACGGGGTACGCCAATAACCGACGCCAGAGCTCGCCTCTTCCCATTAATGTTGCTTCATGACCTGTAAGATCCACAACACGCTCAAAGATTCCAAACGTGAGTTCGGCCAAGGCCAGCACTATCACCGCCAGCACTACGTACGTGCCAATCAATCTTTTGTTCACCCATCGTCGCCCGAGTAGGAGTATGATACCCATGGCGATCAGCAGTGACAACGTGCTGGTTGCGCTGTGCGCCTGCCTAAAAAGCCATACCACCATGAATAGTAACAAGGCGATCAGGTAGAGCTCGTGTCGCCGTTGTTTGCCCTTTGGAGTTCGCCAAATTTGCAGCAGGTACCAAAAGAAAAACAAGCCAAGCAGCATGCATATAGCACCTACGCCGTTCTTGCCTAGAGTTATGCCGCTGTTCACAGGCAAACCTGTCCATTCATCGAACCTTCGACCTATGCCGGGAAACCACTTGATGGTCATGATCGAAAACGTCAGTAGAACGTAAGCACTCCTTTTCATCAATCTCACCAGCGCTTCCTTGGGATCCGGTTCCGTGAATACGACAAGGACCATGATAGGATGCCCTAGAATTTTGATCCACCGCTTGAATGAACTGAAAGGGTAGTCAGACCAAGCAATGGCGATGAAACAGTAGGCAATGAACGCGATGAGCCATGCATTCTGTTGCAACACCTCAGAAAGACTGACTTGCCTTTGATTAAGGACCCCGATGCCCATGACGATGAGGGAAAGATAGATCAAGGCATCCAATGGATTTCCCTCTTCCACCGAACCTGCTCGCATCAAGCCGAACGTGTTTAGCCACTGCACGACAGACCGCGATCCGATTAGCAGCATCCAAACGAGCGGAAGCCAAAGCGCACCCGTGACATTGGGTCTGTCCCGAATGTCCCGCCGGAAAAGGAAGACAATAAAGGCAAGTGTGAGAAAAAGGGCTAGACGTGGCGGCAGATGAAGGCCGGTTACGCTGGCAATGTGGGTTACGACTAGATTCACAGATTACGAATTCTTGAATTATGTCAGGACTACCATTGGCCGAAGCCCAACAAATCCCCGACGGTGATCTCAACGGCATCAATTTGATGAGGCCTACTCATAAAACAATTGAGCTAACTCATTACGGCGCTTTCAGAAGCGTGCGCTCTTCATCGTCAATGATGCATTTACCAAGGTACTCTGCCTTCATCCGCCTCCCGGTATCATTCACGTGAACCACATCGAGAAAGAGATGATTGTCCTTTCCCGTCATCAGCTTGTCGAGATCCACGAACAGGAGCCGATCATTGTTCGCGGCGATGGATCTCAACACTTCGTTGAATTGATCGATATAGTGGCGCTGGAGATGAGGGTAACGTTCATCCGTCGAGTGGGGCATTGTCGTGAGAACGACTTTGATCTGCCGCGCACTAGCGACATCGATGATGGTTTCGATGTTACGTCGAAAGACCCCAAGCTCGCGCGCATTCAGCGGACGTTGAGGCTCTTTCCGGCGGATCTGCGAGGCGGGTTCTATGAACGTCCACTCCGGATTTGGGTTCAGGTAAAACTTCAACGCCCGGTAGGGAACGCTTACTCGGAGGATGTATCTGTCAATAATCCGCGGCGGCTGAAAGACCTTCAGATAATGTGAATAGTCACCTCTAAACTCTGCCTCGGAAGCACGCGCGTGCTCATCGTTTGCAGCTTGGTGAATGATAACATAGTCAGGGGCAAAGTCAATGACGTTCAAGACAAAATTCACGAGAACATGTGCGCTCGTCCAGTAGCCTTGGCCAAAGTTCATCACTTCGAATCGGTTGGATTGAGCCGCAACTCTGGCATTGAAGTATTCTTCCAACATGGCGGGGTAGCCATCGGCAGTTGTCGACGCGCCGAGAGCGGCAATGCGAATAACTCCTGGGGGCTTGGCGTAGGCAAAGTCACGACCGACAAAGCCGAAGTTATTGAAGGTACTTAAGTTTACGGTCACCTGGTTGCCGCGACCTCCTGGCTTCAGCACACGATATATCTCGCCGGTCGTTGATGGTACGCCGTTGAACTGAAGGAAGGGATGCCCAGTCATTCTCCGGAGCTCGTCATAGGTCCAGGCGGCCCTACGTGCTAGACTGACTTCCTTGTTTGGGAAGAACAGCTTCACGGCAGAACGGACACCCACTTCTATTGAGATTAGAACGAGCAGGTTAAACAATACGAAGTAAACCCAAGTCGGGCGTAAACGGCCGAAGAAACCATAGAGGCTGATGGACATCAGAAGTACTGAGGCGATCCACAGGATCACTCTCTCACCTTGAAAGAGGTACAGCATTGCGAAAAATCTCTCGAATATCGGCGGTGCGATGAGAAGGCTGATTATGAGAGCGTAACCGCTGACGAATTTCCTGAAGGTGTCCATAGTTTGCTTAATGGGCGTTGATGTTTTTATTCTTTTGGTGAGGATTGTTTTTGAACGGGATGTGTACCCCAACGTGTCGTCGTTCGATCTCATAGCATGACAGTGTTGACCGCTTTTCGCTCCGCGTTGTCTCCAAATTGCGAGATCTTTAGTATGCCTGCAGCTCCTTGATACCGAGATCAACAGC
>Ga0066709_100000698_pt1 | contig 19400 bp, 17 predicted proteins | sample GraSoiAngelo_158_FD_79665 | JGI IMG/M metagenome (GOLD analysis project Ga0066709, IMG submission 79665) | Grasslands soil microbial communities from the Angelo Coastal Reserve, California, USA - 14_1009_16_30cm | ecosystem: Environmental > Terrestrial > Soil > Grasslands | place: USA...
CATCGGACGAGGATGACGGCCATGAGCGAGAGGAAGGCGAGGGCGAACGATCCGGCGAGCAGCTCGGGCACGCGGAAGAGCCGGAGCTTCGCCACCGTGGTCTCGAGCACCGCGACCGCGCCGGTGAGGACGGCGAGCTTCACGGCCAGCGCCAGGAGCCCGAGGAGGACCGCGCCCGGCCCGGCGGGGCCCGTGAGCCCCCAGGGGACGAAGAGGTTCGCCAGGAGCGTCATGAACAGGAAAAGCTTCATCGCTCCCGCCCACTCGACGAGGGCCAGGTACCGGCCCGAGTACTCGAGCACCATCGCCTCGTGGATCATCGTCAGCTCGAGGTGGGTCGCCGGATTGTCCACGGGGAGCCGCCCCGTCTCGGCCAGCATCACGATGAAGAACGCGGCGAACGCCAGGAGGTGGGCGGGATTCGCCGCCAGCCAGGGCTCGCGCCCGAAGCGCTCGACGACCCGGCCGAGATCGATCGTGTCGGCGCGCAGCGCGAGCGCGAACACGGCGACGATGACGGTCGGCTCGGCGAGCGCGGCGACGGCGACCCCGCGACTCGAGCCCATCCCCCCGAACGCGCTGCCGGCGTCCAGGCCGGCCAGGGCCAGGAAGAACGTGCCGAGCATGAAGAGGTACACCAGCAGAATGATGTTGCCGGCGAACGCCAGCGGAGGTCTCGCCACCGAGACCGGCACGATGAGCGCGATCACCAGCATCGTCGCCACGAGCACGTACGGCGTGGCGCGGAAGATCCACGACGTCGTCGTCGAGACGACCACCTCCTTCCCGAGGAGCTTCCGCAGATCGGCGTACGGTTGCCACGGGCTCGGGCCGCGACGGCCGACGAGCCGCGCCTTGAGCGTCCGGAGCACGCCGACCAGCAGCGGTGCGCCCGCTCCGACGACGAGGACCTGGACGATCGCCACGGCGAAGTCGGCGATCACGCGAGCACCAGCATCATGAGGAGGGCGGCCAGGATGTACGCGAGATACAGATTCGCGCTTCCCGACTGGAGCGCGCCGGCCGCGCGCGCCCCGGCGCGCAGGAGGTCGAGCGCGGGCCGGTAGAGCCAGTCGTCGAAGATCGAGCGTGCCGGGTTCTCGTATTCGATCCGCCGGACGAAGAAACGTGACTCGGGGTGGAACTCGATGTCGAGGTGCCTCGTGGGTCGGTAGAAGAAGTCGAAGACGCGCTTGAAGGGGTTCGCGAACGCGGTGGCCGTGTACTCCATCCGCGCGGTCTGCACGATGCGGCCGCATCCCCACGTCTCGTAGTCGCGCGTCCGACGCGACGCCCGGACGAGCGGGAGGGCCACGAGGGGGACGAGGAGGGCCGCGCCGAGCGCGATGGCGATCGCGAGGGTCGAGAGGCTCGCGTAGCCGCCCGACACCTGCAAGGTCAGCCAGTCGCCGACGGTGGCCGGCGGGGCCTGCTCGAGGAGGGACGCCGCCACGGCGCCGAGCACCGGAATGACGAGCGTCGGTCCGAGCCCGAGGGCGACGCAGGCGGCCGCGAGCGTCAGCATCGCCAGACGCATCGTCGCGGGCGCCTCGTGGGCGCGGGCGGCCGCCTCGCTCCGTGGCAGCGCGAGGAACGTGATGCCGAACGCCTTGACGAAGCACGCCATCGCCAGGCCGCCGGTCAGCGCGAGGCTCGCGATCCCGAGGATGAAGACGAGATTGAGGCCCACCGCGGCGAGGTGCCTGTTCTGAAAGAGCGCCACGAACGTGAGCCACTCGCTCACGAAGCCGTTGAGCGGCGGAAGTGCGGCGATCGCCGCCGAGCCTACGAGGAAGCACGCGGCGGTCCACGGCATGCGCTTGATGAGTCCGCCCAGCTCCTCCATGTTCCTGGTGCCGGTGGCGTGAACGACGGCGCCGGCGCCCAGGAAGAGCAAGGCCTTGAACGCCGCGTGGTTGACGGTGTGGTAGAGGGCCGCGGCCAGTCCAAGGAGCGCCGGGGCCGGGAGGCCGGCGCCATGGTAGAGCACGGCGCTGCCGACACCGAGCAGGATGATTCCGATGTTCTCGATGCTGTGGAACGCCAGCAGTCGCTTGAGGTCGTGATCGACGAGCGCATAGAGCACCCCGATCACCGAGGAGGCGGCGCCGGCGACCAGGATCGCGACCCCCCACCAGGCCGGCCCGGCTCCGAGCCAGTCGAGGCTCACGCGCAGGAGCCCGTAGACGCCCAGCTTGATCATGACGGCCGACATGAGCGCCGACACGTGGCTCGGCGCCGCCGGGTGGGCGAGCGGCAGCCAGACGTGCAGCGGGATGACGCCGGCCTTTCCCGCGAAGCCGAGCCCCAGCAGGACGAAGACGGCATTCCGCGCCGCGCCGGACAGCGCGGGCGCGGCCGCGCGCCAGTCCTCGAACCGCGGGCTTCCGGTCCACGCGCCGAGCAGCAGCATGCCCGCGAGGAGGCACGCGAGACCGGCGTGAGTCATGACCGCATAGACCCAGCCGGCGTAGATCGACGCCTTCGACTCGCGGTTGTGGAGCACCAGGAAGTACGACGCCAGCGACATCAGCTCCCACGTGATCGCGAACGTCATCGTATTCGCGGCGAGCGGTACCAGGCACATCGAGAGCACGAAGACGAGATAGGCGAAGCGATCACGACGCTCGCCAGGGGAGGAGCCCATCGCATAGATCGACGCGGGCACCGCGGCGAAGCCGATCAGCGCCAGGAAGAATCCGCCGAGAGGGTCGAGTGTCAGCTCGAGACCGTTCAGCGGCACCAGCCACGCCAGCCGCAGCGTGCCGACGCCGCCGATCATGCCGTAGCCGCCGAGGGCGGTGGCGGCGATCCCGACGAGAGCGGCGAGTCCGTACGCGAGCCGGTCCATCAGCGCGGACGGCCGATCGCGTCGAGGATGCCGGCGAGGAGGGCTGCGGGCGAGGGCGGACACCCGGGGATGACGGCGTCGACGGGCACCACGTCGGCGACGCCGCCCACGACCGCGTAGGAGCCGCGAAAGATTCCGCCGTCCCGCCCGCAGTCGCCGACGGCGACGACGAATTTCGGATCGGGCGTCGCCTGCCAGGTGCGCCGCAGCGCCTCGGCCATGTTGCGCGTCACCGGGCCCGTGACCAGCAAGCAATCGGCGTGGCGCGGCGAGGCGACGAAGTGCACGCCGAACCGTTCGAGGTCGTAGTGCGGCCCGGTGAGCCCGGCGATCTCGAGCTCGCAGCCGTTGCAGGAGCCGGCATCGACCTGGCGGATTGCGAGCGAGCGACCGAAGAGACGCGCGATCTCCGAGGCGAGACGCTCGCCGATGCGCTCGATCTCGCCGCCGCGCGGGGCCGGCTCGGTGACGATACCCGTTCGGATCGCGATCCGGAGCTGCCGGAACACGGATCAGCGCCGGGCTGGCCGGCGCGCCTCCTGACGGAGCTCGCGGAGCATCGTCTGGGTTCCCGTCAGCTGGTTGTTGAAGATCCGCCGCGCCACGTCGAGGAGGTCGCCGACGAGCGCATCGCGCACGGTGTACCGGACGGTCGTGCCCACCTTGCGGGCCGTCACGATGTTCTTGGCGCGCAGGACGGCGAGCTGCTGCGACACGGTGGACTGGTCGAGGTCGAGGAGGGCCTGGAGCTCCTGGACGCTCCGGTCGTGGGCGCGGAGGAGCTCGAGGATCCGGATGCGGAGCGGGTGCGCCAGCGCCTTGAAGAACTCGGCCTTGAAGGACTGCAGATCGGTCGACGGCGCCGCGACCACGAAGATCAGTATATCAAAGTATCGCTATATATTAAGCTCCCGAGTCCGCGACGCGTCGAGGAGGTCCCGGTACACCGCGATGGTGCGGGCCATCGTCACATCGATCGTGTACTGCGACTGGACCATCGCCTGGCCGGCGCGGGCCATCGCGCGTGCCCGCTCGGGCTCCCGGAGCAGCGCCAGGATCGCGTCGGCGAGCGCGTGCGGATCCGCCGGGGGCACGAGGCGGCCGTTCTCGCCGTCGCGGATCAGCTCGGGGCTGCCGCCGATCGTCGAGGCGACGACCGGCGTGCCAACCGCCAGCGCCTGGGGGATCACCTGCGGGATCGCTTCGGACCGGATCGAAGGCAGCACCAGCACGTCGAGCGCTGCCATCACCTCGGGAATGTCGCGGCGGAACCCCGTGAGCGTGACGCGCGCGTCGAGACCCATCCGCCGCACGCGGCCCCGGACCTCGTCGAAGCCGACGCCGTCGCCGACGATGAGGAAGCGTATATCGGGCACAGCCGCCACCACCGTGCGCGCGGCCTCGAGAAAGACGCTGTGGCCCTTCGAGCCCCGAACGTTGGCGACGAGCCCGACGAGGGGCGCGTCGCCCAGGCCGAACTCGTCGCGGACCGGCTTGCCCGACACGCCGCCGTGGAACCGCTCGCTGTCGATGCCGGCCGCGATCGACACCACGCGCTCGGGTGCGACGCCGGCCGCGATCACGATGGCGCGCACGCCTTCGCCGCTCGTGATGATCCGGTCCGCCAACCGGTAGACGAGGGCTCGCCGGCGACGAATCGGGATCGACACGTGCCGGCTGCGGACGACGGGGCGGCCGAGCGAGCGCGCGGCCATTCCCGCGAGCCAGCTGTCGACCGAGCTATGGGTGTGGACGAGGCTCACACCGCGCTCTCGCACGATCCGGCGCAGGCGGACGATGGCGCCGACGTCCGTCGCGCTCCGCATGCGAACGGCCTCGACCGGGATTTGGGACGAGCGCGCCTCGGTGAGTAGAGGGCTATCGGGCTGGCAGGCGATCAGGACTCCCCAACCGTGGCCGAGGAGCCAGCGGGCCTCCGCGAGGGTACGGATCTCCTGACCGCCGTGTCCATGAGAGGACTCGGTATGCAGGACGGTCCGCATGGCGGCAGGCTACCGCCCCCGGTGCTGGAGCCAAAAAGCGAAATCGGGTGTGAGCCGGGTTACCAGCGACCGCCGCGGGAGCCGCCGCGACCGCCGCCACCGCCGAAGCCACCGCGGCCGCCGCCACCGCCGCCGCGCCGGTCGCCTCCGCCGCCTGCCCCGGGCGCCTTCGCCTTCTCGACCTGGATGGTCCGGCCGTCGAGGCTCGTGCCGTTGAGGCGGCTAATGGCCTGCTCGGCTTCCTCCGGCGTCGCCATCTCGACGAACCCGAAGCCGCGCGACCGGCCGGTGTCCCGGTCGGTCACGACGCTCGCGGATTCGACGCTGCCGACCGCAGCGAAGGCTTCGCGCAGGCGCTCGTTGGAGGTGGAAAAGGACAAACCGCCGACGAAGAGTTTCACCGCCATGGAAGGGCTCCTTCTGACCGCACGGGACTATCGGAGTATACACTGGTCACCATCTTCCGCGAGACGAATCTTGCCCGAGGTGCGATCTGGTTGGGACGCTCATAGAGCAGCTCCGGTACGCCGGGCTGTTCCTCGTCCTCTTCACGGCGGGCCTCGGAGCCCCCATCCCTGAGGAGGTCCCGATCGTCGCCGCGGGAGTTCTGTCCCACCAGGCGGTCTTGCGGTGGTGGCTCGCGCTGCCGGTCTCTTTCGTGGGCGTGCTCTCGGGTGACGTGGCCCTTTATTGGGTCGGCCACCACTGGGGGGAGCGGGTCCTCGGCTGGAGTCCCGTCCGGTGGGTCCTGACCCCCGCACGCGAAGAGCAGCTCAAGGCCGCGTACCGGAACCATGGCGTGAAGATCGTGTTCACGGCCCGTCACGTCATGGGGCTCAGGGCCGCGGCCTTCCTCACGGCCGGCATCGCCCACGTGCCCTTCTGGAGGTTCCTCGCGGTCGATGCCGCGGCCGCGCTGCTGAGCGTCCCGTTCGGCTTCTTCCTCGCGTTCCTCTTCGCGGATCAGGTCGAGCAGGTGTTGGCCGACGTCCATCGCGTGGAACGCTGGCTCGGCCTGCTCGGCCTCGTCGCGATCGCGGTGTGGGTGGCGATCGCGGTCCGGCGCCGGGGGCGGCCATGACAGGCCCCAATGCTATAGTCGGCGTGGAGATGGCCGTGACAGTCGCCGAGCGGAAACCGTGGCACGCGATCTTTCGATTGCTGGAGCGCGACGAGCGCGTCTTCGCGGTCCTCCTGGCCGTCGTCATGGTGGGCGGTCTCGCCACCTTCAGTCTCGTCCCGTTGCGGCCCCGCCACGGGATCGACCTCTACTGGCTGGTCTTCTGGTTCGCGGCGTACAAGGTCGGCGTCTTCGCCCTCGTGACGGTGAATCCTCGCGCGACCGGCGCGATCTTCATCAGCGCCCTGGGCATCGACCTGCTCCTGGTCTTCGTCCTGCAATGCCTCACCGGGGGCGCCGAGAGCCTCTTCTACCACCTGTTCCTCCCACTCGTCGCCGTCAACGCGTACTACTTCGGGCCGTGGGTGGGGCTCGGCGCGGCCGTCGTGGCGGGCGGGCTCTATGCGGCGTCGGCGGCGCTGGTGCCGCCCTGGGTCGGCTGGACGCCTCCCGTGATGCTCGCGGCGTTGTTCGGGCTACCCGCGGTGACGCTCGGCCTGGTCGCCGACCGGGAGCGGCGCGCGCGGGGTGAGGTGGAGCGGCTGAACGACGAGCTCACGGGTACGCTGAGCCGCCTGCAGACGGCCCAGGAGGAGCTGCTCGTCGCCGAGCGCATGGCGACGGTCGGGCGCCTGTCGCTGAAGGTCGCCCACGAGGTGCGCAACCCGATCAGCGCCATCGAGCTGAACGCCGAGATGCTGGAAGACATCGTCCGCGCGCGGAGCGACGATGACATGAAGGAGGCGGCCGGCCTCGTCACCGCGATTCGCGACCAGGTCATCGCGCTCGACGCCCTGACCGAGGAGTACCTCGCCTTCGCCCGGTTTCCACGACCCAACTTCGAGGAAGAGTCGGTCAACCATCTCGTGCAGGAGCTCGCCGACTTCGTCCGTCCGGTCGCGATCCGCCAGGGGCTCACGCTCCTCGTCGAGCTCGACCCGAGCATGCCGATGATGGAGATCGACCGCGGTCTGCTGCGCCAGGCGGTGCACAACCTGGTCAAGAACGGCCAGGAAGCGCTGTCGAGCGGCGGCGAGCTGACGATCGCCACCCGCTTCGACGGCGACGCCGTCGAGGTCTCGGTGTCCGACACGGGCGAAGGCATCCCGGACGACGTCGGTCCTCGACTCTTCGAGCAGTTCTTCACCACGAAGCCCCAGGGTACCGGCCTCGGTCTTTCGATCACCCGCCAGATCGCCGAGGAGCACGGCGGCCAGCTACGGTGGGCGAACCGCGCCGGGCGGGGCGCGACGTTCACGATCCGGCTGCCGCTCAAGAGGCCGGTGGCGCGTGGCTGATCCCGCGACGCTGCTGATCGCCGACGACGATCCCGGGCTGCGCGAGAGCCTCGAGCGGACGCTGACTCGGGAGGGATATCGCGTCGTGCTCGCGTCGGACGGGCGGGCCGCGCTGGAGCGGGTGCAGGCCGGCGGCGTCGACCTCATCGTGACGGATCTAAAAATGCCGGGCCTGACCGGGCTCGAGCTCCTGAGGGCGGCGAAGGCGATCCTGCCCGACGTCGACGTGATCTTGTTGACCGCTTTCGGCACCGTGGAGGAGGCCGTGAAGGCGATGAAGGACGGCGCCTACGACTTCCTCACCAAACCGTTCCGGCGCGAGCAGCTCGTCAAGCTCATCGACAAGGCGCTCGAGCGGCGCGACCTGATCGAGCAGAACCGGGCCCTCAAGAAGCAGCTGGAGGACCTCCGCGCCAAGGGGCAGATGATCGGCGCCAGCCCGTCGTTCCGGCGGATGATGACGCTCATCGAGCAGATCGCCGACAGCTCGGCGACCATTCTCATCCAGGGCGAGAGCGGGACGGGCAAGGAGCTGGTGGCGCGCACGATCCACGAGCGCTCGGCGCGGCGCAACGGCCCGTTCGTCGCCGTCAACTGCGCGGCGCTGCCTGAGTCGCTCCTCGAGTCCGAGCTGTTCGGCTACGAGAAGGGCGCGTTCACCGGCGCCGGCGGGCGCAAGGAGGGCCGGTTCGAGCTGGCCGGCGGCGGCACCCTCTTTCTCGACGAGGTCGCCGACCTGTCGCTCGTCACGCAGCCCAAGATCCTGCGCGTGCTCCAGGAGGGCGAGTTCGAGCGTCTGGGCGGAACGCGTAGCCTCCAGGTCGACGTACGCATCGTGGCGGCCACGAACCAGGACCTGGCCGGGATGGTGAAAGAGAAGCGCTTCCGCGAAGACCTCTATTACCGGCTCAACGTCATTACGATCCGCGTGCCGCCGCTGCGAGAGCGCCACGAGGACATCCGCGTGCTCGCACAGCACTACCTGCGGGTCTACGCGGCCAAGAACGGCCGGAAGCTCGAGGGCTTCACGGGCGAGGCCGTCGAGCGGCTCGAGTCCTACGCCTGGCCGGGCAACGTGCGCGAGCTCGAGAACCTCATCGAGCGCAGCGTGCTGCTCGCTCGGAAGGATCGCATCGACGCCGAGGACCTGCCCGAAGAGATCGGGGGCGTGAAGCGCCCGCCGCGTGACGCGATCTTAGAATTGGTGGGCACCCCGCTCACGGAGATCGAGCAGCGACTACTCGACGAGACGCTCCGCATCACCGGAGGCAACAAGACGCAGGCGGCGAAGCTCCTCGGCATCGACGTGCGCACGGTGGCGCGGAAGCTCGAGCGTCGCGAGGACGATCTCGCGGAGGGCAGCGACCGGTCGTGAAGGCCCTCCTCCTGACCCGCGAGTACCCGCCGCATATCTACGGCGGGGCGGGTGTCGTCGTCGGCCAGCTCGCGAAGGCGCTCAGCGAGCTCATGGCCGTGGAGGTCCGCTGCTTCGGCGAGCGGGCCGTCACGGAGGCGACGGGCCCGATCGCGCTTCGCGGCTACACGCCGTGGGAGCGGGTCGGGCCTGGCCCGGACGGGCCCCGCTATGCGCCAGCGCTCGAGACGCTGTCGATCGCGCTCGCGATGGCGCGCGACCCCCTCGACGCCACCGTCGCCCACGCGCACACCTGGTATGCGGACATGGCGGGCCTCTGGATCCGGACGCTCCACCGGATCCCGCTCTGCGTGACCCTGCACAGCATGGAGCCGCTCCGGCCGTGGAAGGCCGATCAGCTCGGCAGCGGGTATCTCCTCTCGAGCTGGATCGAGAAGACAGCGGTGGAGGCGGCCGACCGCGTCATCGCGGTCTCGCGGCGCATGCGCGACGACATCCTCGCCCACTTCCAGGTCGATCCCGACCGCGTGGTCGTCATCCACAACGGCATCGATCCCGATCAGTTTCGTCGGACCGAGGCGCGTGACGTCCTGGCCCGCCGTGGCGTCCGCGAGCCTTACGTGCTCTTCGTCGGACGCATCACCGACCAGAAGGGGATCTTCCACTTGCTCGAGGCGGCCCCGAAACTCCCGCCCGGGGTGCAGGTGGTCCTCTGCGCCTCGGCACCCGACACGCCCGAGATCGAGGCGCGGCTCAAGCGGGCGGTGCCGGAGCACCCGAACGTCGTGTGGATCGGCGAGATGGTTCCCGTGCACGAGGTCGTGCAGCTCTACAGTCACGCCGCGGTCTTCGCCTGCCCGTCGGTGTACGAGCCGTTCGGCCTGATCAACCTCGAGGCCATGGCGTGCGAGACCCCGGTCGTCGCCTCGGCGGTCGGCGGCATCCTCGAGGTGGTCGAGGACGGCGACACCGGGCTGCTCGTCGAGCCGGGCCGCCCCGAGGCGCTCGCCGCGGCGATCCGTCTTCTGCTCGAGGATCCCGAGCGCAGCCGCGCCATGGGACGCGCGGGACGGCGCCGGGTGGAGGCGCAGTTCAGCTGGACGAGAGTCGCGGCGCGGACCCGCGAGGTCTACGGCGACGCGGCCGCCGACTTCGCGCGCTCCGCGGAGGTCTGAGGCTCGTGTCCGACCGACTTCTCCGGACCCTCCGGGGATTCGTCTTCGACCTCGACGGGTGTGTGTGGAACGGGAGCGTCCTCAACCCGGGTGCCGGCGAGACCCTCGCGGCGCTCGACCGAAGCGGGCGCGCGCTTGCGTTCGTCTCGAACAACTCGCGCGCCACCGGCGACGACCTTCGTGAGCGCTTGCACCAGCTCGGCGTCACCGCCGCCCGCCACGTCCTGACACCGCTCGAGATCATCGGTGAGGTGATCCGCCAGCGGTTCGGACCTTCGCGGGTTCTCGTCGTGGGCGCGCCCGAAATGGCGGCCGTCATCGCCCGCGCCGGCCACGAGCTGGTCGACGTGAAGGACTATCGTGCGGCGACCGTGGTCGCCGTCGGCAACGATTTCGATCTCAGCTACGAGCGCCTCACCGCCGCGGCGCGGGCCGCCGCGCGCGGTGCGCCGCTGGTGACGCCGAACGTGGATCCTCGGCTCCCGATCGAGGGCGGCGATTTCTTGCCGGGCTGCGGCGCCATCGTCGAGGCGGTCGCCTTTGCCGCCGGCGTACGGCCGGTCGTCGTCGGCAAGCCCGAGCCACCGCTCTTCCGCATCGCGCTCGAGCGGCTGGGCCTCGCGGCCGCCACGACGGCGATGGTCGGCGACAGCGTGCCGTCCGACATCCGCGGCGCCCGAGCGGTCGGCATGCGCACCGTGCTGTACGCCCCTGCGAGCGGCGCGCCGGCGGGCGAGGCGGATCTGGTTGTGGACTCGTTCGCCGAGCTGGCGAGACTGGCCGGGGTCGGCCAGTCCTGACGCGCGTGTTACTCTAACCGCGATGTTCGACATCGGCCTTCAGGAGATGCTCGTCATCGGGGTGCTCGCCCTGCTGGTCTTCGGTCCCGGAAAGCTCCCCGAGCTCGGACGCATGGTCGGCAAGGCACTCCGCGAGTTCCGCCGCGCCAGCGAGGAGTTCCGGTCGACCGTCGAGACGAACCTCCACATCAACGAGCCCGATCCGATCATCGCGCCCACACCGAGCCCCGTGGAACCCGCACCAGCGACCGTGCTGCCGTCGGAGGCGGAAGGCCCAAGAGTCGCAGCCGAGCCCACGGCGGCGGTCGGCGTCGAGCCGGGAGAGCCCTACTGCGCCCAGCGCGGCTCGCGCCTCTTTCACAAGAGCGACTGCGCGTGGGTCTCGCGAATCCCGGAGACCGAGCGCGCCTACTTCAAGCACCTCGCCGACGCCCGCGAGCAGGGATACACGACGTGCCCTGTCTGCGAGCCCTGGGAGCCCGCGTAGCCGGGTCTATGTGATCGCCGGTCTCGAGGCGGCACTCGCTTTTTGTTGACTAGTCAACACGAGTTGAGTGATACTTCGGCACGGAGGGCGACTATGCGCGAGCTGACGGACCGGCAGCGGGAGGTACTGGGCTTCATGCGGAGCTTCCAGATGAAGCACGGAGTCCCGCCGACGGTGCGGGAGCTCGGCGAGCGCTTCAGGATCACGCCCCGAGCGGCGTTCGACCACCTGAGGGCGCTCGAGCGCAAAGGCGAGCTGCAGAGACGGCCGAGCGCTGGGCGGACCTCGAGGGCCCTGACGCTTCCGGACGCGGGCGGCGCAGAGCGGGGGCACCATCCCGTGCCGATCCTCGGCCGAATCGCGGCGGGGGCACCGCTCCTCGCCCAGGAGAATCGAGAGGGCGAGCTGCCGATCGCCGCGGCGTCGCTGCCGGGGCGCGGCGAGGACATCTTCGCGCTCCGCGTTCGGGGCGACTCGATGATCGAGGCGCACATCTGCGAGGGCGACCTCGTGCTCGTCCGGCGCCAGGATTCGGCCCAGCCGAACGACATCGTCGTCGCGATGGTCGAGTCGGACGCAGGTGGCGAAGCCGAGGCGACGGTGAAGCGGTTCCTGCGCGATGGTCAGCGCGTGGTGCTCAAGCCGGAAAACGAGACGATGACGCCGATCGTCGTCGACCCGGCGCGACGCTCGATCAAAATTCTCGGCAAGGTCATCGGACTCCTTCGCGGTTTTTAGGAGTGGCAGGAGGGCATCATGAGTTCCCATGCTGTGACGTACGCGTTGCTCCATCGTCGCGGTTCGCGCGCCTTTTTTTTGGCGCGATCCGCTCAACACCTGAAGAGTCTCGAGCTCGGCCGCGAGGCCGCGCGAGCGCTCTTGGCACTCGGCGCCGTCATCGCGTGGGGCGGCGTCTGTCTGTTCTTGGTGGGTTGAGGGTCGGCGCGGTGGCCTGCTCATAGATCTTCGCGTCGACGAACAGATCGAGGAGCGCGCCGTCCACGTGACCGGACCGCCGCTCCTGAGTCAGGATGTCGAGCGCCGCCTCGGTCGAGACCGCGATCTTGTAGGGTCGGTCGCTCGCGGTCAGCGCGTCGTAGATGTCGGCGATCGTCATCATCTTCGACTGCACCGGGATGTCCTCGCTCCGGATCCCGTCGGGATAGCCCGTGCCGTCGAGCTTCTCGTGGTGTGAGCGGGCGATCTTCGGGATGTCGCGGAGGTCCTTGGTCCAGGGGATCTGGTTGAGGAACTCGAACGTGTAGCGGACATGGGACTGGATCGCCGTGAACTCCGCCGCCGTGAGGCTGCCTCGGGGGATTGAGAGGACCGCGGCCTCGTCGGGCGTGATGACGGCGTGACGATCCCCGCGGTGATCTTCGAACACGCGGAGCGCCAGGCGCTCGATCTCCGCGGCGACCTCCTTCGGAAGCACCGATGGCTCGTTGGCGACGACGATGCGGCTCAGGCTGTCGTCGAGCTCCGCGAGATACGCCGCGAGCTCGGCGTCGAAGGCGGCGGCCTGCTCGGCGTATCGGCGGCGGCCCTTGTCGAGCAAGTGCTCGATCTTCTTGCCGGCGTAGCGGAGCTCGAGGCCACGCTTGATCATCGCCACGCGCTGCCCGATCCGTTCGAGCTCCCCGGGGAGGAGCTTCTTGGCCTTCACGAGCACCTGCTCGCGGACGCCGACCTTGCCGAAGTCGTGCAGCAAGGCGGCATAGCGGAGCTCCGTCATCTCGTCGGCGCTGAAGCTGGTCGCGCCGTACGGGCCGGTGGCGCTGCGGTCGACCACGCTCGCGAGGCCGATGGTGAGATTCGCGACGCGGAAGGAGTGGCCTGAGGTCGTCGGATCACGTGATTCGATCGCGGTCACGGAGGCCTGCACGAAACCCTCGAAGAGCTGTCGAATGTTCTCGAACAGGCGGCTGTTGTGGATGGCGACCGCCGCCTGCGAGGCGAGCGAGCCCGCGAGCTGCTCGTGCCGCGGGCTGAATGGCTGGACGGTCCGCTCGATCTCGTCGATCGAAGCGAAGCGCCGCGCGAAGTCCGGCTTGCAGTTGATGAGCTGGAGCGCGCCGATCGTCTCGCCCTGCGGCGTGTGCATCGGGACGACCAGCATCGACTTCGTGCGGTAGTGCGCCTCGTCGTCGAACGCCCGATTGATCTGGAACAGCGCGCCGGCCGGCGGGATGTACGCGTCCTCGAGGTTGAGGATCTCGCCGGTCAGCGCAACGTGCCCCGCCACGCTCGCGTCCGTGAGCGGCAGGCGCGAGGCCCGGAACGGGACCTCCATCGAGTCGCACTGGGCGAGGGTGAACCGCAGCGACCGGGCGCCATCGGCGTCCTCTTCCACGAGGTAGAGCGAGCCGGCGTCGCTCCGCGTGATCTCCCGCGCCTTGGTGAGGATCGTCTCGATCAGGTCACGCGGGTTGCGCTCGGCCGAGAGCCGGATGCCGATCGCGTTCAGCTCGGATAGCTCGCGGTCGAGCCGCGCCATCGCGGCCGCGCGGTCGAGATCGGCGAAGGCGTTGGCCACCGCGCGCGCGAGGATCGGGGCACCGACGCCCGCCGGGAGGAGCGCGTACCAGTGTGCAGGCCACGGCCCCGCGGCGTCCGGTGCGACCAGGGCCACGACACGGAGCGGCGCGTCGCCCCAGTACCGATCGGCGGAATCGGGACCGACGAGCACCACCGCCGGCGCCGCGGCGGGTGACGCGGCCGGCACGGACAGGGGCGCGACGTCGAACTCATCACGGAGAAGGTCGGCCGCGGCCGCCGCCGCGGGCGAGGTCGCGTCATAGAGCACGCGGCGCATGCAACGAAAGTAGGGCGCCGGCGGCGGCGAAGTCAAGAATGCCTATACTGATTGTCGGAATGGTCGAGTTCGGTCGGCTCGCAGACCTCTGCCGGCGCCTGCGCGCGAGCCCCGGACGCCTCGTCAAGCTCGGCCTCCTCGCCGACTACCTGCGGGCGCTCCCGGCGGACGCGGTCGGCACCGCCGTTGCGTTCCTGACGGCTCGGGCCTTCCCCGCGTCCGACCCGCGCGTGCTCGGCGTCCGCGGGCTGCCGGATGTGCAGCGATCAGCTGTGGCCGCGAACGCCGCCCCGGCGCCGCTGCTGACGCTCGGCGACGTCGCCGCGGCGTTCGCCGCCGTCGCCGTCGCCGGCGGCGCCGGGGCGCGACGGACCCGGGACGAGCTCTTGCGCGGCCTCGCAGCGCGGGCGTCGGAGGAGGAGCGCGAGACACTCCAGCGGATCATCGCGGGCGAGATGCGCACCGGGGTCTCCAACGGGCTCATGCTCGAGGCGATCACCCGCGCGTTCGGGGCGCCGCTCGAGACGACGCGCCGCGCGGCGCAGTCGCTGGGCGATCTCTCCGAGGTGGCGACGCTCGCGGTGCGAGGAGGCGCCGCCGCGCTCGCGGCGTCGAGCGCGCGTCCCGGCGTTCCGCTCCTGCCCATGCTGGCCCAGATCGCCGAGGACTTCGAGGAGGTCCTGGAGGCCCAGGGCGGCACCTCGGCGCTCGAATACAAGTACGACGGCGCCAGGATCCAGCTCCATCGGGACGGTGAGCGGATCTGGATCTGGACGCGCCGGCTGTCCGATGTCACCGCGAGCCTGCCCGACGTCGTGGAGACGGCGCGCCGCGAGCTCGGCGCCGCGCCTTTCATCCTCGACGGCGAGGTCCTGGCGCTCGACGCGGCGGGGCGGCCGCTCCCGTTCCAGGAGCTGATGCGACGATTCCGTCGCGTTCACGAGGTGGAGCGGCTCGTCCGCGAGATGCCGCTCACGCTGCATTTCTTCGACTGCCTCATGGCCGACGGGCACTCGCTCGTCGGTGAGCCCTACGCCCGCCGCTGGGAGGCGCTGGCCGCCGTCACCGGAGGACGCCATCTGGCCGAGCGCGCCATCGTCACCTCGCCCGCGGAGGCCCGCGACTTCCTGGCGCGGGCGCTCGCCGCCGGGCACGAGGGCGTGATGGCGAAGGACCTCCGGAGCGCCTACGAGCCGGGCGGCCGCGGCAAGCGCTGGTTCAAGCTGAAGACGGCGCAGACAGTGGACTGCGTCATCGTCGCCGTCGACCGGGGCTCGGGCCGGCGGAGCGGGTGGCTCTCCAACTACCACCTGGCCGTGCGCGACGGCGACGCGTTCGCGGACGTCGGTAAGACGTTCAAGGGACTGACCGATCAGCAGTTCGTCGCGATGACCGAGCGGCTGTGGGCGCTCGCCACGAGTGACGAAGGCTACACCGTGCGCGTGCGACCCGAGGTCGTCGTCGAGGTCGCCTACAACGAGATCCAGAAGAGCCCGACCTATCGGTCGGGAATGGCGCTCCGGTTCGCGCGCATCACACGCATCCGTGACGACAAGGCGCCGGAGCAGGCCACGACCCTCGACGAGCTCCGTGCGCTCTACGAGCGGCAATTCGCGACCAAGGGCCGGTCGGTGTAGAATCGGCGGCTGTGATCGCGCGCGTCTCGACGGGCCTGGCGAAGCTCGACGCGATGCTGGGCGGTGGCTTGCTGCCCGGCACGCTTACCGTCGTCTACGGCGCGACCGGGATCGGCAAGACTCACCTCGGCCTCACGTTCGCGGATCACGGACGGAGCGCCGACGGCGCGCGCGGCGTCGTCCTGGACCTGAACGGGCGCGGCGACTCGCAGCAGCACGACGAGTACGCGGCGCGGCTCTTCGGCTGGTCACTCACGCCGTGGACCCACACCGTGACGCCGATGGCCGATCCGTATCCGCCGCCGGACCAGGTTCAGGCGTTCTACTCCAACACCTGCCGGTGGGTGGGCCGGGTCCGCGACTTCCAGGTGCCGACCCCCGACGGCGGCTGGGAGTTCGACTGGAACTGGAAGGCGGTCTACAATCACGCGCTCTACACGGTCCGGCCGTTTCTCTACTTCCACTGTGCGGCCGGCACGCGACGCGTCGTGGTCGACGGCGTCGAGCCGACGGACTCGCCCGCCGACTCGATCCAGTTCTTCGTGTTCGACGAGCTCTACCGCAAGATCATCCATCGGGACGCCGAGACGCTCGGGATGGAGATCTGCCTGCCCGTCTGGCAGCACCGCGCGTTCATCGACGCGCACCGCTACGACCACAACGCCATCGCGACGCTGCTCCTCGTCACGACGGAGGAGACGCGGCTGGAAGACCTGCTCGCGCGCAAGGTCGCCGCCGGCGACATCGGCGCCACCGCGAACACCATCCTGGTCCTCGGCAGCGAACGGGTCGGCAACCGGCTGGCGCGGATGCTCTGCGTCGTCAAGCACCGTGGCAGCGCGATGAGCGACGAGATCGTCGAATTCCGGATCGGCGCTCGAGGCCTCGAGCTCGGCTAGCGCCGGAGTCGCCGACGTTCGCCGATCGTCGAGCCGTCGAAGCGTCGCCCCGTGACGCGGCGTTCGCTCGACTCCCAGGATGACGATCGCGCCCCGATGATGCGGTCGATTTCGCCGTGAGCCCCGCCGTCTTCCGACTCGACGACCTGACGCCGGCGGCGCGAGCGCTGCTGCGCGCCGTGCAATCGGCCGCCGGCCGATCGCGGCCGCCGGTGCTGGTCGGCGGCGCGGTGCGCGATGTCCGGCTGCACGGGGCGGATCGGCCGCGACTCGCCGACCTGGACGTGGCCGTCGCCTCGGGCGCGCTCGACATCGCCCGCCGCGTGGCCCATCGGATGGGCGGCGCCTTCGTGCCGCTCGATGCGGAGCGCGGGACGGCGAGGGTCCTCGCGCGCGGAGTCTGCCTCGACCTGACCGACTGGCGGGCGGCGACGCTCGAGGACGATCTGGCGGCGCGGGACTTCACCGTGAATGCTCTCGCCGTTCCCCTGCGCGAGCTTCTGAGCCGCGGACGCGCCCGCGTGATCGATCCGACCGGAGGGCTCGACGATCTGCGCGCGCGCCGTCTGCGGGTCCACGACGCGCGCGCGCTCACCGAGGATCCGCTCCGTGCGGTTCGTGGCGTTCGGCTCGAGGGCGCGCTCGGGCTCCGGCTGACCCCGGGAACGGTGACGGCCATCCGGGCCGCCGCCGCCGGGCTGGCCCGGGTCTCCGCCGAGCGGGTTCGCGACGAGCTGCTCGCGATCCTCGCGCTGCCGCGCAGCGCGCGGGCGCTCCGGCGCCTCGATGCGCTCGGCCTTCTCGGTGTGATCGTGCCGGAAGTGGAGGCGATGCGGGTGACGGCGCAGCCCGCGCCGCATCGGTTCCCGGTGCTCGAGCACTCGCTCCGGGCCGTCGCCGGCGCCGATGCGCTCATCCCGGGCCTGCGCGCGCTTCGGCCGTTCGGCGAAGAGCTCGCCACCCACATGGGAGAGGAGCTCGGGGGCGACGTGCGTCGCGGCCAGGTCCTCAAGCTGGCGGCGCTGCTCCACGACGTCTCGAAGCCCGAGACGCGACGGGTGGTCGAGGGCCGCGTTCGCTTTTTCGAGCACGACGTGATCGGGGCGGCGCGCGCGCGTGGGATCGCCGAGCGGCTGCGTCTCCCGACCCGCGTGAGCGCGACGCTCGAGCGACTCGTCCGCCATCACCTGCGCCCCATGCACCTGGCCGCGGCCGGCCGGGTGACGCCGCGGGCGCGCTACCGCTTCTTCCGAGACCTGCGCGAGGACACGCGCGATCTGCTCCTGCTGACACTGGTGGACGCGGCCGCTGTGGAAGGGGAGTCGCCCCGCGCGGTCTGGCGTCGCGCGTCGCTCGTCCGCGATCTGCTGCGCGGGTGGGAGGAGCAGCAGGTCGGCGCCGGCGCGGCGCCCCTCGTGCGGGGCGAGGACGTGATGGAGCGCTTCGGCATCCCGCCGAGCCCGGCCGTCGGCCGGCTGCTCGACCGGGCGCGGGAAGCCCAGGCCCTCGGGCTCGTGACCACGCGCGAGGAGGCACTGGCGTACCTTGACTCACCTCCGGACGGACCCTAGAGTAGCGGACACCCTGAGAATTCGAACCCCTCGCTCGAGGAGGCTCCCTATGATCTGGCGAATCGCGGTGGCGTTGATCGCCACGCTTCTGTGGCCGGTGGCGTCGAGCGCCGCGCCAGCGGGTAAGGTCGTCATCGCGCAGGGCGTCGATCCGACGACGCTCGACATGGCGAACCAGTCCGAGACTCCGGCGTCGAACGTGGGGCGACACATCTTCGACACGCTCTACGAGCGCGACCCGAATCTGAAGATCGTTCCCAACCTCGCTACTGAGATGCCGAAGTTTGTGCCGCCGTCGGCCTGGGAGGTCAAGCTGCGCAAGGGCGTGAAGTTCCACAACGGCGAGGATTTCAACGCCGACTCGGCGAAGTTCACGCTCGAGCGCCTCGCGCAGGGGCAAGGCAAGCTGCGCGGCGCGACCTTCTTCGCGCCGATCGACCGGGTGGAGATCGTGGACCCGTACACGATCCGCGTTCACACCAAGAAGCCCTGGCCGACCTTCATTCCCGTGATGACGTTTGCGCAGAGCGGGATGCTGCCGCCCAAGGAGGCGGCCGGTAAAGAGACCGCCGAGCTCTCCAAGAAGCCGATCGGCACTGGCCCCTACAAGTTCGTCCGCTGGTCGAAGGACGAAGAGATTGTCCTCGAGGCGAACACTGCGTACTGGCGCGGCGCCCCCAACATCAAGACCGTGATCTTCCGGCCCATCCCCGACGACGCCGTGCGCGTGGCGGCGCTGCAGAACGGCGAGATCGACCTGGCGGTGAACATCCCGCCGCACCTCGGCGCGATCATCGACAAGCACCCGAAGCTGTTCCTCTCGACTGCGCCGTCGATCCGCACGATCCAGCTCATGTTCTACTCGCACCAGATGGACGCGCAGCACAAGCCGATCGGGCCCTACAATGGGCCGACGGCCGACAAGCGCGTCCGCCAGGCGATCGCCTACGCGATCGATGCCGACGAGATCATCAAGACCGTGCTGGACGGCAAGGGCGTGCGCGTCGCGACGATGTTGCCGTCGATGCACTTCGGCTACGATCCCAAGCTGCAGCCCCTGAAGGCGGACCTGGCTCGCGCCAAGAAGCTCCTGGCCGAGGCCGGCTTCGGCGGCGGAGTCGAGATCACGCTGCACGGCCCGCGCGGCCGGTACGTGCGCGACGCGGAGGTCGCCGAGGCGGTGACCGGCCAGCTCACCAAGGCCGGAATCAAGACCACGCTGCGCACGTACGATTTCGTGACCTATCTGAACAACATGGTCTACGTCCACAAGGCGGGCCCGGTCTGGCTGATCGGCTGGGGCAGCCCGACGATGGATGCCGAGACGATCTATGGGCCGCTCTTCAAGTCGCCGGGCATCTTCGTGAAC
>Ga0066709_100000699_pt1 | contig 19393 bp, 10 predicted proteins | sample GraSoiAngelo_158_FD_79665 | JGI IMG/M metagenome (GOLD analysis project Ga0066709, IMG submission 79665) | Grasslands soil microbial communities from the Angelo Coastal Reserve, California, USA - 14_1009_16_30cm | ecosystem: Environmental > Terrestrial > Soil > Grasslands | place: USA...
CCGCTTCACCGGGAGCTTCATCCCCAAGCAGTTCGTCCAGGTGCGCGGGAAGCCGATCCTGGCCCACGTGCTCGAGACCTACCAGAAGCTCTCGCTCGTCGACGACGTGACCCTGGTGATCAACGCGCGCTACGAGCAGCTCTACTACGACATCGTCGACACCTACCGCTTCTTCAAGGTGCGGCGGGTCGTACCTGGGGGGCCGACGCGCCAGGCCTCCGCCGCAGCGGGCCTGGCGAGCATCGAGCCGTGCGAGATCGTCGTCGTGCAGGACGGCATCCGCCCCTTCACCGGCGCGCGCGTCATCATGGAGGCGGTCGAGATGGCGCGCCGGGTGGGCGGCGCCAACGTGGTGGTGCCCACGCTCGACACCGTCGTGGAGTGCCGCGACGGGTTCATCGAGCGCGTCCCCGAGCGCACGCACCTCTACAGCGGCCAAGCGCCGCAGGCGTTCCGCTACGAGCTGCTGGTCGAGGCGCATCGGCGGGCGGCCGCCGACGGCGTGATCGGCGCGACCGACGATGCGCAGCTCGTGCTTCGGGTCGGGGGCCGCGTGGGCATCGTCGAGGGCTCGTACGCGAACTTCAAGATCACCACGTACGAGGACTTCCTGTTCGCGACGAGCCTCGTGGAGCACCAGCGCACCGGCAACGGAGATGGATGGTAGATGACCGATAACGGAGAAGCTTGCTAGATGGCGAAATGGAACCCAGCGATCTCGTACCGCCTGACGCAGCCCTTCCGCATCGAGGCGGTTGAGCGGGAGATCAAGCGCGAGCGGCCGGACGACGTCCTGCTCCGCCCGCGCCTGACGGGCGTCTGTGCCTCGGACCTGAAGCTCTACGCCGGCACGCGTGACCGACGCTCGCTCTCGCGCAAGCTCCCGCTCGCGCTGCTGCACGAGGGCGTGGCCGAGGTGATCGAGGCCGCCCCCGCGGCGGGCGGCGTGCGGCCCGGGAGCCGCGTCGTCGTGGTGCCGAACGTCCCCTGCTACATCGCGTACCCCGAGCTCTATCCCTCCAAGGCCGAGGGCTGTCTCGCATGCCGCCCCGGCGGCGCGGGCGAGAACTACTGCCTGCACCACCTGTACCTGTCGAGCAACACCGACGGGCTCGCGCAGAGCGTCTTGCGCCACCCCGGCCGCCTGGTGGTGCCGGTCGATCCCGAGATTCCCGATCGCGTCGCGGCCCTCACCGAGCCGCTGACCACCATCCTCGCCGGCTGCGACAAGGCCCCGATCCGCCCCGAATCCCGCTACCTGATCCTCGGCAACGGCCCCCTCGGGCAGTTGGTGGCGATCTGCCTGCTGGCCTTTTACCACGTGCCGCGCGAGGCGATCTGCATGAGCGGCAAGGACTGGGAGAACCGCCGCGCGATGCTCCCGCTGATCGGCACGGCGAGCGACGCCGAGGACCCGCAGAGCCTCGCACCGCTGCGCGGCGAGGTCGAGGTGGCCTTCGAGTGCGTCGGCGGCGACGGCGCCGCGGACACCCTCGAGCAGGCGATCGAATGCCTGCGCCCGGGCGGCAGCGCGATCCTGTTCGGCCCCTCCGAGCGCTCCGTGCTCTTCGACACACGCGAGATGATCGCGAAGGGCCTGACGTTCCACGGCTGCAACCGCAGCCATTTGCCGCACTTCCACCGCGTCCTGGAGCGGCTGCGCGATCCGGCGGTGCAGGCGTTGCTCGACACCGTGCTCAGCACCGACGAGTTCTACGTCCGCTCGGCGGACGACCTGAACCGCGCGCTCTACTACGCGTGGACCAAGCGCGACGCCCGCAAGACGCTCATCGGCTGGGCGGGCCCGGAGTGAGGTGGGGCGGCATGCGGCTCATGCGCAACATCTCGATCACCATGGCCACCAGCTTCCTGTCGACGGGAGCCGCGGCCGTGGCCGCGCTCGTGGTCGCCAACGCGCTCGGGGCGAAGGGCGCGGGCACCTTCGCCATCGTGCGCGTCATGCCCACGGTGGTGACCGCGCTGCTCGGTGCCGGCATCACCCTCTCCAACGCCTACCTGGTCGGTTGTCGCAAGTACTCGGTGCAGGCGATCACCGAGACGAGCGCCTGGCTCGGTGTCGTCATCGGGCTCGCCGGCTGGGGAGGCTGGGTCCTGTGCGGCGGGCTCGTCCAGGCCCACTTCCTCACCATGCTCTCGCGCGAGGCGGTGCTCGTCGTCGGGCTCTCGATCCCTCTGCAGATCGTGCGCAACTACCTGAACTCCGTCCAGCAGGGGCTGCAGACTTTCACCGAGGCGAACGTGGTTCTCTTCATCGAGGACCTCGCCGCCATGCTGTTCGTCCTGCCGCTCATGTGGAGGGTCGAGGCGGGCCCCGAGATCATCGTCCTGGCCTCGGTGGGCGGCTCGGGCCTGAGCTGCATAGCCGCGGTGCTGTGCCTCGTGCGCGCCGGCTTCTGGCCGTGGCCGCGGCTGCATCGCGCCATCGCGGCGGAGGCGATCGTGTTCGGCATCAAGGGCCACATCGGGCGCATCGCGAACATGCTCAACTGGCGCCTGGACATGATGATCCTCTCGACGCTCGCGAGCGTGGAGGTGGTCGGTTACTACGCGGTCGCCACCAAGGTCGCCGAGGCGTTTCGCCCGCTCTCGGCGAGCCTCACCTTCGTGCTCCGCCCGCTCATCGCGAGTCTCCCGATGTCGGAGGCGCGGGCGCGCGGCGTGCTCCTCTACCAGCGGGCGTTCGCGATCAACATCGGGCTCGTCCTGGTCATGGCGGTGGTGGGCGGGCCGCTCATCATCCACCTCTTCGGCCCGGAGTTCGCGCCCGCCGTCCCTGCCTTTCAGATCCTCCTCGTGGGGCTCGCCGCGCACGGCGCCGACGGCGTGCTGAACGGCTACAACGTCGGCATCGGGCGGCCCGAGTTCAACACCTACACTGCGCTCGTCGGCCTGGTGATCACAGTGGTCGGGGACGTGACGCTGATCCCCGTCTACAGCCTCATTGGCGCGGCGGTCACCTCGAGCGTGGCCTACTCCCTGAAGACCGCCGCCCTGACGGGGCTCTTCCTCGTCACCTCGGGCGTCACGCTGCCGCAGCTCGTCGGCTTGAAGGAGTACAGCCCTGACCTGGCGTAGCGCACTGCCGAGCGCCGGCCCGGAGCTGCTCGCCTGCCCCGTCTGCCGGGGCCCGCTCAACGCACGCGCCGGCGAGGTCTGGTGCCGCGCCTGCACGCTGCACTATCCCCGCGTGGACGGCGTCTGCCTCCTCGGCTCGCCCTTCGCAAGGAAGGGGCCCTTGCCCGCGTTCTGCGGCGACCGCATGCGCCAGTTGCTCGCGGAGGTGACGGCGCTTGGCTGGGACGAGGCGCTCCGGCGCTTCACGAGCGAGGTCCTCTCCGGCGCGCTGCGTGCGCGGAGCCGGTCGGCGTGGGCGCGGGTGCGGGCGAAGGTCCTGGGGAGGACGTGGGAGGACACGCTCCAGGACCTCGGCGACCCGACGCGCGCCGGCTGGCAATTCCTGCTCGACCTGCGTCCGGCGGGCCGCGTGCTCTTCCTCGGGCCGAGCTGGGGGGCCGCGCCGCTCATCCTGGCGCGCAGCTCGGCGCACGTGGTCGTACTGGATGGCGCTCTCGAGCGGCTGCGGCTCGGCCGGCACCAAGCCCGGAGCGCCGGGCTCGACGACCTGAGCTTCGCGCGGGTGATCGACCCGCTCCGCCTGCCCCTGGCCGACGGCAGCGTCGATCTGGCGGTGGTGCCCGGCCTGCGCGAGTGGTTCGAGGCGGTGGCGGCCGAGCAGCCGCTGTCCGCCGCGTGCGGGACGGAGCTGCTCCGCGAGCTCCGCCGCGTGCTCGCTGCCGGCGGCCAGGCCTACGTCGGCGTCGAGAACCGCTACGCGGTCTCCCACCTGCTCGGCGGGCGGGGTCCGCGCGGCGCGAGCTACACGCCGCGAACGTTCCGGCGGGCCGCAGCGGCGGCGGGCTTTCACGGCTGCTGGCTCTTCGCCCCGATCCCGTTCCGGCACAAGTTCCACCAGGTCCTCGACCTCGAGCGCACAGACCGCATGAACTTCTCGGCCGACGCCTACCGCACGCGCGGCCGGACGCTCCGCCCCCTCGTCCGCGCGTGGGACGTCTGCAACCGGAGCGGGGCGGTGGAGCGCCGCCTCTACCCCTATCTACCCGGATTCGCCGCCGTGCTCTCGACCGAGCCCGTCGCCACCTCGCTCGCCGAGCGCGTGCTCGACCACCTCGGCGCGCGGGCCAACCTCCCGCCGGGCGCTGCCCGTCTGGCGCGCTACTACGTGCGCGCCAAGGGGGTGGTGGTGCTGGTGGCGGGCTCGCCCGCGGAGGGCGGGGTGATCGCCCGCCTCCCGCTCGCGGAGCCCGCCCGAGTCGCGTGTGCGCGGCACCATCGCGCGCTCGAGGCGCTGGCCGCCGACGCGCGTATCCCGCCGCGTGTGCGGCGCCTCTTCCCCGTCCCGCTCGCGCAAGGGACGCTCGACGGCCACGCCTTCTTCGCCGAGACCGCGCTGGAAGGCAGGTCGGGGCGCTTCTACTACTCGCGCTCCGGCCGGCGCTACGACCGGGCGATCCTCGACGCCGCCGCGGTGCTCACCGAGCTGCGCCGGGTGACCGAGGAGCCCGTCACGATCGAGGAGGCGGAGTTCGACCGCCTCTGTGGCCGGTGGCTGGTCGAGCTGCGCCAGGTGGTCCGCGAGGAGAGCCGCGAAGCGCTCGCCGCCATCGAGGAGTGGCTCACGCAGACGCTCGTGGGCACGAGGCTGCCGCTCGGCTGGCACCACGGCGACTACGACCTCGCCAACCTGCTCTACGGGCCCGGGGACCGGGTCACCGGCATCCTGGACTTCGAGGCCTTCGACCCCCGCGGCCTGCCCCTGATCGACCTCCTGCTCTTGCTCGCCCGGCGACCGATCCGTCGCCAGGGCTTCGCTTTCGGCACGCTCTTCACCCGGACGATGCTGTCACGCGCGCTGCCGCCGCTCGAAGCGGAGCTGTTCGAGCGCGAGCTCCGCCTGCTCGGCGCCGACGAGCGGCTCTACCGCGCGCTCGCCGTGTGCGGCTGGCTCGGCCACCTCCGCCTGCGCCGGGACAGCTGGCTCGTGCGCTCGCCGTCCTGGCTCGAGGACAACCTGCACGCCGTGGTGGAGAGCGTCAGGAGGGTACTGTGACTGCCATCGGCCCGCTTCCCGTCGACACGCAGAACCCGGCCGCGGGGGGAGACCCGCACGCCCGGCCGTTCCTCGAGGCCCTGTTCGCCGCCTACGAGGACGAGTGCGTGCGCTATGTCGTGCTGCGCAACTACGAGTGCTGGCCGGACAATTTCGGCAAAGACATCGACCTGGTCCTGAACCCGAACGACCTGCAGCTGAGCCACGCCATCATCCGGCGCCTGGCGGAGGCGCACGGGCTGGCCTGGATGGCGAGTCGGCGGCGCAGCTCCCATATCAACTACTACCTCGCGCCACTGCGGTGTGACGGCGTGGCGCGCGGGCTCGTGCTCGACGTGCGCACCGATGTCGTGCACAACGCGTTCGTCTACCTGCCCGGGGCGCTGGTGCTCGAATCGCGCCGGCGCCACGCGGAGGGCGGGCTCTCGGCCCCGTTCTACGTCCCGTCCCCCGCCCTCGAGAGCCTGGCCGTCCTCCTGCATTGCGTGTTTGACAAGGGCGCCGTGCGCCCGTCGTACCGCGCGCGGCTGCGTGAGCTCGATGCGGGAGAGAGCGAGGAGTTCCGGCACGCGGCGACCGCGGTGGTGGGCCGGACCCTCGCGGCCGAGCTGGCGGAGTGCCTGGCGGCGGGCACGCCGGAGCGGGCACTCGGTCTCCGGCGTCGGCTGCTGCTCGCCACCGCGCGGCGCAATCCCGAGGCGATCTCGCGCTGGCTGCGGGGGCGCCGCGGCGCCGTCTGGGACCGCGTCATGGCGTGGGTGCGTCTGAAGGGCCACGTGGTCATCCTCGCCGGCCCCGACGGCTCGGGCAAGACGACGCTCGCCGAGCTGATCTGCCGCCGCTTCGCGCCGACGCGCATCCCCGCCTCCGCCGTCTACCTGGGCGCGCAGAAGCCGCTCCTGCCCACGCGCCGGCTGAGCCAGAAGATCCGCGGGCGGCTCGCATCCCCCGGAACGCCGAAGCCGATCAAGGACGTCGACCGCCGCGAGCGCCTGCGCGGGCTGCTGCACATCCTGGCCGACAAGTGGCTGCGCTACCTGGTCCACGTCCGCCCGCGCCTGGTGCGCGGCGAGGTCGTGGTCCTCGACCGCTACTTCTACGACCTGCGTACCTTCCCGCATCCCCTGGTGCAGCGGCCCTGGCTCGAGGCAGTGATCATGCGGCTCATCCCCAAGCCGGCCCTCGCCTTCTGCCTCACCGCCGACCCGGAGCTGATCGCGGCGCGCAAGCGGGAGCTCACCGTCGCCGAGACGGCGCGCCAGCTCGAGTGCTTCCGGGGGCTCCGCCGATGGATCCGCAACTTCCACGAGGTGCCGGCCGACGGCGACCTCAAGGCGGTCGTCGACGGGGTGACGAAGCAGATCCTGGGTCTCTACGCGCGCGACCGCTCGCCGCAGGACATATGAGGGCGGCACGCTCCCCGCTCGGACGCGACGGGCGCGTCCTCTTCCTCTCCGGCGTGGTCGCCCTTGGGACGGCGCTCGGCGTGCAGGCGGCGGGGGCCGCGTGCGCTCCGCTGCGCTACTACGGCACGTACTCCCTCGGCCGGAAGGCCGGGAGCCGGACCGTCTCGGTCCGGGACCGCATCGTCGAGGTGCGCAGCCTCGGGGCCGACATGATCGTCGGGACCGGAGACAAGAAGGACGTCCTCGAGTTGTTGCCCGAAGGGATGCTCGCCGTCCCCGGGTGCGGCCTGCTCACGAAGCGCGACTGGCAGAAGGACGGGCGCTGGGACGAGGCGCAGGCGCGCGCCCGCCTGGCCGTGCTCGCCAAGCGCTTCGGCCACCATCCGCGCGTCTACGGCGTGTGCATCACGCACGAGGTGACCGAGTACGCCAACCACGCGCGGCGCCGATGGATGTACCAGCTCGCCAAGGAATACTTCCCTGACAAGAAAGTGATACAGTACTACAGCGTGCTCTGGGACCGGATGAACCCGGTGGGCATGAAGGTCGACGGCTATGGCCAGAACGGCGAGGTCGAGACCGACGTCCTGTTCGTGTCGCTGCAGGCGGTGGCCAAGGGCCGCTTCGACCTGGAGAACGTGCGCCGGCTGAGAGAGGCGCTCGCCGCGGCCGCGCGCACGCCCGGCATCCCGGTCTGGGGGCAGACCTCGATCAACGCGGACCACAAGAGCGTGACCGGCCCGGGGTCGATGATCGCGATCTGGGGCGAGCGCGGGGAGAACATGGCGGCGTGGGCCGACGCGCTCTTCCGGACCACCGGCCCCGACACGCCGGGCGGCCCGCTGCGTCTCTCGGGCTTCTTCTGGCGCTCGCTCGGCCGCTTCCCCTGGGACCTCGGATACCCGGCCTTCGCCGCCCACCGCGCCCAGATGCGGGCCATCGGAGCCAAGCGGTGCGGCACGAGCTCGGTGGGTGGAGACGGATGATGGAGCGCCGACGAACCGCGATGCGCAAGGCGGTAGCCGTGATTGGCGGCCTGCTGGCCATCTCCCAGCGGGGGGCCGCGCAGGCGCCCCCCACCCAGATCCTGCGCTTTGCGCCGATCGCCGACACTTACGTCGACAGCTCGGCGCCGGCCACGAGCTTCCACGCGAGCACGCGGCTGCGTGTGAACGGCTCGCCAGCGCGCACGAGCTACCTGCGCTTCCGCGTGAGCGGGGTCAACGGGCGATCCGTCGAGCACGCCCGGCTGCGACTCGGCGTTCGCAACGCGAGCCGGGAGACCGGCGGCACCGTGCACGTGATCACCGACGGCGCATGGGAGGAGTCGACCCTCACGTACGCCAACCGCCCCGCGGTCGACGGGCCCGGCCTCGACACGCTCGGGCCGGTCGCCATGGGCGCCGTGGTGGAGTTCGCCCTCGACGGCGCGATCGCCGGTGACGGGGTGTACGACCTCGCGATCGACAGCCCGGCGCGGGATGGTGTCGCCTACCTCTCGTCCGCGGCGCGGCGCGGGCCACGGCCCGTGCTCGTGCTCACCGTCTCCGGACGCCCGAAGCCCGCGGTCGGCATCCTGCAGCCACAGCCGGGTGCGACCTTCTTCGCCGGCGACCCCGTCACGCTCCAAGGCGGCGCCACCGACGCGGTGGACGGTGACCTGAGCGCGCTCATCGAGTGGCGCTCCGACGTCGACGGGGCGCTCGGCACGGGCGCCATCGTCGCGCCGCAGCTCGGCCTGGGGCGCCATACCGTCACCGCGTCGGTGACGAACGGCGCAGGGCTAGCCGATGCGGCGCAGATTCGCGTCACGGTGCGTGCCGCGCCGGCGGGCAACACGCCGCCGTTGGTGGCGATCACTGCACCCAACGAGGGGGCGCCCTTCACGCTCGCTCAGGCGATCCCTTTCCGGGGTACGGCCAACGACCTCGAGGGCGGCGACCTCACCGACCAGCTCACGTGGACCTCGGATCGCGACGGGGTGATCGGGGTCGGAGAGAGCTTCAGCACGACGCTCAGCCCCGGAGCTCACACGGTCACGGCGAGCGTGAGCGATGACCAGGGGCTCGAGGGCGCGGCCGAGGTCACGGTCACCGTCGGCGGCCGGCCTCACGGCCTCGCGGCGGTGCCCGCTACCCCGCGCGCCCTGATCCGCGACTCGGCCAGCAAGACCACCACCACCACCAGCACGGCCAGTCCGTCGCCCACCACGACGACCGCTGCGCCCTGGAGCACCACGGCTACACCGAGCGCGACCACGGCCAGCTCGGCCAGCGACGTGGGCTTCGAGGACTTCAGCTTCGGGTCCGGCGTCGACGCGGACACGAACCGGGCGACCGCGCACAAGCCGCAGAGCAAGCTCTGGTACAACGACGGCCTCTGGTGGGCGACCCTCTTCGACCCGGCGAACGGCGGCGGGCACCGCATCCACCGCCTCGACATGGCGACGCAGGCCTGGGTCGACACAGGGGTCTTGGTCGACAGCCGGAAGGCGAGCCGGCAGGACGCGCTCTGGGACGGGCAGCACCTCTACATGGCGTCGCAGTTCGGCCTCACGGGCGGAACGCCCGAGAACCGGCTCATGCGCTACACGTACATCTCGAGCCTGCAGACCTACAAGCTCGACTCGGGATTTCCGGTGGTGATCCCGGGCGGGGGCACCGAGGCGCTGACCATCGCCAAGGACACGACCGGCCGGCTGTGGATCGCCTACACCCTCAACAGCCGTGTGATGGTGGCGAACTCTGTCGGCAACGACACGACGTGGAGCGCGCCCTTCGTGGTGCCGGTCTCGCAGGGGACGACGGTCTCCTCGGACGACATCGCTGGCGTGGTGGCGCTCCCCGGCCCTCCCGGGAAGATCGGCGTATTCTGGAGCAACCAGTCGACCACGAAGGACTACTTCGCGGTGCACCCCGATTCCGCGGCGCCGACCGCCTCCTGGACGCAGGAGGTCGCGGGGCAGGGAGGCAAATTTGCCGATGATCACATGAACATGAAGCTCGCCTCCGACGGCCGCCTCTTCGTCGCCGTCAAGACGAGCTACACGACGTCGACCGACACGCTAGTCGGGCTCCTCGTGCGCTCGGCGACCGGCGTCTGGTCGCCGCTCTACAAGGTGGTCACGGTCGCCGACAACCCCACCCGCCCGATCTGCATGCTGGATGAGGTCCAGGGCCTCGTCTACGTCTTTTACTCTTTGAACGCCGCCGCGATCTACTACAAGGCGAGCGACATGGATGCCATCGCCTTCCCGAGCGGTGACGGCACGCCATTCATCCAGCAAGCGGCCGCGAACGACATCAACAACCCGACCGGCACCAAGCAGAACGTCGACCCGAGCACCGGGCTCGTGGTCGTCGCCTCCAGCCCTTCCTCCCTGCACTACTACCACAACCTCTTCGCACAGGTGCCGAGCACCACTACCACCACGACGACCACCAGCACGACCACGACGACGACCACTCAGCCACCCGCGACCACCAGCACGACGACCACTCAGCCGCCGACTACGACGACGAGCACCGCGCCGACGACCACCACGGCGCCAACGACGACGACCACTACCACCACGGCGCCGGCCACCACGACCACGCTGCAGTTCACCGCGACGGCGGACGCCTACGTGGACGCAGGCTTCCCCACGACGAACTTCGGGACGGATCCGATCCTCATCGTGGACGCAAGCCCGGTCCGCATCAGCTATCTGCGCTTCGCGGTGACCGGCACCGGGGGGCAGGCGGTGACGCAGGCGATCCTGCGCATGCAGGTGGATGCGGGCTCCTCGTCACCAAGCAACAACGGCGGCAGCGTGCACACGATCTCGAACAGCACCTGGCAGGAGACGACGATCAACTACGAAAACCGGCCGCCGGTCGACGGCCCGATCATCGCGAGCCACGCGGCGGCGGTGACGTTCAACGACGTGATCGACTTCGACGTGACGTCCGCCGTCACCGGGGACGGTACCTACAACCTCGCGCTCGACACGCCCTCGACCGACGCCGTCCACTATCGGAGTCGTGAGGCGTCGGCCGGCCAGCCCTTGCTCATCCTGACGCTGGCCTCGTCGAGCACCACGAGCACGTCCACGACCACAACGACCACCACGATGGCGCCGACCACTACGACCACGTCGACGACCACGACCACGTCGACGACCACCACCACGACCGTCCCCGGGCCGGTGACGCTGACCTTCGTGCCGATTGCCGATACCTACGTGCACGCGAGCAAGCCAACAAGGGTCTTCGGCACGGCGAACCTGATCGAGGTCGGCGACAATCCCGTCCGCCAGGCTTTCGTGCGCTTCTCCGTGAGCGGGGTCGGCGGCCGCACGGTGACGAGCGCCCGCCTGCGCCTGACGGCCGGGTCGAGCCCAGCGTCGGCGAGTGACTCGGGCGGCACCCTCCATCGCATCACCGACAACAGCTGGTCCGAAGCGGCGACGAACTACAACAACCGCCCGGCGATCGACGGCCCCGGCCTCGCCACGCAGGGGCCGGTGGCGGTCAAGCAGGTGGTCGAGTTCCCCCTGACCGGCACGGTCACCGCGGACGGCACCTACAACTTCGCGATCGACAGCGCCTCGGGCGACTCGGTGAGTTACCGCACCCGCGAATCGGCGACCGGCAAGCCCGAGCTCATACTCAACCTGGAGTGAGGCCATCGGTGGTCCGCTGCGACATGAGAGCGCGAGCGCTCCACATTCCTTTCCTCTGTGCGCTCCTCGCGGCGGCCACGCCGGCCGCGGCCGTTGAGCTCAGGCGCGGCCCCTACCTCCAGCTGCTCACCACTCACTCGGTCACCGTGGTGTGGAACACGGACGTCGCCGCGGCCTGCTCGCTCACGATCCGCCCGGTGGACGGCGCCACAACCACCGTTGCCGGTAAGACCGGGACGGTGTGCGCGATCGCCGTCGACGGGCTCAGCCCCGGCACCGAGTACGCCTACACTCCGCAGGCCGATGGCGGCCCCCTCGGCCCGGAGTCCGTCTTCCGGACCGACGATCCGGCCCGTCCCTTCAGGTTCCTCGTGATCGGGGACTCGGGGAGCGGCGATGCGAATCAGCGCGCCGTGCGCGACCGCATGCTAGCCCTTCCGGCTGACCTCCTCCTCCACACCGGCGACATGGTCTACGACGCGGGCGCCGCCTCCGATTTCGACCCCAAGTTCTTCACGCCCTACCGGGACTTGATCCGGCGGCTCGTCTTCTGGCCCTGTCGCGGCAACCGCGACGTCAAGACCGACGGGGGCCAGCCGTGGCGCGACGCCTTCGGCACGCCGGCCAACAACCCCGCGGGGTCCGAGGACTACTACTCGTTCGACTACGGCAACGCCCACTTCGTCGTGCTCGACAGCAACCAGAGCACCGACCCCGCGAGCCCGCAGTACGCGTTCGCCGACCAAGACCTCGGCGCGAGCGGTGCGCTCTGGAAGATCGTCGTCTTCCACCACACGATCTACTCGGGGGGCGTACACGGCCCCGACCTCACCGTGCGCGCGAACCTGCTGCCGCTCATCGACCGCTACTCGGTCGACATCGTGCTCATGGGGCACGACCAGGACTACGAGCGCACCCTGCCGCTGCGGGCGGGCCAGGTCGTGCCGCCCGGTCAGGGCACGATCTACATCACCACCGGCGGCGGCGGCGGGGAGCTCCGCCCCGTGACCCCGACGGGCCTGACAGCGTATGCCGAGGAGGCTTTCCACGTGACTCGCGTGGCGGTGGACGGCGGGACGCTCACCGCCGAGATGGTCCGCGCGGACGGCGAGGTGCACGATTCGGTGACGCTCACTAAGGACGCCCCCTCGCCGAAGTGCCGGGTGGACGCCGACTGCGATGACGCGAGACCGTGCACGTTCGACCACTGCGCCGCCGACGGCTGCCACCATGATGTGCTCGGCTTCGACGCGGTCCAGATCGCCATCGCCGGCGCGCTCGCCCTGGATGCGTGCGCGGGCGAGCCCACGCCGGCCTTCGTCGCCCGGCTGCTCCAGCGGGCGGACCGGCTCGTCGCAAGGGCTGCGCGCGCGACCAACCCGCGGCAGGCGGACCGGCTGATGACGATCGCGGTCCAGCGCCTCGCGAAGCTCGCCCGGCGCGTCGGCCGGGCCGCCCGGCAGGACCGTCTCTCGTCTCCCTGCGCGGCCGCGCTCGCAGGGGCGGTCTCCGGGGCGCAGAACCGTGGCGAGTGCCTGGCGAGCCAGCGCTCACCTGTGGCCGACACCTACATCGACGGCCGGGAGGCGAACCGCAATCACGGGGCGGCGGCCGAGCTCGTCATCGACGGCTCGCCGGCGCGCGTGGCCTACCTCGAGTTCGACCTCTCGGCCGTCAAGGGCGTGCGCAAGGCCGTGCTGGACCTGCACGTGACCAATCCCTCGGACGACGGCGGACGGGTCTACAGGGTACCGGGCGTGGGCTGGCGCGAGGGCAGCGGCAACGGCCTCGACCCGAACAGCGGCCGCGGCCCCGGCCTCAGGTGGAAGGACGCTGACACCAACGGCGACGCGAAGCTCGATCTCCAGGATCTGTCCACGCTCGTGCCGGCGACGGGCGAGGAGGTGGCGCAGCTGGGGCGCGTGGAGCGCGGACAACTCGTGCACCTCGACGTGACGCGCGCCTTCACGAGCGACGCTGGGTTCTATACGCTTGCCATCACGGGCAACGGCAGCAACGGCATGGCCTTTGCCAGCCGAGAGCACCCCGCGGCCAGCTGGCGGCCCGTGCTGCGCATCGTGCGGGAGGCCGGCGGAGGCTGAGCCGTCGGGCTGCTCCGCCACGCTTACGAGGCGGGCGGCGGCTTACATGGAAGCGCGTCTCGCGGACGAATATGGTCGCCGCAACGCCGTGCCGGGAGAACTGCTCGTGGGGGAGGCCGACGCGAACCGTCGCGCGTGCCTAATTGCAGGGGGCGGCGAAGTAGTGGATTTTTCCGAACGGAGAGGGGGGATTCGAACCCCGGAGCCACGAGGGCTCACACGATTTCGAGTCGTGCCGTTTCAACCAGGCTCATGCGCGTCTCCAGGGCGACCGTGAGTAGCACAGCGGTCGGGGGGGACCGCCAGAGTCAGCGGTCGGATCGCCCGTCGAGGGCGCGCTACATCGCGCTGCCGCGGCGCGTGCGGAAGAAGTCCTGGAGCAGCGTACGACACCTGTCCCCCGCCACCCCGGCAGTGACGCGGATGCGGTGATTCAGGCGTGGATCGGCCGCGAGGTCGAAGACCGAGCCGGCGGCGGGTCGGCGCAGCCGTAGACGAGGCGCGCGATCCGTGCCTGGATAGCCGCGCCCATGCACATGACGCAGGGCTCGACCGTCACGTACAGAACGGCGCCCGAGAGCCGGTGGTTTCCGAGCGCCGCGGCCGCGGCACGGAGGGCGCGCACCTCGGCGTGCCCCGTCGGATCGTGGTCCGCCACGCTCGCGTTGCCCGCGCGTCCGCCGCTCACCCCACGCGCCGGCTGAGCCAGAAGATCCGCAAGCGGCTCGCGTCCCCTGGGACGCCGAAGCCGCTCAAGGACGTCGACCGCCGCCAGCGTCTGCGCGGGCTGCTGCACATCCTGGCCGACAAGTGGCTGCGCTACCTGGTCCACGTCCGCCCGCGCCTGGTGCACGGGGAGGTCGTGGTCCTCGACCGCTACTTCTACGATCTGCTCACCTTCCCGCATCCCCTGGTGCGCCGGCCCTGGCTCGAGACGGCGCTCATGCGGCTCATCCCGGAGCCCGCGCTCGCCTTCAGCCTCACTGCCGACCCGCACGTGATCGCGGCGCGCAAACGGGAGCTCACGGTCGCCGAGACGGCGTGCGTCGTCTCGGCGAAGCACGGGTAGACGAAGCGGTGGCGCGAGCGGACGGCAGTGAAGATCCAGGCGCGGAAGCGCCGCCGCCGCCCCATGGTGTCCGGCTCCAGCATCGTCATCCACCCCCCGCCGGGCTGCGCACGCGCCCCGGCGCGCACCGCCCTCACGCCCCCGTCCTACGGACGTAGGGGGTCACACGCGAACGTCCGAGTCCGGGCGTTATGTCGCCGGGACCCGAAAACGGCCCTAATCTCCGCTGGCGAGAATCGAGAGAGGCCGCAACTCGCGAGCGTTCAACCCCAGCCAGCACTGCCGGTCTTCGCGGCAAGGTTCACATCGTCTGGAACCCGGCGCCCGGCGAGAGGTCCTGCCCTCACTGCCTTCCATAGGCCACCCAGAGGTAGTACGGGTTGCGCGAGTCGTGGGCCAGGACTTCTCGAAGAGCGGCCCCGGCCTCGTCCGGCTCGCCGGCGAATGCGTGGAGGGAGAAGCGGTAGAAGCCGAGCAGCTCGCGGCGCTCCGCTTCTACCGCCGGGCGCAGTCGGTCGCCTACGGGCAGCGGCACGTCGGTCGCGAGAGCGAGGAGCCGGGGCAGCACCCGCCGGATCTCGCCGCGGCGCACCCACGACGCGTGTTCGATCAGCGGGCGGTCGTCGGTCACCGGCAACGCGTCCCTCGCGAAGCGCTCGAGCCCGGTCCGATCGGTCACCCACGTGGCCAAAAGCGCCTCCGGCGACTCGATGCCTACCTCCGCGAGCACGGACCGCACCCCGGGCTGCGAATAGCGCCCGGCGATTCGCTCGCCGTCCAGCTCGATGGGGCTCGACGATCCGACGAGCAGCACCTCGTAGATATCCGTGCTCCAGGCGGTCGCGTTTGGGAACACGTCGAGGAAGCTGCGGACGAGGGAGCGCGAGTCCTCATCGTTCTGGGTCGGCAGTGGCCACCACTGCGCCATCAGTCCGCCCGGTTGCAGCCGGGTCCGGCACAGCTCGTAGAAGTCCGTCGAGTAGAGGTTCACGACGCCGGCTGCGGACGGCGGTGGTGGCTCGAGTGTGATGAGGTCGTAGCGCTGGGAGTGGCGCAGGAGCTCCTGCCGGCCGTCGCCAATACGGATCTCGATGCGGGGATCAGTCGCCGCGCCCTGGTTGCCAGAGAAGAACGTGGCCGCGCGTACGACGGAGGGGAGAAGCTCGGCCACGACCCGCGTCTTCAATCCCGAATCGGCGAGGAGTGCGCCCGCCGTAATGCCGGTGCCGAAGCCCACCACCAGGGCGGTCCGCGGCTCGCCACGGTGAATCAGCAGCGGCAGGAGCGCCTGGAGACGCATGTAGCGCCTGGACGGCGGCGCGTCGCCGGAGTTCGAAACGCCCTGGATGTAGAGCCGACGGAAGCTCCCATGGCCCGCCTTCTGTTCGAGGACGGCCACGGTCCCGCCGGTGTCTTCCGCGTAGAAGACCAGCGTCCCGCCCCGCTGCTCGGCCAGCAGGGTACCCAGCTTGTCGCGCGGCCCAAGCGCCAGGCCCAGGACGGCGAGCACCATCGTCGTCGCGCCGACGCACGCGCTGATGCGCCCGCGGCCGCCCTTCAGCACTGCGACCGCACCGAGCAACGCACCCGCGACTGCCAGGCATCCGAGCGAGCGGGCGAGCCCAAACCACGGTACGAGAACGAAGCCGGTGAGGAACGTGCCCGCAATCCCACCGGCGGTGTTCAACGCGAGGGTCGTCCCGACGTCCCGGCCGACGCGGTGCGCGCTCGCGATCAGCCGGGCCGCAGCCGGGAAGGCCGCGCCGAGGAGCGTCGTGGGCACGAGCAGCACCACGACTGCGGCCACCGCGAAGCGCGCCGCGACCTCGACCGTCTCGCGTTCCGTCGCGCGCATCGCCCACATCCCCGCCAAGGTCTGGGCGTCCGGCAGCCACGGGCCAAGCAGCATGACGATCGCCAGGGCGCTCGCGCCCGCGCCGGCCAGCAGGACGCCCAACAGCCGCCAGGGATCGCGAGCGCGCGCGCCGAGGCGGGCAAAGAGAAAGCTGCCGAGCGCGAGGCCCGAGAGGTAGGTGGCGAGCATCACCGCGAACGCGTAGCTCCGGGTGCTCAGGAACTGGACGAGGAGCTCGGACCAGACGACCTCATAGCCGAGGGCCACCCCGCCGGCCGCGGCGTAGAGGGCGAGGGCGATGCGCGCATCGCGAAGCGCGCCCGGTGCCGACGCCACCGGCGGCACGGGGGTGACCGCGGTGCGGACCCCGAGACGCCGATCGAGGACGAGAGCCGCCGCCGCGACCGCGAGGCCGAGGGCAGCCGCGAAGAAGCCCGTGCCCTTGATGCCGAAGGCGGGCACGAGCAGAAACGCCGTCGCGAGCGTGCCAACGACCGCGCCGGCGGTGTTGGCAGCGTAGAGGACGCCGGTGGCGGGCGCTACGGCGTCGGCGTTTGGATGCAACGACCGCAGCAAGGCCGGTAGCGTGCCGCCCATCAGGAAGGCCGGCAGGCCCACCAAGCCGAACGGAAGCGCCCAGGCGAGCGGACCGACCGTGTCCTGGAGCGCGACAAAGAGCGGCGCCGAGCGGGCGAGCGCCAGCGTCGAGAGGACGCCGAGCGCCGCGACGCCGGCCTCGAGCTGCGCGTACAGCCTCACGGGGCGCGCCACGCGGTCGGCGAGGCGACCGAGCGAGGCGCCTCCCAGGGCGAGGCCCCCGAAGAAGGCGCTGAGCGCGATCGAGACGGCATGGACCTCGACACCGACCACCCGGCCGAGCTGCTTGACCCAGAGCGTCTCGTATACGAGCGCTGCAGTGCCGGAAGCGAAGAGAATTGCCGCAACGGGTAGAGCCTGGGCCCCGTGCCACCCCGTCGCATGATCCACGGCGGGCGCGACCGGCGCGTCCCGCGATTTCAGTCGGTGTGCTCGTCGCGACATGGGTGCCGTCAGTCTAGCAACCGGTCGAGGGCGACGTTGATCCGGGCACCCAGGTTGGCGAATGGCGGCAGAGACGAGCGGCGGGGAAGGCCCCCGCCGCCTTCACGAGGTGTCGTGACGCCTGCTCGGCCTACTGCGCTGGCTTGGTCAGCTTCTCCATGACGTGGCTGAGGTTGAAGGAGCCGGGCTTCGCACGCGGCGGGAAGTCCTTGAAGCTCTGGATCCACTGGGCGGTGTACCCAATGGCTGGACCTATCAGGAACGCGTGATCGACCCGGAAGTCCGCGTAGTTGGCGGACTCCTTGTCGGCGCGCTCGAACGGATCCGAGCGGAGGTTGAACAGTTTGGGCAACCGCAGATCCACCAGTGGATCCTGCCAGACGGTGAAACCCATCGCGCGCTGGTCGAGAAAGGCCATTTTCCACTGTTCGAAACGCAAACCGGCGGGTTCGCCGTCGTCGGTCCAGTAGACGAACTCCTTGCGCGGCCACTCCTTCGCCTCGCCCTTGAGAGATGGCAGCAGGTTGTACCCGTCGAGGTGGACCTTGTAGGTCACCCCGCCTGCCGCCAGGCCGGTCAGCGCCGACTCCTTCACGTTGGGCTGGCCCACGGCGGCCAGCAGCGTCGGCAGCCAGTCCTCATGGGAGATGATCTCGTTGACTTCGGTGCCCGGCTTGATCACGCCGGGCCAGCGCACGATCAGCGGCACGCGATAGCCGCCCTCCCAGTTGGAGTTCTTCTCGCCACGGAACGGCGTCGTGCCGCCGTCGGGCCAACTGAATACCTCGGCCCCGTTGTCGGTCGTCCAGATCACGATCGTGTTCTCGGCGACACCCAGGTCGGTAAGCTTCTTCAGGAGCTGCCCGATCTGGCCGTCATGCTCGACCATGCCGTCCGGATATGTTCCGAGCCCCGTCTTCCCCTGCGACTCCGGCTTGAGGTGGGTGTGGATGTGCATGCGCGTCGTGTTGAACCAGACGAACCAGGGCTTGCCGTCCTGCTGGCTCTTGTCGATGAACTTGGTGGTGGCGGCGAGCACTTCCTCGTCGATCGTCTCCATGCGCTTCTTCGTGAGCGGGCCCGTGTCCTCGCAGTTCTGCTTGCCCCACTTCCCGAAGCGGCCGTCGTCGGGGAGTGTGCTCGCCGTGGCCGTCGCGTAGCAGTGGAACACGCCGCGCGGGCCGAACCGCTCCTTGAACGCGGGATTCTTCGGGTAGTCGGGGTTCTCGGGCTCCTCTTCGGCGTTCAGGTGGTAGAAGTTGCCGAAGAACTCGTCGAAGCCGTGGACCGTGGGGATGAACTCGTTGCGGTCGCCCAGGTGGTTCTTGCCGAACTGGCCGGTCGCGTAGCCTTGCGCCTTGAGCAGGTTGGCAATCGTCGGGTCCTTGTCGGAGAGCCCTTCGGGAGCGCCCGGGAGGCCCACCTTCAGCAGGCCGGTGCGGATCGGGGACTGGCCGGTGATGAACGCCGCTCGCCCGGCCGTGCAGCTCTGCTGGGCATATGCGTCGGTGAAGATCGCGCCTTCCTTCGCGAGGCTGTCGATGTTGGGCGTGCGGTAGCCCATCATCCCGCGGTTGTAGGCGCTGACGTTCCAGTAGCCGATGTCGTCCCCGAACATCACCAGGATGTTCGGCTTCTTCGCCGTGGGCTGCGCCAACACCGGTGCCGCGCCGAGGGCGAGGGCGATGAGAGCCGCCTTGCATGTTCTTGACATGAGGTCTCCTTTGCACGCCGCTCGATAGCGACAGTCAGCTCGGGTTCAGATCTGGTGCCTTCGCTTCGCACCAACCTCGCAGGACTGCGGCGTGGCCGCTCGTTCACTTCCTACGATCGGCCGCCTGCCGCGATTACTACCAGAGGCGCTCGACGTATGATCAACTCCTTCCTCTCCATGACATCGATGACGCCCCCCCGTGGGGCGCAAGGAAGGGGAGGACGTTGACATCTACCGCGGGGGCGGAATCGGTGTCTTGCCATATCGTGCCATTCGCGGGAGCCGGGGTCTGAGTGGATTCCCCCAGAAGATGTCCGGTCGTAGGCCCATTGACGCTCGGCGTCCGTCTGGTGGACGATCCGCATCAGGCGCGCACCTTTGCCGGCCGCCGTTC
>Ga0066709_100000700_pt1 | contig 19367 bp, 19 predicted proteins | sample GraSoiAngelo_158_FD_79665 | JGI IMG/M metagenome (GOLD analysis project Ga0066709, IMG submission 79665) | Grasslands soil microbial communities from the Angelo Coastal Reserve, California, USA - 14_1009_16_30cm | ecosystem: Environmental > Terrestrial > Soil > Grasslands | place: USA...
AACACGTCGATGTTCGAGTTGACGATCTTGTTGGTGTACTCGCCGGTCACGAAGAACGACTGATCCTTCACGAACCACGGCAGCGGCACTTCGACGCGCGCCGTGTTTGTGTATTCCTGATCCGAGCGCTCCTTGCTCCCGGGCCGATCAAGCGGCAGGAAAAACTGCCGGTTCAGGTAATTCCGGTAGTGCAGGTCGAAGTCGTACGTGAGGCGGATGTCCCGCCACGGCAGCGTGTACTGCCCGCCCAGGATGAAACGGTGGCCGTCGTAATCGAAGTCGTTGCCGCGGGCGTTCTCGTAATCGAACTGGTAGCCCGCCTTGATGAAGTGACGGTCTCGTTCGAACCGCACGAAGTGCGTGAAGCCGATCATGTAATTGACGGCGTCCTGGTTCAGCACGTTCGGGAGATCCGACGCCTGGCGATAATCCTTGACCTCGACGCGGCCTTGCACGTTCGTCAGGTGGCGTGCGCTCTCGACCAGGGCGAGATAGGGCGACATCGAGTGCCGCTGGACGAGCTCTTCGTAGCCGAGGGCGAGATAGTCGTAGGAGTAGTTGAAGCCGGCCTGCATCGGGATGTCGAACAGCGTGCCCCGGTAGGCCACGCGGAAGACGCCGGTATAGTCCTGGATGTCGAACGACGGCAGCGTGTTGTTGTGGGCATGGAAGGCCGAGGCGCCGATCGTGCTCGTCCACGACTGCAGCTTCAGCCAGTCGTACTCCAGGGCCACCGAGACCAGCTCGCCGAAGGTCCGCCGGTTGTTCTGCCGCGCCAGCTGCACGGCGAGATCGTTGGCCTGGTTGGGCTCGGCGGCCGCGTTGTCGTCGAAGAATGCCCCGGCCTTGATCTCGGCCCGGAAGCGGCGGCTCGTCTCCCGTTGGGCGGCGATGGCGCTCTTCAGGCGCTCGGCCGGCCCGGTGAGCGGCGAGGCCGGCTGGAGCTGGCCGATCTGCCCGATTTCCGCCTCGGCCTGCGACGACAGGCCGAGCTGCTGCAGCGAGAGGCCGGTGTAGAGCTTGGTGAGATCGTTGATAGTCGGATCGGATGACCGCGCGGTCCGGAACGCGCGCAAGGCCTCCTGGTACCGTTCGCGGCGGTAGCGCAGGTAGCCGACGTAGTAGCCGAGCGAGTCCAGCGTGGGGTCGCGCGCGAAGGCCCGCTCGAGGAGCGGCTGCGCGCGGTCGTACTGCTCGAGGGTGAAGTACGCGAGCCCGAGCTGGTAGAGGATCGACATGTCGTCGGGAGACTTCTGCCGTGCCTGCTCCAGGAAGCGGACCGCCTGGGCGGGATCCTTCTTGCCCATGTAGGCGAGACCCGTGTAGTAGAGCGCCTCCACGTGCTGCGGCTCGCGGGCCAGAGCCTGGCGCAGGAGCTCGAGCGCCTTGTCCCACTGCCGGTCCTCGATCGCCAGCGTGGCCTCCGCCACGTAGACGTCGGCGTCGCTCAGCTGGGCGGCCGCCGGCGGCGGGCCGGCCAGCCAGGCGACGGCCAGCACGACCACGGCCAGCCAGGCCGCCACTCCACCACGGATCACGCTCACGGGGTTGCGCTCCTTCCCTCCGGCGCGCCCGGGCGGTGCACGCCCCAGCTCGCCAGCTTCACCAGCACCGTATTGCGATGCACGCCGAGCTGCCGCGCGGCGCGGCTCACGTTCCACTGCGCCCGCTCCAGCGTGCGCAGGACATACTGGCGCTCGAACTGGTCGCAGGCCTCGCGCAGCGGCAACGCGTCCTCGGCCAGCAGCGAGACCGTCTCGGGCATGGCCACGTCGAGCGGCACGTCCTGGAGCTGGATGACGGTCTCGCGGGCCAGCACCACCGCGCGCTGGATCGCGTTCTCCAGCTCGCGCACGTTGCCCGGCCATGCGTACCGCGTCAGCGCGTCGAGCGCGCCCACGGAGACGCCGCGCACGTCGCGCCGGCACTCGCGGGCGTACTTGCGCACGAAGTGATCGACGAGGCGCGGGATGTCCTCGCGACGCTCGCGCAGCGGCGGCACGTGGACCGGCACCACGTTGAGCCGGTAGTAGAGGTCCTCGCGGAACGCGCGCTCGCGCACGGCCGCCCTCAAGTTGAGGTTGGTGGCGGCCAGCACGCGGACGTCCACGGCCACCGGGCGGGCGCCGCCGAGCCGCTCGATCTCCCGCTCCTGCAGCGCGCGCAGCAGCTTGGTCTGCAGATCCAGCCGCAGCGAGCCGATCTCGTCGAGGAAGATCGTGCCGCCCTGAGCCAGCTCGAAGCGGCCCAGGCGCCGCACGTGGGCGCCGGTGAACGCGCCCTTCTCGTGGCCGAACAGCTCGGACTCGACGAGCGCCTCCGGAAGGGCCGCCACGTTGACGGCCACGAAGGGATGCCCGCGGCGGTCGCTGCTCTGGTGGATGGCGCGCGCCACCAGCTCCTTGCCGGTGCCGCTCTCGCCCGTGATCAGCACCGTCGTCGGCGTGGTGGCGATCTGGCTGATGAGCTGGTAGATCCGCACCATCTCCGGGTGACGCCCGACGAGCCCCTCGAAGCCGTCAACGCTGCCCACCCCGGCCGGCTGCAGGGCGGCCTGCAGGCCGAGCACCTGGCGCTCGAGCGCTCGCTTCTCCAGCGCGCGCTCGACCAGCATGAGGATGGCGTCGACGTCGAAGGGCTTGGTGATGTAGTCGTAGGCGCCGCGCTTGAGCGCCTCGACGGCCGTGCGGACGTCGTGCACGGCGGTGGCCAGCACCACGAGCGTCGAGGGATCGGCGGCCTTCACGCGCGGCAGCACGTCGATGCCGGGCTCGCCCGGCATCCGCTGATCGAGCATGACGAGATCCACCTCGCGCGTGCGGAGCTGGTCGAGGGCGTCGGCGCCCGTCTCCGCCTCCAGCACCTCGCAGGTATCTTCGAGGATCGCGCGGATGGACGCGCGCACGCCCTCCTCGTCGTCGACGACCATGACCGTCCCGCGGCGGGACAGCGTGGGGGCCTCGAGCATATCGGCGGCCGTCATCGCTGGGCCTCGCGCTCCAGCACGAGGTACTGGGCATGCCCGCCGCTGCCCGGCCGGTGCACCCACAGCAGCACCGAGCGGCCGGCCGGCACGGCGGCCAGCGCGCGCTGCAGGGCGGGCGCGTCGCGCACCGGCTGCCGGTCGATCTCGCGAATGACGTCGCCGCGCCGCACGCCCGCGCGCTCGGCCGGCCCGCCGCCGGCCACGTCGACCACCAGCAGCCCCTCGGTGAAGGGCAGGCTCAGCCGCTCGGCCGAGTCGGGCGCCAGGGGCTCCACCTGCAGGCCGAAGCCCTCGGGCCCGGGCACCTCGGCGGTCACCAGCGCGTCGTCGCTCGGCATCTCGCCCACGCGCACGCGCAGCTTCTGTGCGGCGCGATCGCGCACGACGGCGACCGCCACGCTCTGGCCGGGCGTGACGTTGGCCACGCGGCGCTGCAGGTCGGGCACCTCGCGAATCTTGGTGCCGTTGAGCTCGATGATCACGTCGCCCGGTCGGAGACCGGCCACCTCGGCGGGTCCGCCCTTGACGACGTCGGCCACCAGCACGCCCTCGCGCTCGCGCACGCCGAAGCTGGCGGCAAGCTCGTCGTTGACGTCCTGGATGGCGATGCCGAGCCAGCCGCGCACCACGCGGCCCTTGGCGATGAGCTGGCCCATCACGGCCCTGGCCTCGTTGATCGGGATCGAGAAGCCGATCCCCTGCCCGGCGGCCACGATGGCCGTGTTGATGCCGATCACCTTGCCGTCGAGGTTCAGCAGCGGGCCGCCGGAGTTGCCGGGATTGATCGAGGCGTCCGTCTGGATGAAGTTCTCGTACGTCGTGACGCCCACGCGCGTGCGCGCCGTCGCCGACACGATGCCCACCGTCACCGTGCGATCGAGGCCGAACGGGTTGCCGATGGCGATCACCCACTGCCCCACGCGCAGCCGCTCGGAATCGCCGAGCTCCGCCGTCGGCAGCGGGCCCGTCGCGTCGATCTTGAGGACAGCGAGATCTGTCTTCGGGTCACGACCGACCAGCGTCGCCGACAGCTTCCGGGAGTCCGAGAGACGCACGGTGATGTCCTGAGCGTTCTCGATGACGTGATTGTTCGTCAAGATGTATCCGGACCGATCCACGATCACGCCGGAGCCGCTGGCCCGCGGCTCGTCGCGCGGGCTACGCCGCTTGAAATACCGCTCGAAGAACTCCTCGCCGAAGTACTCCCGGAACCGCTCGGGGTCGTCGCCGGAGCCCGGGGCCGGGCGCTTGGAGACCGTGCTGACGTTGACCACGGCCGGGGTCACGCGATCGGCCACGGCGCTGAAGGCCTCCTCCATCGCCTGGAGGACGGCGCGGGCGTCGATCTTGGGGGCGGGCGGCCTGGCGGCCGGTTGACGCTTGTCGGCCGGGGCCGGCGGCTTGGCAGTCCCGGGCGCCGCCGACTGGGCCCACGCCGGCACCGCGACTGCGAGGAAAAGAAACAGCGCGACGGCCATTTTCATCGGGGGACTGGGGCCGCATTTTAACCGGCCGCCGCGGGATTATGCCAGCGCGTTTACGTCACTCGGGACGAGCCGGATCTCCAGGACCTCCTGCGTGGCCGCCGTAATGGGGGCCGCGGCCGCGCGACGCACGCCCGCGACCCACAGGATCTCGCCGCCGGCCTCGACCAGCGGCAGCCGGTTGCGGTCCCAGCGCGGCACGCCCGCGTCGATCAGGAGCGACTTGAGGCGGCGCTCGCCCGCCCCGAAGGCGACGAAGCGGTCGCCACGGCGCCGACCGCGCACCAGGAGGGATCGCGGGCAGCCGGCCGCGTCGAAGGCCACGCAATCCGCCGAGCGCGGCAGCACGTAGCCGGCGGCCGGCAGCAGGCGGGCTTCCAGGGCGCGGCCGATCTCGGGCAGCGCGACGCGACCGGGCACTGTCAGCGTGCGCGGTGGCAGGGCCGGTGCCGGCTGCGTGCCGACGCGAATGCGGTCGCCGCTGACCTCGACGCGCACACCGCCCAGCCGGAACGGCCGCCGCGGGGGCGCCGGTGCCAGCACGCGGCGCAGCCCCCGATGGGCCCACGCTCTCAGCGGCGCGCGGCTGCCCAGGCGCGCCGCCGCCTGACGTAACACCTCGGCGGCCAGCGAGGACGGCAGCGCCGCCAGCGCACCGCGCGGCAGCGTGATTGCTGGGCAGGGGCACCCTGGAAGGGTTCCCCTCTTCCCCTCCGTTGGGCAGGGGCACCCTGGAAGGGTTCCCCTCTTCCCCTCCGTTGGGCAGGGGCACCCTGGAAGGGTTCCCCTCTTCCCCTCCTCCACAGTGGTCAACCGTTCGAGCTCGAGCGTCGCGGCACGGTCGAGGGCCTCGACCGACTCGCGGGCCAGACGCGCTACGCGGGCCAGCGCCGGCACCACGTCGGTCGCGAACGAGGCGGCCAGCAGTGGCAGCAGCTCGTGCCGGATGCGGTTGCGCAGGAACTTGGGATCACGGTTGCTCGGGTCCTCGACCCACGCGATGGCGTCCGCCGTGAGCATCTCGCGCAGCGCCTCGCGCCGGATCTCCACCAGCGGGCGGATGATGCGCCCGCGCACCGGCGGGATGGCGGCCAGCCCGCGCACGCCGGCGCCGTCGAGGACGCGCATCAGCACGGTCTCGGCCTGGTCATCGAGCGTGTGGCCGAGCGCGATGCGGTCGGCGCCGACCCGCTCGGCCCACGCCTCCAGGGCCGTGTAGCGCGCGGCGCGGGCGGCCGCCTCGACCGAGCCCGGCCCGACGTGCACGCGCTCGACGTGCGCAGGCAGGCCGAGCCGCGCGCCGAGCGCGCGTACCACGGCTGCGTCGTGGGCGGAATCGGGGCGCAGGCCGTGATCGACGTGGAGGACGTGGAGCGTGAGGCGCCAGGACGGCGCCAGCGCATGCAGGAGGTGGAGCAGCGCCACCGAGTCGGCGCCACCCGAGACGGACACCAGCACGGTTTCACCGCCCGCGAGCATCGCGTGGCGGCGAAGGGTGCGCTCGACGGCGTGGGTCAGCCCCACGCTAGCCGCCCTGCAGGCCCACCCAGACCTCGCCGTCCTCGAAGTGCTCCTTCTTCCACACCGGCACGGTCCGCTTGAGGGTGTCGATCGCGTAGCGGCAGGCCTCGAAGGCGTCGCCGCGATGGGCGGCGGACACGGCGATCAGCACCGAGGACTCGCCGATCTCGAGGCGGCCGATGCGATGCAGCATCGCGACGCGCTTGACGCCCGACCAGCGCGCGCGGATGGCCGCCCCGATCTCGCGCATCTTGGCTTCCGCCATCGGCGCGTGGGCCTCGTACTCGAGAAACTTCACGGGGCGGCCGTCGGTCTGGTTGCGCACGACGCCGGAGAAGATCACCACGCCGCCGGCGCCGGGATCGTCCACGCGCGCGGCGATGTCGTCGGGCGACAACGGACGATCGACCACCGCGAAGATGTCCTCGGGCGTGGTGCCACCACCGAGCGGGGCCGAGCCGCCACTGACGGGCGGGAACAGCAGGAGCTCGTCACCGGCTTTCAGGATGTGATCGGCCTCGACGTAATCGTGGCCGACGGCGAAGAGCGTGAAGGGACGGTACTGCGCGAGCTGCGGGTGGCGGGTGACGACGGCCTTCCAGGCAGTCTCTACGGTGCCACCGTCGGGAAGGTCCAGGTCCACCTGCTCCTGCCCGGCCGCTTCACGATACCGGGCGAACAGGTGAACCCGGACACGCACGATGCTGTCTAGAAGCGGTGGGACTGGCCGCAGCCGCAGCTGGACTTCACGTTCGGGTTCTTGATCGCGAAGCCGGCGCCCATCATGTTGTTCTCGACGTAGTCGATCTCGCTGCCCGACAGATAGGGCGCGCTGTGCTTGTCGATGTAGACCTTGATGCCGTGCGCCTCGATAATGTCATCGCCCTCGGCCTGCTGATCCTCCCAGCCGAGCTCGTACGACATGCCGGAGCAGCCGCCGCCCACGACCCGGATACGCAGGCCCCACTCGGGCTTCCCCTCCTCCAGGCGGAGGTCGGAGACCTTCTTGGCGGCCATTTCAGTCATCGTGACCATGCAATTCCTCCCGGGTTCTCTGCGAGTTGCGACACACAAATACTATCACAGGATCCCCCCCGCGGGCAGGAGGGTGAGCTCCTCCAGCGAAGCGTGCGGCGGCAGCGTGGCCATCAGCACGGCCGCGCGGGCCACGTCCTCGACCCGCAGCATCTTGTCGCGCGGCGGAGACCCGCCCAGAGCGTCCCAGATGGGCGTATCGACCGCGCCGGGCACCAGCACGCCGACACGCACGCCGTGGGGCCGAAGCTCCTCGGCCAGCACGCGCGAGAAGCTCTCCAGGCCGGCCTTGGTCGCCGTATAGGCGGCGCTGCCGGGCAGGGTGCGCTTGGTGGCGATGGACGAGACGTTGAGGATCATCCCGGAGCGCTGGCGCAGCATGGCCGGCAGCACGGCCCGGCAGCACACCATCACCGCGCGCAGGTTGAGCGTCAGCATCGCGTCCCAGTCGCCCGGCTTGGAGTCCGCGACCGCGCCGAACGCCGCGGTGCCGGCCGAGGTCACCAGCAGGTCCAGGCGCCCGAGCTCCGACAGCGTCTGCTCGAGCAGCGCCTCCACGGCGCTGTCCTGGGTGACGTCGGTGGGGATGGCCAGCGCCCGCCCCTGGCGCTTGCGGATCTCGCCCGCCACCTCGGCCAGGTCCGCGCGCGAGCGCGAGGCCAGCGCGACGGCCGCGCCCTCGGCGGCAAACGCCTCGGCGATGGCCCGGCCGATCCCGCGGCCGGCCCCGGTGACCAGCGCGACCTTACCGGCCAGGCTCCCGCTCACAGCTGGAGCCCCCGGCCGGCCTTGATCAGCTCCATGAACTCCGCGCGCGTCTCCGGGCGATCGCGGAAGCCGCCGAGCATCGCCGAGGTCACCGCCTTGGAGTTCTGCTTCTCCACGCCGCGCATGAGCATGCAGAGGTGCACGGCCTCGATGACGACCGCGACGCCGCGCGGCTGCAGAATCTCGTTGAGCGTGTTGGCGACCTGCGTCGTGAGCCGCTCCTGCACCTGCAGCCGCCGCGCGTACATGTCCACGAGCCGCGGGATCTTCGACAGGCCGACGATCTTCTTGTGCGGCATGTACGCCACGTGGCACTTGCCGATGAACGGCAGCAGATGATGTTCACAGAGCGAGGTCACGTCGATGTCCTTCACGATGACCATCTCGTCGTATTCCTCGACGAAGAGGGCGTCGTTCAGGATGTCGTGGGCGTTCTTCTCGTAGCCCGACGTCAGATACCGCATGGCCGCCGCCACGCGCGCGGGCGTCCGCTCCAGCCCCTCGCGGTGGGCGTCCTCGCCCAGCTCCTTGAGCATCTGCTCCACCAGCCGCTCGATCGGGTCGCGCTCGGGCATCAGGCCTCTCCCCGGTACTCGAATCGATTCTTCGCCGTCTCCTCGACGGCCACGCGGCGCAGGCGCCCGGCGGGCAGCGCCACGGCCAGCGTCTGCCAGAACGCGCGCGCCAGCCCCTCACCGGTGGTGATCACGCCCGCCAGCGGCGGCGCGTGCTCGAGCTGGTGGTGGTCCACGTGCTCGAGGATCGACTGCGCCACCGTGCGGTCGACCACGCCGAGATCCACGGCCATCCCGGTGAGCGGGTCGGGCGTCCCTGCCACGGTCACCTCGAGGTAGTAATTGTGGCCGTGCGGCCGGGCGCACTGGCCGTAGAGCACGGCATTGTCGGCCGGGCTCAGCCTGGGATTGCTCAGGCAGTGGGCCGCGCTGAAATGGTACACGCGGGTCAGCTCGACGGTGCGGGGCATGTCACGATCCATCATAGTCCACGAACAAAGTCGGGTCTTCCCACACGCGCACGCGCGCAAGCCGATCGGGCCCGAGCTTGGGGGCCAGGAGATCCCACACCGCCAGCGCGATGTTCTCCGTCGTCGGCACGCGCTCGCGGAAGAGGGCGTCGGCGTTGAGGTCGGCATGGTCGAAGCGCTCGATCACGGTCTCCTGCACGATGCGTTTGAGCTCGCCCAGGTCGATGACCATGCCCGTGCGCGGGTCGATGGCGCCGCGCACGGTGACGTCGAGCGTGTAGTTGTGGCCGTGCGGCACGGTGAGCCGGCCGAAGCGCCGCTCGTTGTCCTCGGGCGACCAGGCCGGCACGTGATACCGGTGGCCGGCCGAGAACGTGAAGCGGCGGGTCGTCGACGCGGTGCCGCTCATGCGACGGCGATCTCGACGAAGCGCCGCGCGATCGGCTCCAGGTCGAACGCGGCCACGCGCGCGGCGCCGGCTGCGCCAAGGGCGGCGCGCAGGCCGGGGTTCGTCAGCAGCGTCTCCAGCGCCATCGCCAGCTCCTCCGGACTCTCACGATTCACCAGCAACCCGGTGCGGCGGTCCTCCACGATCTCCGGGACGGCGGCCGCCCGGCACGCCACCACCGCGAGCCCGGCCGCCATGGCTTCCGCGAAGACGAGGCCGAATCCCTCCTGCACGGTGGGCAGGCAGAAGCAGTCCGCTCCCACGTATTCTACGGCCAGCGCCTGACGCGAGATGTCGCCGAGGAACGTCACGGTCTCCCCGAGGCCGAGGGTGGCGTGCAGCGTCCGCAGGCGCCCGGACTCGGGCCCCTCTCCTACGATGCGCACGCGCGCGGCCGGGATTCGCTCGCGCAGGATCACCGCCGCGTGCAGCAGGTCTTGCAATCGCTTGCGCGGATACATGCGCGCGACGGCGAGCACCGTGGGCGCCGAGTGCGCCGGCGTGCCAGCGGCGGCGAAGCGGCGGCGCCACTCGGCCAGGTCGATCGGCTCGGGCACGACGGCCAGCCGCTCGGCCGGCACGCCGTACACCTGGTGGGCGATCGAGGCGGAATAGCGACTGGGCACCACCACGCGGTCCGCGCGCGCCGTGTTCAGCCTCTCCCAGCGCGCCTGCACGCCGAGCAGCGCGCGGACCAGCCCGCGCTCGTTCCTGAGCTCGTCGGCGATGATCCCCTTGAGGGCGACAATGAACCGCGGCTTCTTCGCCCGACCGTCGAGCGCCGGAGGCCCTGCGGAGGCGCTCCGGCGGCGAATCCACGAGCGCGCCCACATGAACCCGTCGAGGTCGACGCCCACCACGACGTCGGCGGCCGGCGGCGCCGCCGCCACCCGCGCGTTGTAGAGCCAGCGGTCGAGCATGTGAAAGCCCGTGCGCCGGCCGAGCGCGCGGCACGTGACCACGTGGCCCAGCCGCTCGAGGCCGCGCGCCAGCCCGTCGATCGCGACCCAGGTGCCGCTGCCTTCGGTGGGGCCGGCCGGGGTGGAGCTGAGGAACTCGAACCGCACGCCGCGCGTCAGCGCCCCTGGAACTTCGGCCGTCGCTTCTCGAGGAAGGCCCGCGTGCCCTCCCGGTAGTCCTCGCTCGTCATCGCCTCGATCTGCAGCGCGCGCAGCCGCGCGCGGCTCTCGTCGTCGAACCCGGCCAGGTAGGCCTGGATCGCGGCCTTGGAGCCGCGCACCGAGAGCGGCGCGTTGTCGGCCAGGGTGGCGAGATAGTCGTGCGTCGTCTTCTCGAGCTCGGCGGCCGGCACCAGGCGCTGGATGAAGCCGATGGCCAGCGCCTCGCGGTCGCTCACGGTGCGCGCCGAGAAGAGGATGTCCTTGGCGTAGGCGGGCCCGACCAGGTCCACGAGCTGGCCGATGGCGTCGAGCGGGTAGACGATGCTGAGCCGCGCGGCCGGGATCCCGAACTTCGAGCCCTCGGCGGCGAAGCGCAAGTCGCACGCCATCGCGATGCCCATCGCCCCGCCCATGCAGTAACCGTAGATCATGGCGATCGTCGGCTTGGGACACTCGCGCACGGCCGCATACGCGGCCGCCGTGGTGGCGTTGTAGCGCAACGACGTCTCGCTGTCCTTGCGGCTCTCGGGAAACTCCGAGATGTCGGCGCCGGAGGCGAACGCCTCGGTGCCGGCGCCCCGGTACACGATGGCGCGCACCGCATCGTCCTTGACGAGCCCGGCGGTGATCGTCGCGATCTCGCTCCACATGGCCAGGCTGATCGCGTTGCGCATGCGGGGGCGATTGAAGATCACGGTGCCGATCGGGCCGTGTTGCTCGACGAGGACGTCGGTCACGGCTGGTGAGTGTACCAGAGGTTGCGCAGCGGTCCGGGCGCCTGTAGGCTCCGACCACGCCGCACGGAGGCGGCCAGGGCATGGAGCTGACTCACCCGATCACCCCGATCATGCTGATCCTACTGTGGCGCCGCCGGCTGTACGGCGAGCGCCGCTACTACGCAATGACGAACTAGCTCCGGGAGGCGCGGCACCCCGCCGGCGGCGGCCAGTGCAGCAGCACGTGGGCGTAGCGCGAGGGACTGAGGTCGGCGCCGGCCTTCTTGAAGTAGGCTTCCCAGAAACGGCCGATGTTCTGGGCGAGCTCGGCCGACGGCGCGGACACGCCGGACACGTAAATGCACACGCCGGAGAGGTCGGCGATCATCCGTTTGGTCTCCAGCTCGGACATCAGCTTCTGCGTCGTCGTCGGCGTCCACGTCAGCCGGTCGAACGCGTACGGGGGATAGTCCTCGATCATGTCGGACATGATGATCAGCACCTTGTTGCGCGATTCGGCGCTGAATAGTTTCTCCGCGAGCAGGAGCGAGCTGAAGATGTCGGTGTAGCGCGCCTTGTAGTCCCGGCGCATCGCCTCGTCGGTCTGCGTCCGCAGCGACTCCTTCACCTGGACGATCCGTGCCTCCGTCTGCTTGGCCTCCTTGCCGTACTTGATGACGTTGTTGAGCCAGCCGTTGAACTGGGGGCGGGGCGGCAGCTCCGCCTCCACCAGCGGGCGGAACTCGGTCAGCGTCTTGTCGTGAATGGGCGCGATGAGGATGCTGTCGCCCGGCTGCAGCCACGGGAACACGAGCTTCTCCATCTCCCGCTTGAACCCCGCGCGGTCCGTGACGCTGTCCGAGAAGTCCACGAAGATCACGACCGCGGTCCCCCGCTCCGCGGCGGCCTGCGACGAGCGCGTGCACCCGGTGGTCAGGAGCAGGGCCGGAAAGGCCAGCAGCCCCAGGAGCCAGATCAGACGCCGTCGGCGAAGGTTGTGAGCGCCCATCATGTTCTCCCGTTCTGATTGGACGTGAGCGACACGGTCGGCCACCACTGCAGGGGCGGAAACTCCGCGGCCTTCCGGAACGATGGCGGCGGCAGCAGGCGGCGATGCCGGATGTTCGTCTGCCGGTAGAGCTGCACGCGCTGGTTCGTCAGCGCCCGGATCCCGTCGATCTGGCTCTTGGCCTGCTCGATCTCGCTGTTGAGCCGGGTCCCCGTCCCGTAGAGCTTCTTGCGCACGGCGTTCCGCTTGCGGTCCAGCCCCCTCAGCGCGTGATGGAATCCATCGAGCTTCTCGTCGGGATCGTGGGCGAAGTACGACCCCACCGCCGCGCCGAAGAAGACGAGGGCGTTGAGGGCGAAGAGGGCGTAGGCCATCTGGTTGCCCTCGGTCGAGACCTGCCCGGTACCCGAGAACTGCGAGACGATGTACGTGTTGCGCAGCAGGCTGACGGCATACAGGGTGGCGCCCACGACGGCGGGCGTCAGGATGCCGATCAGCAGGTTGCCGACCTTCTTCGGAATCGAGTGCCGCACGTGGACGCCGATGAACACCCCGATCAACGGAATGATGATGGCCAGGGTCGAGGCCATCACGTACGTCAGGTACTCGGCCTCGCCGAACAGGCGAAAGACCACGGTGTTCAGCGGGAACTCGCCGACCGCCAGGAACAGGATCAGCGCCCAGTGGAAGATCGGCGGAAAGACGATGGCGGCGTCACGGCCCACCTCCGCCGACCGCGCCTTGTACGCCTCCGTGAGCGGCCGCAACCGGTGCTCGACCTCGTCGAGCTGGCGCTGATACGACTCCACGACCGGACGCAGCCTGGAAATCCGCGCCGAGGCGACCTTGTAGATCTGCTGCACGCCCTGCTCACCATTCGAGATCAACGCCTGCTCGAACGGCGCGGGCGTATACGACCCCATCTCCGGGATGTTTCGCTCGCCGTCCTTCTGGCCCTCGGCCAGGATCCGGCTCTCGTCCGCGAATTCCGGGGGCGGGGGCTGCCGCCGCCGTTGCCAGACGTTGAGATCCATGACTCTTACTCCTCGTGCTTCTTGAGGACCGAGCTCAGCTCGTCGATGAGGAACTTGACGTTGTCGAGCACGGTGTCCTCGGTGGAGGAAAGGTCGGTCATCCGCTTCATCACGGCCTGGTAGTCCACCTTCATCTGCGCGAGCGTCTGGTGCAGCGCGTCCACGCTGTTGCGCAGCCCGTCACGCTCGGCCTTCAGGGAGGACCACCGCTTCTGCAGCGACTCGAGCTGATCGCGCATCTCGCTCGACTGCTGGACCAGCTCGCGGTACTCCGTGATGGCGTCGATGATCCGTTTGACTTCCTGGTCGTTCAGCACTGCGGGACTCCTTTCCTCGAGTTGGAGTGCACGGCAATGGTGGCCTCGGCTTCCGATGCCACGGTGCGATCTCTAGCCACGTCGTCCTCCCGGCGCCGGCGCGTTCACGAGCACATGGTCCCGCGCCCGAGTGCCCGCAGGCGGGGCGCAGGGGTTCAAAGGGTGTGCCAAACGGAAGTCCGCGAGTAATCGCGCTTCTGATCGCTTCGCGCGGCAATGTGACACCATCGGGGCGTTCTGGAATGTCGCGTTGTCGCGGCCCGTGTCGGAGTGCTCCACGCACATCCGGGCCGAACCCAGCGGCCGCGCGTCACCGCGTGTCAAACACGCACGCGCGCGTCAAGACATCGACGAGCGCGCACCGGCGTCTGCCCGCAAGCGCGCGGTTTTGCGTGGCCTGCGCGTCTGGCGTGGCGTTTGCCTGTGGCCTCGCGCATGCGCTGGAAACGCCGGAAGCCAACCGCGTCGGACACCGCGCCCGCGTTCATCAGCGAGGGCTCGGAGATCACGGGCAACTGCTCGTTCAGCGGCGCCGTGGTGCTCAGCGGCACCGCCAAGGGAGAGATCCAGGCCACGACGACGCTCACCGTCGGACGGCCCGGGCGTCTCGAGGCGCGGCTGCGCGCGCCGGTCGTCATCATCGAGGGCGAGGTCATCGGCAGCGTCATCGCGACCGAGCGCATCGAGATCCGTGAGCACGCGCGCGTGTTCGGCGATCTCGAGACGGCGGTCCTGGTCATCGAAGAGGGCGCGATCGTCGAGGGGCAGACGAAGTCGTCGCAGCGTCACGACGGCGTCACGGGCAAGCCGCGCCGGACGTCGGGCGACGCCGCGTCCGGGATGACCAGCTTCGCCGCGGCAGGATCCTGACGGCGCCGCAGGGCGCCGCACAACGGAGGACTGCGAAGTGGACAAGCACGAGGTTGCGAAGAGAATCCGCGAGCAGCTCGCGAACGGCACACTCCCGCGGATCATCGCGCCACTGACGACGGAGCCGGGCTGGCCGACCTCGCCGACGGGGCACATCAGCGCGGACAGTGCGATCGGAGTCGTCCGCTGCGCCGCCTGCAACGACATGGGCGCCCAGGTCGCCTACCGTTTCCCCGACGGCCGCATCGTGCGCTTCCACGGGCGCTGCCACCGGATCTGGGAAGAGGAGTGCCTGCGCTCCGAGAAGGCCGGCTCGCGCCCGCAGTGAATTGACTCGGCGGAGGGAAACCATCACCCGCGCCGCGACGATCGCGGTCATGCTCGCGACCCTGGCCACCGGTTGCTCCGAACCGCGCTGGACGCTCTGGGAGCTCAGGGGCACTGACGCGACCAAGAAGCAATCGGGTCTAGAGCGCCAGTTCTGCGAGACGCTCCGCGAGCAAGCGGAGCGGAACGAACGCGAGGTGGTCGAGCTCTTCGCCCGCATCGACCGGCAGGTCGTGGCCGCCGGAGGGCGGCCGGAGCCCATGACGCGGGTGCCGATCACGTATCGCTGCCGCCGCGATGGCGAGCGACTCTCAGCCCAGGCCAAGTAAGGGTGGTGGCGGTGGGAGGAATTGAACCTCCGACACGGGGCTTATGAGACCCCTGCTCTGCCGCTGAGCTACACCGCCATGACGAGGGAAGTCGCACAGTTGCGGCAGAGGATTCTACCGCAGCGATCACCGTCCCGCCCGTAGTTCATCCCCGCAGCGACGTCGCCTTCTCCTGCAACGCCCGCCCCCCTCTGGGGAATTTGATCCTCGACACTTCGCTGCAGGGTGGTGGCTCAAGCATCGGCGGCCACCTCATGGCAAGTCGGCGTGTTTACAGGCCGCCCGCGCCTCCGTTCACGAGCCGGTGAGCCGTGGTCCCCCGGTTGCTTTTTGTACATCCCGTCGCCTCAGCATGCTCGCAAGGAGCCGGATCGTGAACGATAGCTTCGTCCGCCGCAGTCTGACGCTGGTCCTCCTCCTCCTGTTCGCCCTTCCGATGACGGCCCTGGCCGCCACGCCGACCGCCCAGTTCTGGGAAGAGATCGGCGGCTCGGCCAGCGGCGCCGGCATCAGCGCGAGCGAGCTCGGCGTCGTGCCCGAGCATCGCAACACGTCCATCCTCGTCGGCAGCGACGGACGCCCCATCGTCGCGTACACCGACTGGGCGGACATCGTGGTGCGCCGCTGGAACGGCGCAGAGTGGGAGATCATCGCGCGGCCGGGCGGCGGCCACCTGCCCCAGCTGGCAATGGACGGCAGCGGGCGGATCTATCTCGCCTGGATGGGCTTCGTGCCGGAGATGCAAAGCTGGGAGGTCTTTCTCCTGGTGCGGGACGCCGCCGGCGGCGATTGGCAGGAGCTGGGCGGCTCGGCCGCGGGTGGCGGCATCAGCGGGGCCGACGGACGCGCCAACGTGAACTCGTTCTCGCTGGCCCTTGGGCCCGACGGCACGCCGTGGGTCGCCTACGACACGAAAGCGACCGCGGGCGCCGACTTCACGACGGTCACCAGCGGCATCGCGCGCGACAGCGAGCAGGTCTACGTCAAGCGCTGGACCGGCCCCACCGGTGGCTGGGTCTACGTCGGCTCGGACCGCACGGGCGGCGGCGCCAGCAACGCCACCAGCTTCGTGTTCAGCAACGACGACGGCAGCGCCAACTTCGCGCGGCACGGCGCGCTCAGCCCCACGCTCGCCATCCGCGGCGACGGCAGCCCCGTGCTGGCCTTCATCTACTTCAGCGAGTTCCAGAGCAGCAACCCGCCCCAGTACAACGGCCTCAACGACGACATCTACGCCGTCACCTGGAATGGCAGCGCATGGGTGCCGATGGGCCCTCCCGTCCCGGCGACGGCGGCCGGCGCCGGGCTCGGCGGGCCGGGCGGCATCAGCAACGACACCAACTGGGCGAACGAGGACTACGTCAACCGGATGAACCGGCCGTACGTGATCATCGCGCGTGACGGCGCGCCGGTCCTCGGCTGGGGCTCGACGGACGGTATCGACGGCTTCCGCCACATGTACGTGCGGCGCTGGAGCGGCAGCGCGTGGCAAGGCCTCGGCTCGGCCACCGGCGAGATCGCGATGAGCGCGTTCGCCTACGACATCTCGCTCGCCCCCGGGCTCAACGGCCCGGTCGCCGCGTGGGCGGGGGGCGGCGGCGCCGACGCGTCGATCTACGTGCTCGGCTGGGACGCGCGGGTCGGGCGCTGGACCGAGGTCGGCACCGGTTCCGCGACGGGCACCGGCATCTCGGGCCCGACCCGGCGCGGCTTCACGCCGTGGATCACGCTCGATGCCGCCGGCCTGCCGAGCGTGACGTGGATCGAGGCGCCCGACATGGAGTCCGGCGGGCAGACATTCGTGCGGACGTTCGAGCCGCGAAGCCTCGCCGATCTCACCCTCACCGCGCTCACCGCACCCGCCACGGCTCGCACGGGCGGCACGATCTCGGTCGCCAACACGGTGCGCAACCTCGGCGTCGTCGCCTCGCCCAGCGTGCCGCTGAACTTCTATCTGGCGACCGCCACCACGCGCGGCGCCAGTGACGTCTTGCTCGGCTCGCGCACGATCCCCGCGCTGGGCGTCAACGGCACGAGCTCCGCCACGAACGCGTTCGCGGTGTCTCCGTCCGTCGAGCCCGGCACCTACTATGTGCTGGCGGCGCTCGACGAGGCCGGCGCGGTCACCGAGCGCAACGAGAGCAACAACGTGCGCGCCTCCGCCGCGATGACCATCACGCTCTTCCGTCCGGAGCTCACGCTGACCTCCGTCGGCGTGCCCGCGGCCGCCGCGGCGGGCCGGCCGCTCACGATCACCAGCACCGTGCGCAACTCCGGGCCCGCGCCGGCCGGCAGCTTCGTCGTCCAGTTCTATCTCTCGACCGACGGCACGCTCGACGGCGGCAACGTGCTGCTCGGCGCGCGGACGATCCCGAGCCTGGGGGCCGGCGCCATGAGCACCGCCGCCACGATGGTCACCCTGCCCGCCGACACGCCGGTGCCGGCCACGTACCGCGTGGTCGGTCTCGTCGACGCGCTCGAGCAGCAGGCGGAGCTGGAGGAGACGAACAACGCCACGATGTCGGGGACGATGAGCGTCACCGCCTACCAGCCCGACCTGACGATCACGGCGCTGACGGCGCCCCCCACCGGCGCCGTCGGCCGTCCGATGATGATCACCGACAGCGTCCGCAACGGCGGGCCGGCTCCCTCGGGGGCGTTCACCGTGCGCTACTACCTCTCGAGCGACGAGACGCTGCACGACACCGACGTGCTCCTCGGCGCGCGGACGATCATGAGCCTGGCCCCCGGCGCCAGCAGCACCGTGATGACGACGCTGATGGTGCCCGCGAACACGTCGGCCCCCGCGACCTATCACGTGATCGCCGTCGCGGATGCGGCCAGCCAGCAGACCGAGCTCGCCGAGAACAACAACAGGCGCGCCTCGGCCGGCGTGGCGGTCAGCTTCTTCCGTCCCGACCTCACGGTCAGCGTGCTGACGGTGCCCGCCGCGGGCGCCGTCGGCCGTCCGCTGGCGATCACCAACATCGTGCGGAACCAGGGCCCGGCTCCGGCCGGCGCCTTCACCGTGCGCTTCTATCTCTCGAGCGACGGCACGCTCCACGACAGCGACACGCCGCTGGGCATGCGCGTGATCGGCGGCCTCGCCGCCGGCGCAGCGAGCAGCGTGGTCAGCACGTTCACGATCCCGCTCACCACGACGCCGGGGGACTACCAGGTGATCGCCGTCGCCGACGCCCTCGGGCAGCAGACGGAGACCGACGAGAGCAACAACAGGCAGGTCTCGGCAACGTTCCCGATCAGCCTCTACCGGCCGGACCTGATGCTGACCGCGCTCAGCGTGCCGGCCACGGCCGTCGCCGGCCGCCCGCTGGCCATCACGCACACCGTGCGCAACCGCGGCGCCGCGCCGGCCGGCGCGTTCACCGTGCGCTTCTACCTTTCGGCCGACGGCGCGCTGGACGACGGCGACGTGCTCCTCGGCGCGCGCATGATGGGCGGCCTGGCCGCCGGCGCCAGCAGCCCGGCCGTGACGTCGCTGACGATCCCGGCCAACACGTCGGTGCCCGGAAGCTACCAGGTCATCGCGGTCGTCGATGCGATGAATCAGCAGACGGAGACCGACGAGACGAACAACATGATGATGACGTCGCCCCCGATGTCGGTCGTGCCGTACCTGCCGGACTTCTGGGTGTCGTCGGTGACAGCCCAGGCCGGCGCCGCGGCGGGCCGGCCGCTGACCATCACCCACACCATCCGGAACCTCGGGGCCGCGCCCGCCGGTGTCTTCACCGTCCGCTACTACCTCTCGGCGGACGACAAGCTCGACGACGGTGATGTGCTGCTGGGGTCGCGCACTTTTGGTGGCATGGCCGGCGGCGCCACCCGCGTGAACGATGTGACCACGGTCACCGTGCCGGCCGGCACCGTGGTGCCGAACCCCTACCGCGTGCTCGTCGTCGTCGACGCCCTCGGTCAGCAGGCCGAGCTCGACGAGACCAACAACGTGACCGCGTCGGGGCCGCTCGCGGCCTCGTCGCCGAGCCCGAACGCCAGCGCCCGCTGACGCGTCGGGCCCGGCTCGGCCACCGACATCCCCGGCTGGAACGACCGGGACGGTGCGACGCCTCCTCGCACCGATCGGTCCTTCCGGAGCCCGCGAAAGATGTCGGTGGCCGAATGTTTGCTGTATACTCCGCCCGAATTCGAAGGCAGTGATTCCGCTGCTCATAGGTCTGGCCGGGTACGGCTCGGAGGAATCTTCAAAGATGCAGTTCCGCACGCAACCTTGGCACGTCGATGCTGCCTTCCGGGCGACTCTCGAGGACGACGACGACCTCGACGAAGAGGATCTGGACGACGAGGACGACGACGACGACGAGGTTGCCGACGAGGCTGAGGCCGAGGACGAGGACCTCGACGCCGAGGAGCTCGTCGACGACAAGGCCGAAGACGA
>Ga0066709_100000701_pt1 | contig 19361 bp, 20 predicted proteins | sample GraSoiAngelo_158_FD_79665 | JGI IMG/M metagenome (GOLD analysis project Ga0066709, IMG submission 79665) | Grasslands soil microbial communities from the Angelo Coastal Reserve, California, USA - 14_1009_16_30cm | ecosystem: Environmental > Terrestrial > Soil > Grasslands | place: USA...
ATCGTATCCATCGTGCCCCGGATGATCAGGTCGTTCATGACCTTCTCGGGCACCGCGGTCACCGCGGCCTTGCGATCGCCGCTCTGCCACGCGTTCCACATCGGTCCGAGCGCCTCGCCGCGCCCCAGCCACTCCTGGAACGCTCGATAGACCGGGACGTTGAGGTACGCGGTGAGGTGCCGGCGCACCGCCAGCTCCGATTGCGGGCTCGGCGGATCGACGTTGATCAAGAGACGCGCCGTGATCTCGAGCGCGGCGGGATCGCGGCCGGCCTTGCCGGCGGCCTCGCGACATACGGCGATCGACTTCGGCACGTCGTCCGCCGACAGCCAGTTGACGATCACGCCATCGCCCACCTCACCGGCGACGCGAAGCATCCCCGGCCGTAGGGCCGCGACGTAAATCGGGATCGGGTGCTCGGGCGGCCGGCTCAGACGGAAGCCGTCCACGGAGAAGGTCTTGCCCCGGAAGACGACGCGCTCTCCGCCGAGCGCGCGCCGCAGGAACTGCGCCGTCTCGCGCACGCGGGTGGCCGGCCGGCCGAAGACACCGCCGTTCCACGACTCGACGATCGGCTGCGAGCCCGAGCCGATACCGAGACAGAAGCGGCCCGGCGCCACCTCGGCGATGCCGGCCGCGCACATCGCCAGAGTCGCCGGACCCCGCGTGAACACGTTGGCGATCGCCGTCCCGAGACGCATCGAGGTCGCCGCCCCGACGACCGCGAGCGGCGCGAAGCAATCGATGCCGTCGGCCTCGAGCGACCACGCGTCGACGTAGCCCAGCCGCTCGGCCTCGCGCGCGATCGCCGCGTGCTCGGCCAGCGGGAAGCCGTCGAGCGGCACCGACAGCGCCAGCCGCTTGATCATGGGCTCGCCGGCGCTGGCTGTTTCACGTACGCGATCGACGAACCCGCGCCGTGACGCTTCTCGGCGAGCGCCACCGCCTCCTCGACACTGCCGGCCACCTCGAAGCCCAGGTGGCGCGGCACCGACGGGTCGCGTGGCGCGGCGACGATCACGCGGCCGATGTGGCCGAGACGCTTGAGGGGATAGACCGCGAAGATCGCGTGCACGGGATGAAAGCCGAACCGCGAGCGGTACGCCTCGACGTAGTCTGGCCGGCGCGCGTAGTCGTCGGCGAAGCGCCGCATGATCTCGTGCGGATCTCGCGTCGTTCCCAGCACGCGCTCCCACACTTCCGGGTAGGACGGGTGCGCCACCCGATCCCAGCGCTCGGGGACCGGCGTCGCCATGATCACGGTGCAGCCCGGCTTGCCGAGCGCCTCGACGAGGCCGCCGAGATAGCCGAGGCCTGACGAGATCAAGGTGAGGATCGGATTGACGTGGGAGAAGACCGCGTACGGGCTCCCGTCCGGCACGCCGTAGACGACGATGTCGAAGCGCTCCCGCGCCTGGGCGCGCCGCGGCGGGAACATCGCCTCCATCGCGCTCACGATCGCCCGCCGCGCGTCGGCGACCGCGCCGGCAACGACCTTCACGACCGTGACGGCATCGGTGCCCAGCGTGTCGATCTTGAAGACGCGGCGGCCGAGTCGGCCTTCCAGGTGTCGGCCCATTTCGTCGAGCACGGCGTGCATGCGGTTGTCGTGGACGGACATCGACATGCCGTCGGGGGTGTGGGTCACCCGGATGGAGTCGTAGGTCGAGAGCCCGACACACACGGACTTCCAGCCGCCGTTGAAGCCGCGCATGTGCCCGGCGTTCACGTAGACGACCAGATCGGACTCGGCGACGAGACGGTTCACGACGACCGGATAGCCGTGCTCGGGTGTTCGACCGAGATCGACGAGGCCGACCCGATCCTCCGCGTCGTGGCAGCCGAGGCGCTCACCGAATTCGGCCACGAGCCAGGCGCCGATGATCCGGGCGAGCTCGGCCGGGCGGAGCTTCCGATGGAGCGCGTTGGCGCAGAGCAGCGACACCTGACCTCGCGCGACGCCGGCCGCTGCCAGCTCTCCCAGCACCCCTTCGATCGCGATCGAGCGAATCGGCCCGTAGGACGGGACCGTCGCGTCGTCGAACGCGATCGTGACGCGTGCGTGAGGCTTCACCAGCTCGCCGAGGCGCGGAAGGCCGAGCGGGTCCGCGAGCGCCTGGGCGACGGCCGACACCAGATCGTCGACGGGGGCCGGCGTGACCGCTTCGGTGTTCGCGAAGATGCGCGTGCGCTCGGGGAGCCTGGCGGTCAGGGTCGTCTCGCCGTAGGGCAGCTCGACGTTCACGAAGAGACCACTCACGGACTGCCGTAGATCCGGCGGTATTCCTCCCAGGAGAGGACGACCTTCTTGACGTAGAGGCGCGTCTCGTCGAAGGGGATCTGCTCGACGAACGCCTCGATGTCGTCGCTGCGCCGCGTGGTCAGCCACTGGCGCACGCGATTGGGCCCGGCGTTGTAGGCGGCCAGCGCCAGCCGCGGATCGTTGAACTCGCGCATCAGCCCGGCGAGGAAGCGCGTGCCGAGCTCGATGTTGAAGCCGGGGTCCTCGAGGTCGCCGCTCGGCGCCATCAGGCGCGCGGTCGCCGGCATGAGCTGCATCAGCCCCCGCGCCCCCGCCCGCGAGGTCGCGCGCGGGTAGTAGCTCGACTCCTCACGCACGACCGCGGCGACCAGATAGGGGTCGATCCCCCGCCGCTGCGCCGCGTCGCGCACCTCGTCGCGCCACGCGTGCGGATAGAACATCTCCCAGAACGCGCGTGGCAGGGTCGGATCGCCGGTCGCCGCCATCGACTGGAAATGCCGGCGCATGATGCGCAGCGCCATGTGATAGCGCTCGACCTCGACGTAGACGCCCGCCAGCCCGTAGAGGCGCACGGGATCGCTGACCGCGCCCTGCACGACGTCCTCCAGCTCCACCGCGGCCTCCTCGACGAGGTTGAGGCGCCGGAGCATCACGACCCGCGCGAAGCCCGAATCCTCCGTCAGCGCCTCACGCGGCTCGAGCGGGAGCGCGATCTTCGCGGACACGCCGGCCTCTTTCGTGCGGCCGAGCCGCGCGGTGACGAGCATTCCGTAGTAGCTCCGGGGCGCTTCGGCCAGGATCTGGTCGTAGAGCTCCGCCGCGTTTCCGCCGCCGGCCTGCTCGCGCGCGCGGCCGGCCCAGTAGAGCGCGGGCAGCCGATACGCGCCGGCGCTCCCGAGCTCGGCCAGACGCGTCCAGCTCTTCTGGGCGCCCGGCACATCGCGCTTGACGTAGGCGAGCCAGCCGAGCCGCCAGAGCGATGCCGCCGCGGCCTCACGGCTGGGGAACTGGGCCGCGACCGCGCGATACGCCGCGATCGCCTCGGGCTCGCGGTTGAGATCCTCGAGCACGCGCGCCTTCAGGAAGAGCGCTTCCGCCTTGTCCGCGTCGCTGCCCCTTCCGGCGACCGCGTCGAGACCCGTGAGGGCTCGGCCGGTCAACTCGGTGCGACCGGCGCGGTCGCTCCGCCGATCGGCCGCGCGTACGTAGAGTCGCGCCTGCTCGAGCTTGAGCGCCGGGCGGCGCTCGGCCGGCGAGCGGTCGATCATGAGCCCCAGGGTCCGTGCCGCCACGTCATAGCGGTTGAGCCGGCGCGCGCTCTCGACGATGACACGGAGCGCGCGCGTCACGATCCCGCCGTCCTTGACCTCGTCGACGATGCGCTCGGCCTCGCCCATCGCGACATCGGGCACGTTGGCCCGGAGGAGCCGCTCGGCTCGATCGATGCGCTGGCCCGGCGTCAGCGGAGGCAAGCGGATGCCGGAGGCCTCGAGCGCGACGATCCGGTCGCTCGCGCCCTCCGCATAGCCGCTCGCGGGCGCGAGCAGGCGCACGTCCCGGTAGGTCAGCGCCGCGGCGTCCGGCTGGCCGAGCGCCTCGGCGGTCATCGCGAGGAGATAGAGCGCGCCGGGCAGCTCGGGCGCGTCGGGATACGAGTTGATCAGGCGCACCAGCACCGTCTGCGCCGATGCGTCCTGAGCGGCTCGCAGGTCGAGCGTGGCGGCGAGCAGGAGCGCGCGCGTCGCCAGGCGGCTCTTGGGATAGCGGTCGACGACGCTCAGCGCCGCCCCGCGCGCGCCGGCGAGATCGTCGCGGCGCGAGAGCGCCTCGGCCAGGAGATAGCGGACGTGATCGCCGATGACGCTGTCGCGGGCCGCGTCGGTGTTGAACTCGCGGATCAACGGCTCGACGTCGCCGAGCTGGTAGGCCTCGACGGCGGCCGCCCACCTCCGCTCGGGCAGCGACTCGGTGCCGGGCGCCTCGGACTGCGCCACGACGGCCACCGGCGCCAGCAGCACGGCGGCGACGAGCAGCATCCGCAGCAGCGCGGCGTCGCGTGTCGCCCGCCAGGTGAAGGCGATGCGCTGGAGCGCCGTGAGATTCGAGAGCACGGCGAGGAGCCAGAGCGCCGGCTCGAGCAGGTCGAGGAGGGCGCCCGCGATCAGACAGATCATACGCTCCGGGCGCTCCATCAGGCCCACGGTGCAGCGCACGCCGATCGACTCGGCCCGCGCCTTCGTGTAGCTCACCATCATCGAGCCGATCAGACCGGCCATCGCGACGATGGCGCCGCGCATGTGGGACATGTGCGCGTAGAGCACGACGATTCCGAGCAGCACCACCAGATCGGAGTACCGATCGATCACCGAGTCGAGGAAGGCGCCGAAGGTCGACACCTGGCCCGACGCGCGCGCCAGCGAGCCGTCGAAGAAGTCGCAGAGCCCGGCCAGGATGAGCAGGACGCCCCCGGTGCGGATCCGGGCGCCGATGAACGCCGTCGCCGCCAGCAGGCTCACGCCGAGCCCGAGGAGCGTCAGATGGTTCGGCCGCAGGTGGAGGTGGCGATAGAGCGCGAGCCCGATCGGGTCGATCCAGCTGCGCACGGGCTCACGGTAGCGGCCGAGCATCGTCAGATCGGCTGGACGAGCGCTTGCTCGAGCGCCTCGCGCACGTGCCCGAGCGCGTCGGGATCCTCGATCTTCCGGCCCTGGCCGTCGTGCACGTAGAACGTGTCGACCGCCTGGTCGATCTCGGTCGCGATCCGCGCGGTCGCGATGTCCAGACCGAGTCCGGCGAGCGTCTTCGTGACCAGGTAGAGCAAGCCCAGGCGGTCGGGACACTTCACCTCGAGCACGGTGTAATCGTCGGAGAGCTGGTTGTCGAGGATGATCTTCACGGAGCCCTCGGCGCCGGGTGCGGCGCGCCCGGCAGCCCGCCGCTTCTCGAGCAAGGTGGCGACCTGCGCGTCGCCCGTCAGCACCCTCCGCAAGGCGTCGAGGGTCCGGCCCCAGTACGCAGGCGACGTGACGGCGTCGCCACCAGGGTCGTTCACCTGGAGGGTGTCGATGGCGATTCCGTCGCCGCGCGTGTGGATCTGGGCGGAGATGATGTTCACGCCCTGCGAGGCGAGCGTGCCGGCGATCAGCGAGAACAGCCCCGGGAGGTCGCGGGTGACCACGACCAGGTCGGACGAGCCGAGGTCGGGATGGTGGAACAGCTCCGTCACGACCGAGGTGCTGTTGAGCTGCTGGAGCATGCTCAGGTGCTCGGCCATCCGCTGCACGCCGGTCGTCGCGAGGTAGCGCTCGGACATCATCGCAAGATGCGCCTTGACCGCCTGGGCCGGGAGCTCGTCGCCGACGGCCAGCCGCAGGCGCTCGGCGAGCTGGGTACGGCTCGGGCGCGCGCTGCGGCCGCCGGTGAGCCGGGCGAGGCTCCGCCGGTACAGCTCGTACAGGATCGTCGCCTGCCAGGGGGTGAGGACACCGGGCCCCACCGCGCGCATGTCTGCCCACGTGAGCAGATAGAGCATCTTGAGGCGCTGGGGGTCGCCGACGGTCGCCGCGAAGTCCGCGATGGTCTTCGGGTCGTCGATGTCGCGACGCTGAGCGATGTGCGACATCGTCAGGTGGTGCGCCACCAGGAACTCGACCAGCGCGCCCTCGTCGGGCTCGAGCTCGATGCGCGTGACGAGCTCTCGGATCAGCGGAATCCCCTTCGCGACGTGGCCGTGCCCCCGGGCCTTGCCGACATCGTGCAGCAGCATACCGAGCATCAGGAGCTCGGGCTTCTCGACCTCGCTCAGGACCTGCGCGGCGCCTTCCGACTCCGCGGACTGGCCGGGCGCGAGCGCCTCGAGGTGCTCGACGGCCAGGAGCGAGTGTTGATCGACCGAGAACTTGTGGTAGACGTCGTACTGGACGAGGCACGTCAGCGCGCCGAACTCCGGCAGGAACCGGCCGAGGAGCCCGATCTCGTGCATCTCCCTGAACGTCTGCGCGACGCGGCCCCACGTCCGGCAGATGTCGAGGAAAAGGTCGCGCACCGGCGCCGAGCGCTGGAACGAGCCGTCGGCGAGGTAGAGCGAGTCCTCGACCGCGCGCTCGAGATCGAGCGACAGCTCGCAGCCGAGTCGATGCAGGTGCCAGAAGACTTTCATGAGCCGCGCCGGCTCGGCGCGCAGCGGTCCGGCATCGCGATCGATCAGATGAAGCTGGCCGTCGAAGAACACGAGCCCGTCGGCCAGCGCCTGCTGCCGCTGGCGCCGCCCGGCCGAGCCGCGGCGCGACAGGGTTTCCTGGCAGCGCGCGATCAGCCGGCGGGACACTCGATGGATCGCCCGCGCGTGCAGGTAGTAGTCGCGCATGAAGCGCTCCACGCCGAGCGACGTCTCGTCGTTCTCGTAGCCGAGGTTCTTCGCGATGCGCGGCTGGACGTCGCGCGAGAGCACGTCGTTCTTGTGGCCCGAAAAAAAGTGCAGCTCGTTGCGGGCGCGCCAGAGAAAGGTCAGCGCCGCGTCGGTGGACGCTTGCTCGCGCGGCGTGATGAGTCCCTTGTCGCTGAGCTCGCGCAAGGTGCGGGCGCCGAACTTGGCGGCGCCGAGCCACATCGCGGTGTGGACGTCGCGCAGCCCGCCCGCCGACTCCTTCACGTTCGGCTCGCCGATGTACGGCGAAGCGCCGTAGCGCCGGTAACGCTGGTCGCGCTCGGTGAGGGTCGTCTCGAGGAACTGGGCGAAGTCGCGCCGGTAGACGTTCTCGCGCAGCACGCGGCGGAACCGGCCGAAGAGCCGCCGGTCGCCGGCCAGGAACCGCGCCTCCTGCATCGAGGTGCGGCTCGGAAAATCCGTCCGGGCCATCGCCACGCAGTCGTCGAGCGAGCGCAGGCTGTGGCCGACTTGTAAACCGAGGTCCCAGAGCGAGTAGAGCAGCTCTTGCATCATCCGCTGCACGTACGGCGACAGCTCGCCGTCATACACGACCATCAGATCGATGTCCGAGAGCGGATGGAGCTCGCCCCGACCGTAGCCGCCCAGGGCCGTGACGACCAGAGGGGTCGGCTCGAGGCGCGCGCTGGCCGCGTCGGCGGCGACGAGCCGGGTCAGTGAGAAGATCACTTCGTCCATCAGGCGGGCGTGCGTACGGACCGATTCCTGTCCGGACGCGCCCTCGGCGTGTCTCACCTTCAGGGAATCGAAGCCCTGAGCGAGCGCTTGACGGAAGAATTCGAGCCGAAGGCGACGCCGGTCTTCGGCGCGCTCGGCCCTCGCTTCGGCACGCCGGGCCCGGCGAAACAGCTCGACGGACATGACAGAAGAGCGTAGCAACGCGGCAGGAAGACTGTCAAATGCGGCGCAGACTTACTAGAATGAGCGGGTGAGACGGCTCTGGCGCCCCGTCCTCGACGACCTCATCCCGTACGACGCGGGCCTGGCGATCGAAGCGCTCGCCCGAGAGCTCGGGCGGTCCGAGCTCGTGCGGCTCTCGGCCAACGAGAATCCGCTGGGTCCTTCCCCGCTGGCAGTCGCGGCCGTCGAGCGGGAGGCCGCCCGAATCCACCTCTATCCCGATGGCGGCTCGACCGCGCTGCGCGAGGCCCTCGGGCGTGGTCTCGGGGTCGCCCCGAACCAGATCGTCGTCGGCAACGGCGCCGACGAGCTGATCGCGCTGATCGCGACCGCGGCGTTCGAGCCGGGCGACGAGGTGATCGTGCCGGCGCCCTCCTTCGAGCCGTACGAGATCACGGCGCGCCTCGCGGGCGCCACGGTGGTGCCGAGCCCGCTGGCCGGATACGACACCGACCTGGACGACGTATTGCGCCGGGTCACCGACCGGACCAAGGCGGTGATGCTCTGCTCGCCGCACAACCCAGCGACGACGATCATCCCCCGCCGCCCCCTGCTGGCGTTCCTCGACGCGCTGGGCCCGGACTCGCCGCTGGTCGTCCTGGACCAGGCCTACATCGATTTCTGCGACGACCCCGACCATGCCGACGGCATCCGGCTCCTCGAGCGCTACTCGCAACTGGTCGTGCTCCGCACCTTCTCGAAGATCGCCGGGCTCGCCGGACTCCGTGTGGGCTACGCGGTGGCGAGCGCCGAGACAATCGACCGTTTCAACCGGGTCCGCGCCCCCTACAACGTGAACCGGCTCGGCCAGGTGGCGGCGCTGGCGGCCCTCGCGGACCACGCGCACGAGGAGAAGACGGTCCGGCTCGTGCTCGAGGAGCGCGCGTATCTCAGCGCCGAGCTGACCAAGCGCGGCTACACGTTCCCTCCCTCGCACGCGAACTTCCTGCTGATCGCGGTCCCGGATGCCCCGGGAATCCGCGCGCGTCTCATGCGGGCGGGGATCCTGGTGCGTGACGGCGCCGGCGTGGGCTTCCCCGGCCACCTGCGCTTTTCCCTCGGCCTGCGCGAGACGAACGAGAAGCTACTGGCCCTGCTCTAACCTGGCTTCGAGAGTGTCCAGCCACGCGCCGATGGCGCGGATGTGCAGGTCGATCTGCGCGTCGATCTCCGTCGGCACGGCGAGATTTCGGGCGCGGCAGTAGTCGCTCACGGTCGCGTCCACGTCGAAGAACGACGTCGCGACGGCGCCGGCGTCCATCTCGTCCACCTCGGCCCGCCGCTCGGCGCGCCGCTCGTTCTCGGCGGGCGCCAGCCGCTCCAGCAGATCGACCATCCGTTCGTAGACGGCCCCGTACCGGTCGCCCATCGCGAAGTACGGCGCCAGCCCCTGCGCGGCGAGGTAATCGGCCACGGTGCCCTTGTCGCCGTAGATACCGGCCGTCTGAGGATGAGGCTCCAGGTGACCGAAGCTCTCGTTGCCGTCGGGATCGACCCAGCGCGCGAGCGGGTAGATCCGGCACGCGAGCGGTCGATCGGGATGGACGCCACAGCCGCGCTCGTCGAGGAACACGCACGATCGGTCCTCCTTGGTTCGGAGGACGGTGCCGCCCGCCTCGGTGTGGCGGGCGAAGAACTCCGTGGTCGTCAGACCCAACCTGCGAGCGAGTCGCAGCGCCTCGTAGGGCCCTACGCGGATCGCCTTCCCGTAGCAACAGCGCTTGCACGCGTTGCAGACGTACGAGAAACGGCTGCCTCGCTCGAGGCTGAAGTCGACCTTCGCCAGGAGGTCACGGTATGGAACGGCCGTGCTCCCGACGAAGGATCACTCTACTGCTTTCCTTCCGTCTTGCCTTCCGTCTTACCGCCCGACTTGCCTTCACCCTTACCGCCGCCCTTGCCTTCGCCCTTACCGCCACCCTTGCCTTCGCCCTTACCGCCGGACTTGCCCTCACCCTTGCCGCTGCTCTTTCCTTCAGCCTTGCCGTCGGCCTTGCCGTCAGCCTTGCCCTCCGTCTTGCCCTCGGTCTTGCCCTGGGCGATCGAGTCGGCAGGACGGACGCCCATGGCGACGCCGAACGCCGCGATCGCCGCGGCGAGCTTGAGGGTGTCACGCCGGCTCAGGCCGGCCTGTTCAGGGGACTGCTCGTTCCGATCCGTCATCGTTCCCCTCCTGGCTGTGGTCGAACTGCATTCTCGCGGGCCGCACCATAGCACGATCGGCGGGGCTTCCGAAAAGTACTACAGGACCGGGCCTTGAGTCCTATCCAGCTCAGTTCCGCTGGGCACGCGCGGCGGCGAGGAGCCTCTCGAGCTCCTCCAGGCGCCGGATCAGCGTGTCGCGCTCGGTGGTGAGCTGGCGCTCCCGGAGCGCGGACCGCTGGTCCTGCTGTGCGATTCTCGTCTGGAGCTCCGCCTCCCGCTTGTAGAGGTTCTTCAGCTCCGCCTCGAGGCCGGCGACGCGCTGCTTGGACGGCAGGTAGCCGACGAAGAGGACGTAGAGAACGAGCAAGAGAAGGACAATGCTCGCGGCGACGATGATCCAGGGGATTCGTGCGTTGGGCCGGTCCGCCACGGGCTCGGATTCTAGCAAAATTCGGAATTTGCTATCATCCCGGGTGTGGAGCTTCGCGTCTTCTTCGATCGAGCGATTCGGGCGAGCTTCCACGACCTGGCCATCGGCAACGACCCGGCCTCACCGTATCTCGCCGATCTGCTGACACGCTTCGCGCGGACCGAGAACCTGTATCCGCGCGGCACGACGATCCCTCGGCTCGAAACCGTCGTCGACATGCTGCTCGAGGCCGGTACCGCCTGGGACGGGTCCTATTTCCAGCCCGAGCACGAGGTCACGGTGTCCCAGCACATCGGCGATTTCACGCTCTTCATGACCGGCATCTTCCGCGAGCGCGTCGAGCGGACCGCGTCGGTCAGGTATTACGTCGGCCAGGGCAAGCGCGCCTATCATTTCGTGTCCGAGCACGGCCGGGCGACCTCGCACGCCGGCGCGGCGGCTGCCGCCCCGCTCTTTCGCCGTCTCGCGGACCGGTTCGAGGCTTATGCCGGCGCCCTGGACTACGCGCGCCGCGTCCATTTCCTCGACCACCCCTCGCATCCGTTCTTCCAGCTCAGATTCGGATGAGCGATCCCGGGGCGAGCCTCGACCCGGCGTCGTTACAAGGCCTGTCCGAGGCCGTTCTCGACGAGAAGCTGCGCGCGTTCGCGAACGAGCACGGGGCCGGGGCCCTCCCGACGCTGAGCGGCCTCGCCGAGACCGCCGACCGCGCGGTGCGCCGTGCGGCCAAGCGGGCCCTCTATCGGCTCTCGCAGCGCGGCGTCGCACCCGCTCCGGCGCCCCCGACCGCGCCCGTGGTTCGACGGGGTACGCCGCACGCCGTACGCGCCTGGCTCTCCGGCATCGACGGCAGCGGGTCGCGGGCCGCGTGGATCCTGTTCGAGGGCGCCTATGGGGGCGGAGCGCTCTGCTCGCTCATCCTCAACGACGTGGTCGGCATCACCGAGGTCGCCGGCGGCGACATCACCAAGCGCCGGCTCGAGGCGGAGCTGGCCTCGCTGCGCGCGGCACAGAAGCTCCCGTGGGTCGAGACGGATCCCGCGCGGGCCCTGGGCCTCGTCGCCGAGGCACTCGTCCTCCATCGCGAGCGCGGGACCTCACCCCCGGCCACGTTCGGGCGCTGGCAGCCGTTCTTCGCGGAGGTGGCGCCGGCGGGGCCGCCGACGGTGCCGGCCGCCGGGCCGGCGCTCGCCGACCGCTCGGTCGAGCTCCTCGGCCTTCCCGAGATGGCCGGCTGGTTCCTCGATCCGGAGACGGTTCAGAGCGACGCCCTCGAGGTTCAGGAAGCGCGCGAGAGCCGACTCGTGGTCTCCGATCAGATCAAGGCCGAGCGGCAGGAAGCGATCCTGGCGCGCGTGATCGAGCGCGAGTTCACCCCCGAGGCACGCCGCCGCTGGAGCCGCCGCTTCGCCGAGATGGCCTGGATCTTCGACGCGACCGACCGGAGCGAGCACGCCGCGATCGCGGCCGCCGCCGCGGCGGTTTTCGCCGAGAGCCAGCTCTCGCTGGCGCACCACCCGCTCGTGCGGGCGCTGGCGCAGCGCGCGCTCGAGCTGGCGGCTGAAGTCGCCGCCGGGCGGCTCCGGGCCGCCGACGTGAGCCGCAAGCCCTGATCACCGACGTTCCGGGGGTTCGCGTCGGTCACGCGACCGACCTCACGGGTCTCACCGGTGTCACCGTGGTGCTGTGCGATCGTCCCGCCGTCGGCGGCGTCGAGCTGCGCGGCGGTGCGAACGACGTCGTCGGACTCGACTACCTCGATCCCCGCCATCTCGTTCCCACCGTGGAAGGCGTCGTTCTCGGCGGCGGCAGCCGCTTCGGCGGCGAATCGATCTGGGGCGTGATGCGCTGGCTCGAGGCGCGCGGTCACGGCTTCGCGGCGGGCCCGACCGTGGTGCCGCACGTCCCGGGCGCGTTCATCTTCGATCTCAACGTGGGCGACGGGCGCGCGCGTCCGACCCGCGAGATGGGCATGGAGGCCGCCGCCAGCGCCGCGGCCGGGCCGTTCGCCGAGGGCAACGTGGGCGCGGGGACGGGCGCGAGCGTGGGCAAGGTGCACCGCATCGGGCGCGCGATGCGCGGCGGCCTCGGCAGCGCCTCGCGACGGCTTGGCGAGCTCGTGGTGGGTGCGGTCGTGGTCGTGAACGCAGTCGGCGACGTGCGGGATCCCAACACTGGAGCGCTCGTCGCCGGCGCCCGCGAGGCGCCCGACAGCCTCCGGCTCGTCGACTCGGCGAGGGCCTTGGCGGGCGGCCGCGTGCTTGAGCGGTTCGCGGCGCCCGAGCACACGACAATCGGCGCGATCGCCACCAACGCTCGCCTGAGCAAGCCGGAAGCGGCGAAGCTCGCGTCGCTCGCGATGCTCGGCTTCGCGCGCGCGCTCTCGCCGCCTCACACCGCCTTCGACGGCGATACGCTGTTCGCACTCTCCGTCGGCGACGTGCCCGCCGACATCACGCGGCTGGGCCTCGCGGCGGCGGAGGCGGTGGCCGACGCGATCGTCCGCGGGGTCCGGGCGGCGACGTCGTTGCCGGGCCTGCCGGCCGCGCGCGATCTCTAGCGATCCGCACCGGGAGGCGGATACCTCCCGTGCCGAGCGAGCTCTCAGGCGAAGTCGGCGGGCACCAGCAGCACGCGGGTGCGTCGCACACCAAGCCCCTCAGAGCCCTCGTCAGCGAGGCGCACGATCACGACGCGTGTCCGGTGGCGCGCCGTCACGAGGACCCGCTCGGCGTGGCCCGGCCGCACGTACCAGGCGTGATCGCCCGGGGCGAGCCGAGAGCTGAGCATCAGCGCGACGACGCCGCTCAGCGGCCGCCAGCGGGCCCTGAGTGGACGGACGAGCGCCCCGAGCACGACCACGAGGGCCGACACGGCCGCAAGCGACACGTCCGACGCGCTCGGCAAGGCGATCGCCACGACGCCCCAGATGGCGAGCCAGGCCGCGAGAGCGTCGAGCCAGCGCAGCGCGCGCGCCGCAGTGGTCCAGCGCTCGACCGGCGCGGGCAGCGGGCGCAGGGGGCTTCGCATGAGGCGAAGCTTATCTCAAAAGGCGTGATTAGTCTTCGAGCTCTCGCGGCTCCTCAGCGCCGCAGCCAGCCCACCACCGCGTAGACGAGCAGCGCGACAACGAGCCAGAGCCAGCGGCGCACCGCCACCGCGCGCTCGGGCGGAAGCGGCGAGAGCACGACCGGGTGCAACCGCATCGCCACGAGCACGCCGCCCAGCGCGCCGCCGATGTGAGCGCCGTTGTCGATGAAGGGCCTCGTCAGGCCGCCCGCGATCGCATAGATCGCCCAGATCAGCAGCACGAAGCCGACGCGACGGTCGCGCACGAGCAGGCGATCGCGCTCCCGCCGCAAGAGCACGATCGCGGCGCCCTGCAGCCCGAAGATCGCCCCCGAGGCTCCGACGGATGGCCCCTCGGCCATCAGCACGCTCACGATCGAGCCGGCCAGCCCGCTGAGCACATAGAGCACCACGAACTGGGCGCGGCCGAACGCGGCCTCGCCCACCAGGCCGAGGATGTAGAGCGCGATCCCGTTGCCGACCAGGTGACCCGCGCCGCCGTGGAGCCACGGCGCCGTCAGCAGGCGCCAGTATTCGCCGGCCACGACGCGCTCGCGCGCAAGCGCTCCAATGGCGATGATCGACGCGCGCGAGTCGAGCGCGCCCGTGCGGACCTCTGCGACGAAAATCGCGGCGAGCAGCGCCAGGATCACGAGGGTCACCGGCGGGAGGCGCCCCATGCGCCGCTCGAGGTCGACCTTGCGCGAGAGGAGCATGTCGGGCGTGATGCGGAGCGCCGGCTCGGGTATCGCGCTCATGTCAGCGGCGTTCGCCCGTGTCGAGCATGACGCCGAGCGCCACGGCGACGCGCCGGTCGAAGGCGCGCGCGGTGTCGGCCGAGAGGTCGAGCACGTAGCGATCCAGCAAGGTGAACTTCCGGTTGAACTCGCCGAAGATCTCCGCGTCCTGCCCGCGGACCAGGACGAAGTTCGTGCGGAGGAATCCGAGGAAGGGCCCGATGACCCGCCGGAGCAGCGACAGCACGATGGAGTCCTCGATCGCCATCGCGAGCGGCTCGCCCCCAGGCGCCGTCACGTACCAGCGCTTGCGAACGAGGTTGTGCAGGTACGTCTTCCGGAGCACGGCGAGCGTTTCGCCACTCGCCGTCACGACCGTGTACGTCCGGGTCAGGAACGCGACGCGCTGATTCTGGATCACCCGGAGCAAGGTCTCGCGCCGCGAGTCGTCGCGGTAGACCGTCACGTGACGCCGCGGGCGCAACGACATCGAGATCCCCAGGAACACGAGGGCCGCCACCGGCACCGAGAGCAGGATGATCAGCCCGCTCCCGTCCTGATCGACGTCTCCGACCAACCCGCGCATGAGAATCAGGGTCACGATGACCGCGACGAGATAGGCGAAGAGAGTGCGGACCGGGTACGTCGGCCGCTCGACGTAGAGAATGGGCGTGCCGTCCTCCGCCCACACTTCGTACTTCGATCTGATCGTGAAGACGCGCTGGCGTAGCAGGAAGACATCGCGATCGAACGCGCGGTCGACTCCGAGCATCGGGGGGCGTGGCGTGTTCGGAGGGGGACCCGCCCGCAGGTGGCGGCGGCACGACGGGCACTCGAGAAGGCGGCCCGCGTATTCGGGCCGCAGCTCGTACACCTCGCCGCAGGGGCAGGTGACGACGACACCGACGCTCGCCCGGCTCACGGCGTGGACGGGCGTGCGGCCGGCGCGCTTGGCTCCGTCTACCTCACTCCTTGCGGAACAGGCTCGCGCACTTGCTGTAGTTCCACCACACCGCGAGCTGTGTCGCGATCCCCGCCTCGCCACGCAGGGGATCGCAGGCAACGGACTTGTCGGCCCAGCTCGAGAAATCCCCGGCGACGCTGCCCGTGGGCCGGCCGAGGATGACGAAGGCGTGGTCCTTGCCGTTGCATGTCCATCGCCCGGCTCCTTTTCCGTGGGCGCGGACCGAGGCAACCTTGACTGAGCCGACGCCCGCCACAGAACGGCATGCTAGGCCGGCACACCGCCGACGTCAACCGACACGCCCTGGGCGACCCTTGTAGACAGGTCTCGCGCTTGGATTATACTCACGGCCATGTCGATGCGCGGCAAGGTGATCCCGTTTCCGAAGTTCCCGAGGGACCCGGGTGGCGAGCGCGGCCTGGTCGAGGTGCGCCGGTGCGATCAGGCCGAGGCACTGGTCCTCAAAGGGCTCTTCGAGAGCGAGGGCATCCCGACCATGCTTCGGTCACGCCTGGCCCACTCGGTCTATCCGTTCAGCGTCGGCTGTCAGGGCGAGGTGGTCGTGCTCGTCCCGGCGAGCGAGGCCGCGCTGAGCCGGCGTCTGCTCTTCCGCCTCGCCTCGACTCCGCCTACGCCACTGCCGCAATAACGGCCTCGAGCGCCCGGAGCGCGAGGGCGAGCGCCGCCGGCTCGAGGGTGCTGCCGCGGTCGCGCGGCGTGTGATACGTGTCGAACGGCACGGGGCGCCGGATCAGGTGACGAAGGGCGCTCCGCACCGGGCTGAAGACGAACTGCCGCAGCGCCTCCGCGTTCGCCGACGGCACCAGGGTGAACCCGTACGCCGGCACGGCCAGCGGCGAGAACGCGCGGTGGTCACTCCCGAACATCGGAATGCGGCCGACGACGTGATAGCGCTGGTCGCGCCCGAGCCCGATACTCTCGAGCGCCGCGCTCACCGTCCGAAGAAACGGCGTCTCGTCGGCCGCGTCCCAGATGACCACGCTGTCGCCGATGCCGCACAGCTCGAGGCTCAGGACGCCGGCGAGCGCCCCGACGTCCGTCTCGCGCGCGTAGTGGCGGGCGCCGAGATAGCCCCGCTCCTCCGCCGCCGTGAAGAGAAATCGCAGACGGAGCTTCGTCGGGGGCGCGGCGGCGAGCCGCTCGATCAGGCTCAACAAGAGTCCGACCGCGGCGGCGTTGTCGTTGGCGCCGGGGCTGCCGTCTACCGCGTCGTGATGGGCGGCGAGCAGCAGGACGCGGTCGCCCTTGCCGAGCTCGACGCTGAAGTTCTCGCCCGAGCCTTCGCTGGACGCGAAGCGGTGGAGCGCGAACGGAACCCCGCGGGCGCGCAGGTACCGCGCCACCGCCGACTCACGGTCCGCGTTCGACCGCCCCTCGAGCAGCCGCACCAGCGCCTGCGGCGCGCGGCTCCCGCGAATAACCTCGTCGACCGGAAGCGGTACGACCGGCGGCGTGCGGTCGCGCGCGCTGGCCAGCCGGGTCACGCGCCTGATGAGCCGTCCTCGCAGATAGAACGCGACGTCGCGCAGCGAGGTGCCGCGACTCACAGCCGCAGGAGCGCCCGGGCGTTCTCGGACATCCGCGCGGCCAGGTCCGTGAGTGGCTCCCCGCGCAGCTCCGCGACGCGCGCCGCCGTGATGGCGAGATAGGCGGGCTCGTTGCGTTTGCCCCGGTAGGGCTGCGGCGGAAGGAACGGGCAATCGGTCTCGACGACGAGGCGATCGCCGGGCACGAATCGAGCCACTTCGGGCAGCGCCCCCGGCTTCGGATAGGTCACGGGCCCCGCGAGCGAGACCAGGAGCCCGAGATCGAGACAGCGGCGCGCGATCCCGACGTCGCCGGAGAAGCAGTGCATGATGCCGCCGGTCTCGCGCACGTCCGCCTCGCCGATCAGGCTCAAGGTCTCCTCGTGAGCCTCGCGGCAATGGACGAGCACCGGCTTACGGGTCCGCCGCGCGAGCGCGAGCTGGCTCCGGAACGCGCGCTCCTGGGCGTCGCGCGGTGCCAGGTTGCGAAACAGGTCGAGGCCGGTCTCGCCGATCGCGACGACCCTGGGCGTGCTCGCGAGTCGTTCGATCTCCGCGAGGGCCGTGTCGTCGGCCTCGGCGGCCTCGTGCGGATGGATCCCGACGGCCGCCCAGACGTCGGGCTCGCGGGAGGCCAATGCCGCCGCAGCGCGCGAGGTCGGCACGTCCGTCCCGATCGTGAGGATCCGCCGCACGCCCGCGGCGCGGGCGCGCTCGAGCACGGCGTCGAGATCGCTCGCGAACTCCGGGAAGTGCAGGTGCGCGTGGGTGTCGAAGAGATCCGGAGCGGTCACACGGCTCCGAGGACGGCGGCGGTCTTCTTCACGTCGCGGGCCTTCACCCAGAGGATCGCGGCGTAGCGCCCGCCGCCCGGAGGCGCGACGGCCTCCATCGCCGTCACGTTGATCTTCGCCGCCGCGAGCCGACCGAGGACGTCGGCGCAGGCGCCGAGACGATCGTCGCCGTCGATCAGAAAGGTCCGCTTCGGCCCCTTGACCTTCCACTTCTTCTCTTTGGCCAGCGCCTTGAACGCCGCCGGGTCGGTCGGGACCAGATCGAGCTGAGCGCCGCGGCCGCTCGGAAATCCCGAGTACGCCACCAGGTTGATGCCGGCGCGCTTGAGCTCGCCGAGGATCCTGGCCCCCTCACCCGGCTTGTCCGGCACCATCACGTAGAAGTAGTCGGCGGTTCGCACCGTCTCCATGGCATCCTCCGGGTCGGATCGTCGACCGTTATCGAACGATTCGAAACCTGAGCCGGCCGATCAGCTGGCCCGAGGCCGTCACGACGTCCACCGACCAGCGACCTTCCGCGTCTTCGGGAAACGACGTCTTGCGCGAATAGGTGCGATAGCCCTCCCGGCGCCCGCCGAGCACGGGAGCCAGGGCGACCGTTTCGATCACCCGGCCCCGATGCCGCCAGACGTGACCCACCGACTGGCGCAGGCCGGCCGGCGCGTAGATGGCAGTGTACGCCACGAGCCCACGCCCCTTCACCTCGTCAGCCGAGAGCGTCGTCGGCAGCGCCTCGACGTTGTCGAGGTCGAGGACATCCCAGAGGATCGCGGCGCGCGCCATGAAGAGCGGCGCGGGCGGGATCCACGCACGTCCGACCGCCGCCAGCGCCATCGCGACGACGCCGAGCGCCACCGTCACTCGCAATGCCGCCACCCACGTCCGCCCGCCGGCGCGCCGGACGACCGGCGTGATCGCGAGCGAGGCGACGAACGCGCTGGCCATGAGCGCCCAGAACGGCGGCAGCCCGACGAGCGGCAGCGCGACGTTGAGCGCCGCGAAGATCGACACGACGAAGAAGACATAGCCGAGCCAGGGCCGCGGATGCACGATCGCGCGATACCACGGATCGAAGGTCGCCAGAAGCGTCAGCATCACGAGCACCCCGAGGAAGACCACGTTGCGGGAGGTCAGCGTCGTGCTCGCCCAGTACGCCGGCAACACGAACAGGAGAAGCCCGTGGAAGAGCGTCTGGATCGTGTAGTCGGCCGCGGTGACGACCAGTCGGCCCGACCGGCGTCCCGATTCGGCGAGCGGCTGGCGCAGCTCGACCAGCACCGCGAAGACCAGCCACAGCAGCAGCAGGTAGCCGACGATCCAGGCGACGTTCGGCAGGCCACGGCGGAACACGAAGAGCGTGAGCACGCCGCCGGTCAGCGAGGCAAACGAAACGCCCCACTCGGCGAGCCACGCGAACGCGGAGCTCACACGGGTGGCGGGGTCGCTGGACCGCCCGAAGCGGGCGTGCGCGCGGCGAGGCGCTCGCTGAGGCGCTGCGCGATCGCGTCGCGCTTGAGCAGGTCGATGCAGTCGAGGACGTCGCCGGCGGCCGAGTGCACGCGCAGGTGCGCCGCCACCAGGTCGAGGGCGCTCGACCTCACGGCGCCGTCGAGGCTCAGGATCTCCCGGAGCACGCGTCCGATCGACGCGTCGCGCTCCGCGACCTGCACCATCGCGTCCACGTACTCGTCCGGGCTCAGCGCCGGGCCGAACGCGGGGCTCACGTGACCTGGGCTCCGGGCGGCAGATCGCGATCGAGCGTGAGGACCGCGAGCTTGCCGCCGGCGGAAGCGGCCAGCACCATCCCGTTGGACTCGACGCCCATCAGCTTCGCCGCCTCGAGGTTCGCCACGATGACGACCTTCTTGCCCACGATCTCCGCTGGCGCGTAGTGCTCGGCGATCCCGGCGACCACCGTGCGCTGCTCCTGGCCGAGCGAGATCGTGAGCTTCAAGAGCTTCTTCGACTTCGGCAGGGGCTCGGCGGCGATCACCTCCCCCACGCGCAGCTCGACCTTGCCGAACTCGTCGATCTTGATGCGCGGCGTCGCGTCCGCCGCGGCGGC
>Ga0066709_100000702_pt1 | contig 19353 bp, 21 predicted proteins | sample GraSoiAngelo_158_FD_79665 | JGI IMG/M metagenome (GOLD analysis project Ga0066709, IMG submission 79665) | Grasslands soil microbial communities from the Angelo Coastal Reserve, California, USA - 14_1009_16_30cm | ecosystem: Environmental > Terrestrial > Soil > Grasslands | place: USA...
CGGTGCTCTGCGGGCGGTACAAGGGGATCGACGAGCGGGTGATCTCGCGCCTGGGCGCCGAGGAGGTCTCGATCGGCGACTACGTGCTCTCGGGCGGGGAGGCTGCGGCGATCGTGATTCTGGACGCGGTCGCGCGGCTCATCCCGGGGGTGCTGGGGGACGCGGAATCCGCGGAGGCGGATTCCTTTTCGGAGCCTCTTTTGGACGCTCCCGTGTACACTCGCCCCGAAGAGTTCGAGGGCCGGCGCGTGCCGGAGGTATTGCTGAGCGGAAATCACGAGCGCATCCGGCTGTGGCGGCGCCGCGAAGCGCTCCGCCGAACATGGCATCGGCGTCCCGATCTGCTCCTCGGGCGCTCGCTGAGCGACGAAGACCGATCGCTATTGGACGAGATAAAGAAAGAGGAGGAACCATGAGCACGGTGGAGCGGTTCGAAAACCGATTCAAGACGGATCGGAAGATGGAGTTTGCTCCCGGCGACACGATCAAGGTCTACGTGCGCGTCATCGAAGGAGAGAAAGAGCGCTCCCAGGTCTTCCAGGGCGTGGTCACCAGCATCCGCGGAAGCGGGATGCGACAGAGCTTCACGGTCCGCAAGGTATCCGGAGGTGTCGGCGTCGAGAGGACGTTCCCGCTCCATTCCCCGGCCGTGGCCAAGATCGACCTGGCCCGCAAGGGGAAGGTTCGCAGGGCGAAGCTCTTCTACTTGAGGGGGAAACGGGGCAAGTCGGCGAAGGTCGGCGAGCGCGAGAAGCTGAACCCCGAGAGCGCCTAGACCGGGGTCTTAGGCCATGGCGCGTCGGGGGCTTGCCCGCTTCGATGACGGATTTCGCGGCCGCTGGGGTGATCTCCTCGGGGGGGTCGACGAGGCGGGGCGCGGACCGCTCGCCGGTCCGGTCGTCGCCGCGTGCGTCGTGCTTCGACCGGGGACGAAGCTTCCCGGCGTTCGCGATTCGAAGGCGATGACCGCGCCCGAGCGCGAAGAGGCGCTCGAGCGGATTCGCGTCCAGGCGGTCGCGATGGGTGTCGGGGTGGGGAGCGTGATGGAGGTCGATGCCTTCAACATCCGCATGGCCTCCCTCCTCGCGATGCGCCGGGCGATCGAAGCCCTGGGGATGACCCCCCAGGGCTTTCTTGTTGATGGGCTGGACGCGCTCGTCTGCGACGCTCCCTGCGAAGCCGTTGTGGATGGCGACGCCAAGAGCCTCGCGGTGGCGGCGGCCTCCGTCCTCGCGAAGGTGACGCGCGACGCGATGATGGACGAGCAGGCGGTGTCGTATCCGCTGTATGGATTCGAGCACAACAAAGGGTACGCGACCCCGGAGCATTGCGAGGCGCTTCGGGTCCACGGACCGTGTGGGATTCATCGAAAGAGCTTTCGCCCCGTCCGAGAGCTTCTCTTCGTGCAGGAGGTGTTGGAGGGCTTCTGAAGCGGGAAGCGCCTCGGGAACGGGGGCCGGGGATGTGGCGGGAGAGGGCGGCGCGCTGCGGCGAGAGGATCGCCGCGGAATTTCTGATGCTTCGCGGACTGGAAGTTGTGGACCGGAACGTGAGGGTGGGGCGGGGGGAGATCGATCTCGTGGCTCGCGACCGGGACCAAGTGGTTTTTGTCGAGGTGAAGTTCCGGACCGCCGGGGGGCGGGCGACACCCCTGGACGCCGTGGGCCCGAAGAAGCGGGAGGACGTGGCGAGAGCCGCGGCCGGCTACCTTTCGCGGCGGGGTTTGCTCGATCGACCGGTGCGCTTCGACGTGATCGGGATCACGTGGAGGGCTGATGGGGAAGAGCTCCTCGTCCAGCACGTATCCAATGCCTACCCGGGAGGCCGGAACCAGTTCTACTGATCCGCGCGCCGTCTCGGCCGGGAGGCGGATCCTGATCCTGCACGTCCGCGCCGGCGTGGGGCATGAACGCGCCGCCCGCGCGGTCGAGGCCGCCCTTCGCTCGCTCGACCCCACGTGCGAGCCGATCGTGCGCGACGCGCTCGATTTCTCCTCGCCATTTCTTCGCACCTTCTACGCCTCGTCGTACAACCGCCTCGTGGATCGCGTGCCCCGCGTCTGGGGCTTCTTCTACCGCCGCGCGGAGAGAATCCCCGCAAGGAGCTTCCGGCAGCGGCTCCGGTCCGCGATCCTCGCGGCGGGCTGCCGCGACTTCATAACGGCCGCCCGGCGTTTCAGGGCGGACGCCATCCTTTGCACGCAGTTTCTGCCGGTGGAGGTTTTCTCGCTCTTTCGCGAGCGCGGATTAGTCCCCGTTCCGGTCTACTGCGCGGTGACCGATTTCTCGATCCACCCGATCTGGGTCTACCCGGGGATCGACCGGTATTTCGTGGCGACCGAGGCTGCGAAAGAGGAGCTGCGCGAAACCGGAGTCGTGCGAGAGGAGCGGATCGAGGTGACCGGCGTGCCGATCGATCCCCGGTTCGCGACCGGCGTCGGCAGGGAGGCCGCGCGGCGGGAGCTCGAGCTCGATCCGGACCCCGGGCGGTTGACGCTGCTCCTGATGGGAGGCGGGTTCGGGTGGGGGCCCATGGAGGAAATGGTGGAGGTCGTGCTGCGTCTCCCGGAGACCGTGCAGGCGCTCGTCATCGCGGGGAAAAACGATGCGCTCCGGCATCGGCTTTCAGGCAGGGTGGAGGGCCAGGGGCGGAGGATCCAGATCCACGGCTTCACCGAGCGGATTCCCATGTTCCTCGAGGCGGCGGATCTTCTCGTGGGCAAAGCCGGCGGGCTCACCTCGAGCGAGGCGATGGCGCGGGGGGTGCCGATCGTGGCGCTGCGGCCGATCCCCGGCCAGGAGGAGAGGAACGTCGATTACTTGCAGGAGTCGGGAGCCGCGGTGCGGGTGCACGATCTCTTCGAGTTGAGAGTCAAGCTCGCGCACTTTCTCGCGGACCCCGCCGATCTCGAACGGATGAAGGCCAACGCGCGCGCCATCGGGCGCCCCGACTCGGCGTTCCGGGTCGCCCGGTCGATCCTCACGACATTCGCGTGATGGAACGATCCAAGAACTCCAGGGCATTCACGTGCGCCCGCAACTCGCCCCGGGGCGAGTTGGAAGTGAGGCTTCTGCATCGGTCGGCGCGCTCGATGAACACGCGTGAGCCTTTGACACCTATCCCGCCCGGTGGTAGGATCTCTTGATGTCCAAAAGCGCCGCAAATGACGTTGCCGCAGAGGGATCGGTCGAGCCAGGCGCAGGCCGGGGAACGCGCCAAGGCGTTCTCCTCGTCATCACGGGACCCGGCAAGGGGAAGAGCACCTCGGCGTTCGGGTGCGCCCTTCGCGCGCACGGTCACGGATTTTCGATCGCGATCGTCCAGTTCATGAAAGGACGCATCTACGGCGAGCTGGATACGCTCCGCTCTCTTCCGCGAGTCGAAGTCTGGCAGTTCGGGCGGGTCGCGTTCGTCGACCCCAAGAATCCCGATCCCAAGGATCGAGAGCTCGCGCGCCAGGGACTCGACAAGGCATGGGAGATCGTACGCGCGGCGAAGCATGACCTTTTGATCCTGGACGAGATCAATGTCGTCACCGATTTCGGCCTCGTCCCGGTGGAGGAAGTCCTGGCCCTGGCGAAGGCCCGCCCGAGGTGGATGGATATGATCTGGACCGGGCGGAGCGCCCCGGGGGCCATGGTGGAGCTGGCGGACACGGTGAGCGAGGTGCGCGAGATCAAGCACCACTACCGGAAGGGAATCGAATCGCGCGCGGGGATGGAATATTGACCGCTCCGAAACGGAGCGGAGAATTGCGGTCTTCCCTGCCCTTAGCCCAGGAGTTGCTTCGCGGGGACGCGCGGTCTCTAGCCCGGGCCATGAGCCTGGTCGAGAACGGCGAGCGCGGAGCGGAAACGCTCCTCGACCAGATCTATGGCGCGCGGCCGCCGGCCCCCCGCGTGGGGGTCACCGGTCCACCGGGGGCGGGGAAGAGCACGTTGGTCGCGGAAATGGCGCTCCTCTTGCGCCGCCAGGGGCGGCGGCTGGGGGTCATCGCGGTGGATCCGACGAGTCCCTATACCGGTGGCGCGATCCTCGGCGACCGCGTCCGGATGAGCGAGCTTTCCACGGACCCGGGGGTTTTCATCCGGAGCATGGCCACCCGCGGGAGCCTCGGCGGGATCGCGGCGCGAACCGAAGAGCTGTGCGAGCTTCTCTCCGCATGGGGAAGCGATATCACGCTGATCGAAACGGTGGGCGTGGGCCAATCGGAGCTGGACGTGGCCCAGGCCGCAGACACGACGGTGGTGGTCTTGACCCCCGAGTCGGGGGACGCGATCCAATCCCTGAAGGCGGGGTTGATGGAGATCGCCGACATCTTCGTCGTGAACAAGTCGGATCACGCGGGTGCGGACCAGCTGGCCGCCGCGATCCGATCGGCGCTCGCCTTGCGCCCCACGGCCACGTGGCGTCCGCCGATCGTGAACACGGTCGCCACGGAACGGCGGGGGATCGAGGAGCTGAACGAGGCGATCGAGAAGCACCGGGCCCACCTCGGGGATCCCTCCGTGTCGCGGGGGCTCCGGCGCGAGAAGATCCGCGCGCGCCTGAAAAACGCGGTGCGCGAGAGGCTTCTCGAGGGGGCGTGGGGGCGGAAGGGCCTTGGGGCGCTTCTGGACCGTGCCGCGGATCAAGTGCTCGAGGGGACGATTTCCCCGTATCGCGCGGCGCGTGATTTGATCGAAAGGATGACGGACCATGGCGAGAGCAGCAGCCCGAACTGATACGGCGGCCAAGCGCGGGGAGCGCGCGGCCGGCCGCGGCCAAACCGAGCCCAGGCCCCGCGCGCCGGAAACGCCCGAATCGCCCGCCCCTGTTCCGCTCTTCGAGACGCTCTCCGGCATCCCGGTTCAGCCGCTCTACACGCCCGACGACGTGAAACCCGGCCTCGAAGGCAGGCTGGGCAAGCCGGGGCAGTTCCCCTACACGCGCGGTCTCCACCCCGAGATGTACCGCACACGGCTCTGGACGATGCGCCAGTTCGCGGGCTTCGGAACAGCGGAGCACACGAACCAGCGCTTCCACTACCTCCTCGCGCAGGGCATGACGGGGCTATCGACCGCGTTCGACATGCCGACCCTGATGGGTTATGACGCGGACCACGCGATGGCGATCGGCGAGGTCGGGCGCGAGGGGGTCGCCATCTCCTCGCTCGAGGACATGGAGATCCTGTTCCGGGGCATCCCGCTCGACCAAGTCACGACGTCCATGACCATCAACGCGCCGGCGATCGTCCTCCTCGCGATGTACGTGGTGGTCGGCGAGAAGCAGGGCATCCCGCCCGAGAAGCTCGGCGGCACCGTCCAGGCCGATATGCTGAAGGAGTTCATCGCGCAGAAGGAGTGGATCTGTCCGCCTCGCCCGTCGGTCAAGATCTGCGTGGACATGATCGAGTGGTGCGCCGAGCACATGCCGAAGTGGAATTCGATTTCGATCAGCGGCTATCACATCCGCGAGGCGGGCGCGACCGCCGTGCAGGAGCTCGCCTTCACGATCGCAGACGGAATCGGCTACGTGGAGGAGTGCTTGAAGCGCGGCATGGACGTCGACGTCTTCGCGCCTCGGCTTTCCTTCTTCTGGGACGTCCACAACGACTTCTTCGAGGAGATCGCGAAGTTCCGGGCCGGTCGGCGCATCTGGGCGAAGCTCATGCGCGACCGCTTCGGGGCGAAGAATCCGCGGAGCTGGATGCTTCGGACGCACGCGCAGACCGCGGGCGTTTCTCTGACCGCGCAGCAGCCGCTCAACAACGTGGCGCGCGTCGCGCTCCAGGGCCTGGCCGCGGTGCTCGGCGGGACGCAGTCGCTCCACACGAACTCCATGGACGAGACGCTGGCGCTTCCCACCGAAGAGGCCGCCACCGTCGCGCTCCGCACGCAACAGATCATCGCCCACGAAACGGGCGTCACGAACGTGGTCGACCCCTTTGCGGGCTCCTATTTCCTCGAAGCCCTCACCGATCGGATGGAGGAGGAGGCTGCCGGCATCATCCGGCGCATCGACGAGATGGGCGGGATCATCCAGGCCGTGGAGCGGGGATTCCCACAAAAGGAGATCGCGGATTCTGCCTACCGGTTCCAAATGCAGGTCGAGCAGGGCCGCCGGATCATCGTCGGGGTCAACCGCTTCGGCGGCGAGGACGAGGTTTCCATTCCCGTTCTCAAGATCGATCCTGAGATCGAGCGGCGCCAGATCGAGCGCGTGCGTGCGTTGCGGGCGCGCCGCGACGCGTCGCGCTGGGAACGCGCCATGGGCTCCCTCCGCGACGCGTGCCTGAGCAACAAGAATCTCGTCCCGTACGTGCTCGACGCCGTCCGGGCGTACGCGACGCTCGGCGAAATCTCCGACGCATTCCGGGAAGCCTACGGGGTCTACCGCGAGCCGGCGGTATTCTAGGAGAGCCGGGGGCCATGGCGAAAAAAATCCGGGTGCTGGTCGCGAAGGCGGGGCTGGACGGGCACGACCGGGGAGCGAAGGTCGTCGCGAGCGCGATGCGCGACGCGGGCTTCGAGGTGATCTACACCGGCCTTCACCAGACCCCGGAGATGATCGTTCAAGCCGCGGTCCAGGAGGACGTCGACGCGGTCGCGCTCTCGATTCTCTCGGGCGCGCACATGACGCTCTTCCCCCGCGTGCTTGCGCTCATGCGTGAGAAGGGAATCGGCGACGTGCTGCTCACGGGGGGCGGGATCATCCCCAAGGAAGACATGGCCGCGCTGAAGCAGGCGGGCGTCGGAGAGCTCTTCGGGCCGGGCACTCCGACCTCTGCGATCATCGATTACATCCGGAGCGCGACCCGCGAAAACGACTCCGTTCGGGCCGGGTCCTCCCGATGAACAAGGCGGTTCGGGGCGCGCGAGAGGCGCTCGAGCGGGCGGGGGTTCGGGACGGCGTTACGATTCTCCTGGGCGGCTTCGGGCTCTGCGGCATACCCGAGAACCTGATCCTTGCGCTGCGCGATTCCGGCGTCAAAGATCTGACCTGCGTCTCGAACAACGCCGGAGTCGACGACTGGGGCCTGGGGCTCCTGCTCCAAACGAAACAGATCCGGAAAATGATCTCGACCTACGTGGGGGAGAACCAGATCTTCGAGCGGCAGTTCTTGAGCGGCGAGCTCGAGGTCGAGCTCATTCCGCAAGGCACGCTTGCGGAGCGCGTACGCGCCGGCGGCGCGGGCATCGGAGGGTTCTATACGCCCACCGGTGTCGGCACCGTCGTCGCGGAGGGAAAGGAGCTCCGCGTCCTGAATGGCCGTGAGTACGTGCTCGAAATGCCGATCCGCGGCGATTTCGCGTTCGTGAAGGCACATCGGGGGGACCGGAGCGGGAACCTCGTGTACCGGATGTCCGCACGGAACTTCAACCCGGTGTTCGCGACCGCCTCGGAGCATACGATCGCCGAGGTGGAACAGCTCGTCGAGCCCGGCGTGATCGACCCCGACACGGTCATCACGCCCGGAGTCTTCGTCGACACCATTTTCCAGGGGACGTATGGACCCAAGCGAATTGAAAAGAGAACGAATCGTCCGAAGAGCCGCGCGGGAGCTTAGGGACGGCTTTTACGTCAATCTCGGGATCGGGATGCCGACGCTCGTGGCGAACCATATCCCCGACGGAATCAAGGTCACCTTGCAGTCGGAAAACGGCATCCTGGGCGTCGGGCCGTACCCTCTCGAGGGCGAAGAGGACGCCGATTTGATCAACGCCGGGAAGGAGACCGTGACGGTGCTCCCTGGCGCCTCGTTTTTCTCGAGCGCCGACTCTTTCGCGATGGTGCGCGGTGGTCACGTCGACCTCACGATCCTTGGCGCGATGGAAGTAGATCAGGATGGTAATCTCGCCAACTGGATGGTCCCCGGGAAGATGGTCAAGGGAATGGGCGGCGCGATGGACCTGGTCGCGGGGGCGAAACGGGTCGTCGTGACGATGCTCCATACGGCCAAGGATGGGAGCTCTAAGATCCTCAAGAAGTGCACGTTGCCACTCACGGGAAAGAAAGTGGTCGATCTCATCATTACCGATCTCGCGGTCATGGAGGTCACCCCGCAGGGGCTCAAGCTCCAAGAGCGCGCGCCCGGCGTCACCGTGGATGAGATCCTGAAATCGACCGAGGCGGAGCTCATGGTCGAGGAAGTCTGCGAGATGCCGGTCTGACCGGCGCGGGGACCCGGATGGAAACGATGGCGGAAGCAAGGTCGAACGACCTTTACGAATTGACCGAGGAGCAGACCCGCCTCCGCGACATGCTTCGCGAGTTCGCGGACGGAGAGGTGGCACCCAAGGCGGCTCGGTACGACGAGCAGAACGAGTTCCCCTGGGACAACATCAAGAAAATGCGGGAGCTCGGCCTCTTCGGGATGATCTTCCCCGAGGAATATGGCGGCTTGGGGCTCGATACGCTTTCGTACGTCCTGGCGGTGGAGGAAATCTCCCGCGCGTGCGCCTCGACGGGGATCACCCTCGCGGCGCATGTCTCGCTGGGGACATCCCCCATCTACAATTTCGGCACGGCGGAGCAGAAGAAGAAATACCTTCCCTCGCTCTGCTCGGGCGAGAAGCTCGCCGCCTTCGGGCTCACCGAGCCGGAGGCGGGCTCCGATGCCGGCGGCACCAAGACCCGCGCCGTGCGCGAGGGGGACCAGTACCTCGTCAACGGCCGCAAGATCTACATCACCAACGGCTCGGTGTGCGGGACCGCCGTGTTCACCGCGGTCACGACGCCGGGGATCGGGGTCAAGGGGATCTCCGCTTTCATCATCGAGAAGGGAACCCCGGGGTTCAGCGCGGGAACGCGCGAGAAGAAGCTCGGGCACCGGGCCAGCGACACGGTCGAGCTTCTTTTCGAGAACGTGAGGCTCCCGAAGGAAAACCTCCTCGCGCCTGACGGAAAGGAAGGACAGGGATTCACCCAATTCATGAAGACGCTGGACGGGGGCCGCATCTCCATCGGGGCGATGTCGGTCGGCATCGCACAGGCCTCGCTCGACGCGGCGCTCCGCTACTCCCGCGAGCGCAAGCAGTTCGGCAGGGCGATCGCCGAGTTCCAGGCGATCCAGCTTCTCCTCGCCGATATGGTCACCCAGATCGAGGCGGCCCGGCTCCTCGTCTACCAGACGGCACGCATGAAGGACCGCGGCGCGCCGATCACGCGCCACGGGGCGATGGCCAAGCTCATGGCCTCCACCGTGGCGATGAAGGCGGCGGACACCGCGATCCAGATCCACGGTGGGGCGGGCTATATGACCGACCATCCCGTGGAACGCTATTTCCGGGACGCCAAACTGATGGAAATCGGCGAGGGCACGTCTCAAATCCAGCGTCTCGTTATCGCTCGAGAGCTCTTGCGGGAGGCGGAAGGCATCGCGCGATAGCTTCGCGGTATCGCCCGGCGCCTCCGGTTGCATCGAGGAAGGAGATTCGAAATGGCAGACCGTGACGCGTACATCGTGAGCGCTTGCCGGACCGCGATCGGAGAGTTCCTGGGCGGGCTCTCGCCCCTTCGCGCGCCCGAGTTGGGCGCGGTCGTGATCCGCGAGGCGGTGAGCCGCGCCGGAATCGAGCCGGCTCTGGCGGAGGAGGTCCTCATGGGGAACGTCGTGCAGGCGGGAGTCGGGCAGGCGCCCGCCCGCCAGGCGGCGATCCGAGGGGGGATCCCCGATTCCGTGGGCGCCACGACGGTGAACAAGGTGTGCGGCTCGGGGCTCAAGGCGGTGATGCTCGCCTCCCAGGCCATCCGGGCCGGAGACGCCGACATCATCGTCGCCGGGGGCATGGAATCCATGTCCAACGCCCCCTACCTCCTGCCCAAGGCGCGCGTGGGATACCGCCTCGGGAACGGGGAGTTGATCGACGACGTGATCTATGACGGGCTCTGGGATTCCTTCAACAACTTCCACATGGGAAACGCGGCGGAGCTGATCGCGCGGAAGTTCAAGGTCACCCGCGAGGATCAGGACCGCTTCTCGGTCGAAAGCCACCAGAAGGCGGTGCGGGCGCAGAAGGAAGGGAAATTCAAAGACGAGATCGTGCCGGTCCTCGTGCCGCAGAAAAAAGGGGAGCCGAAGTGCTTCTGCGTCGACGAGCGGCCGCGGCCCGACACGACGATGGAATCGCTGGCGAAGCTCAAGCCGGCCTTCGAGAAGGACGGCACGGTCACGGCCGCGAACGCGCCCGGGTTGAACGATGGCGCCTCCGCGGTGGTCGTGATGTCGGGCGCGGCGGTGAAGCGCACCCATGCGAAGCCGATGGCGCGGGTGACCGGATACGCCACCGGCGGCGTGGCGCCGGAGATGGTCTTCTACGCCCCGGTGGTCGCCGTCAAGCGCCTCGCCGAGAAGCTCGGCAGAAAACCCAACGACTGGGACCTGATCGAAGCCAACGAGGCGTTCGCGGCCCAGGCCATCGTCGACGCCCGGGAGCTCGATTGGGATTTCTCGAAGCTCAACGTACACGGAGGCGCCGTCGCGCTCGGACATCCGATCGGCGCGAGCGGTGCGCGCGTGCTCACGACGCTCCTCTACGCGATGCGCGACCGGAAGGCGAAAACCGGGCTCGCGACGCTCTGCCTGGGCGGGGGCAACGCGGTCGCCTTGAGCGTGGAGGCGGTGTAGTGCCTGTTGCGATGGCGACCCGCCCCGTCCTCGTGGTCGGAGCGGGCACCATGGGGAGCGGAATCGCTCAGGTGTTCGCGGCGGCGGGCCGGCAGGTGTACCTGAGGGATCAGGACGAGGGAAGCCTCAAACGAGGGCGAGCCTCGATCGGAACGAGCCTCGACCGCCTCGTCAAGAAGGGGACCCTCGACGCCGGGGCCCGCGAGCTTGTCCTGGGCCGCATCCGAAATGTCGCGCCGGGCGAATCCCTGGCGGACTGCGCGATCGCGGTCGAGGCCGTGCCCGAGCGGCTGGATCTCAAGAAGACGGTTTTCCGGGAGCTGGACCGCGTTCTTCCCCAGGACGCGATCCTGGCCACGAATACCTCGTCCCTCTCGATCACGGAGCTTGCCGCCGCTACGTCGCGCCCGTCACGCGTCATCGGCATGCACTTCATGAATCCCGTCCCCGTGATGCAGCTCGTCGAAGTCGTGCGCGGTTTGGAGACCTCCGAGGAGACGGTGCGCACGACGATGGAGGTGGCGAAAGCGCTCGGCAAGACCCCCGTCCTGGTCGAAGACCGCCCCGGATTCGTCTCGAACCGGATTCTCATGCCGATGATCAACGAAGCGGTCTTTGCGCTTCAGGAAGGAGTGGCGACCCGGGAAGCGATCGACACGGTCATGAAGCTCGGCATGAATCATCCGCTCGGGCCGCTCGCGCTCGCGGACTTGATCGGCCTCGACGTGTGCCTCGACATCCTGGAAGTCCTGCAGCGCGGATTCGGCGACGATAAATACCGCCCCTGTCCGCTCCTACGCACCATGGTCGCGGCCGGCCGCCTGGGCCGGAAGGTCGGCCGGGGGTTCTACGAGTACCCCGATTCCTAGGTCGCGATGAACTTCCAGCTGACGGAGCAGCAGGAAATGCTCCGCGCGCTCACCCGCGCGTTCGCGGAGGGGGAAATCGCGCCGATCGCCCATCAGATCGACGCGACCGAGGAGATTCCGGAATCCCTCCGGAAGAAGCTCCGGGAGAACAATTTCTTCGCCCTCCTGATTCCGGAGGAGTACGGCGGCGTCGGCGTGGACGCGGTCGGCTACGTGATCGTCATGGAGGAGCTCGCGCGCGCCTCGGCCGCGGTGGCCATCACGGTCTCGGTGCACAACTCGGTCGCCGCCGGCCCCATCAACCGTTTCGGGACGGCCGAGCAGAAGACCCGTTGGCTCCCGAGTCTCGCGAAGGAAAAGCTCGGCGCGTTCGCGCTCACGGAGTCCGGTTCCGGATCGGATTCCGCCGCGCTGATCACGCGCGCCGAGCGGCGCGGCGACGAATACGTCCTCAACGGCTCGAAGACGTTCGTGACGAACGGAAAGTACGCGGACGTGATCGTGCTGCTGGCTCGAACGAGCCAGGAATCCAAGCACCGGGGGATCAGCGCCTTCCTCGTCGATCGGGGCTCCCCTGGGCTCGCGATCGGGAAGAACATCGACAAAATGGGAATTCGGGGCTCGGACACGGTAGAATTGGTCCTCGAGGATTGCCGCGTGCCCGTGTGCAACCGCCTCCACGACGAAGGTCGGGGGTTTCGTGTCGCCATGCAGACTCTGGACGGCGGGCGGATCGGAGTCGCGGCGCAGGCGCTCGGCATCGCGCAGGCCTCGCTCGAAGCCGCATCGCGGTACGCGCGGGACCGGTACCAATTCGGCAGGCAGATCGGCGATTTCCAAGCGATTCAGTGGATGATCGCGGAGATGAGAACCGAGATCGAAGCGGCGCGGCTCCTCACGCTCCAAGCCGCCTGGATGAAGGACCAGGACATCCCCTACGGGCCGTATGCCTCCATGGCCAAGCTCAAGGCCTCCGCGGTCGCGCGGATGGCCGCGGATCGGGCGGTCCAGATCCACGGGGGATACGGGTACACGAAAGAGTTCGCCGTGGAGCGCTACTACCGCGATGCCAAGGTGACGGAGCTCTATGAAGGAACGTCGGAGATTCAGCGGATCGTGATCGCGAATTCGGTGCTCCACCCGAAGGACGGGAAGGGATTGGCGTGAAATCCAAAGTCGCTGTGCTTCGGACGAGCGCTTCGACGGTCGTGGAGGACGTCGGCCGTTTGATGGAGCTTGCAGACTGCAATGCGGAGCTGTCGCCCGAGAAGACGACGCTTCTCAAAGTCAACATCTCCTGGCACGTCTACTATCCCGCGTGCTCCACGAGCCCGTGGCAGCTCGAGGGCGTGATTCGGAAGCTCCGGACATCCGGGTTCGCGAGCGAGCGTGTGCTCGCCGCCCAGAACTCGACCGTGGTCGTGGATCCCCACGTCGGCATCCGGAACAACAAGCTCGAGCCGGTGTTAGACCGATATGGAATCCGTTCGGTATGGCTGAACGACAAGGAGAGCGAGGCCGACTGGATCCGCTACGAGCCCAAGGGAACGATGCTTGTCCTGAACGACGTCTACCCGGACGGGCTCATGCTCCCGAAGACTCTGATCGGGGCGAACATCATCCATCTGCCGACGCTCAAGACGCACGTCTTCACGGAAATGACGGGCGCGATGAAGAACGCCTTCGGCGGCCTCCTTCATCTCAAGCGCCACTGGACGCATAGCGTGATTCACGAAACCCTGGTGGACCTCCTCACGATCCAGAAGGAGATCCATCCGGGCATCTTCGCCGTGATGGACGGGGTCATCGCGGGAGACGGGCCGGGCCCGCGAGCCATGCGGCCGCACGTGGCCAATCTCCTGCTGGCCTCGCGCGATCAGGTGGCGATCGATGCCGTGGCGGCGAAGCTCATGGGCTTCGACCCGCTCACGATCAAGTTCATCCGGCTCGCGAACGAGGCGAAGCTGGGGAACGGGGATCCACGCTGCATCGACATCGTGGGAGACGATGTGTCGAACGTGAATCTGGGATTCCACCGGAACGAGAATACATTCGCGTCGAGGGGGCAGAAGCTCATCTACCACGGCCCGCTCAAGCCGTTGGAGAAGGTGTTGCTCCAGAGCCCGCTCGTGCCGTGGTCCTATTTCGCGTCGCGTCTGTACCACGACGGGTACTGGTATCCGTTCGTGGGGATCCCGCGCAAGAAGAAGATCATGGATTCGGAATGGGGAAAGCTGTTTCGCGAATACGAACCCAAAGGACAGGCGTGAGGCGGGGCTCGAAGCCCGCCGGGGAGGCTCGATGAGATTCACCGGAATTCACCCGAGGCAGTGGCACAGGGGGACGTGGATACTCGCGCTCCTGCTCGCGGCGCTCGTGCTGCTTCTGACGCACCGCCCGACCGGCGGGCGCGCGCTCGCGATGGAGCCTCCGGCCGGGAACGCGGCCGGCCAGCCCACCCCGTCCATGTCGAGCGATGCCGGGCAGGCCCACGTGAACGAGGGGACCGGATACGTCGCCGAGATCATCGACTCCAGCTACACGGTCGGCCCCGCCGAGTTTTTCGCGCTGGATCTGCCCACGAATGCCCCCGGCGCCAAGGCGGTCCACCTCTTCGGCACCGTGACCACGAAGGGAGGAAAGGACATCATCGTGCGTCTCTTCCGGGCCGGCGACTACGACCGCTGGCTCAAGCAGAAGAGCGGGAGGAAACCGCAGGCGTTCTGGACGTCGGCGCGTTCCAGAAACTTGACACTGGATCAGGACCTTCCGCCGGGAGAGCCCGTCGTGCTTCTCCTGGACAACGGGTTCTCGATCCGCACTCCAAAGCGCGTGAGCTGCCAGCTCCAGCTCCGGTATCTGCGAAACGGCACCGAAACGTTCGACACCGAAGGGGGTGGGATCGCGGGGTCGCCCGAGGGATCCAAGACCGCCGCCCCGGAGGACAATCTCCCGACGCCGCGCTCCAATGCGGATCAGGAGCTACCTCCCCCTCCTCCTCCTCCTCCCGAAGGGTACTAGCGCCCGCCGCGCAGCAGGAGAAGCTGGCCCGCTTCGCCCCATCTTCTTGAATTCTGGGGGGCGCGCAGCGTGTGCGCCTGCACGGTGAGGAGCCAGGCGTCTTCTCCGAGCAGGTCGCTCACGTTGGAGATTCCGCTCGGCTCCCATTCTCCCCCGACACCCCGCGGAACGACGCGCCCCCTGCTGTCGCGCTCGGCGCATTCGGCGACCGCTTCCAACTCGTGCGAGCGAAGGTCGTAGCGCAAGATGCGCGAGGGGTGGATGCCGTGTGCGGCCGGGTATTCCTGGATCATCACGCATCGGCCGTCGGTATCGATGCTCGAGGGACGAAAGAGGTCGTCCCCCTCGCTCGCATCGAGCACGACCTCCAAATTTTCGACGCGCGTGGGGTCGAACGAATCCAGCGTCATGTGGTAGAGGCGGCCCCCGCCGCCCGCGGCTTGGATCACGCCGCTCGAACCGAAACCCAGGCGGTCGGTGAAGTAGAACGCGTTGGGTCTCTCCCGATCGATCGCGATGCCCTCCAGCCGGACGAAGTTGAGGCATCCGAGCTGCTGGACGAGCGGCTCGAGGGTGCTCGGGGAGCGCGCGGCGAGGGGGTCGATCGGGACGAACACCCCGCTCGCCGGCATGCCGCGGCGCAGGCGCGAGGCGCTGCGGGCGTTGGAGGGGACGGCATCCGCATCCGCGCGAAACACGTGGAGCTGGCCGTTCCCCGAAAGGACATCGGTGTCCGAATTGGCCACGTAGAGGTAGATCTGATCGCCCGTCTGGCCCAGGCTGCCGGCGGTCATCACGACGAGATTCTTGCCGCCGGTCGAGGGCAGCGCGGCCGTGCTCTTGTGCCGCATGGCTCCGAGCCACGGCAAATCCTGGATTCTCTCGTCCATGACGTCGATGGCCGCCACGAGGGGGCCACGGGCTCCGTTCCACCGCTCGTTCACGACGAACTGTGGGCGCAAGAATCCGGCGCGCGAATCGAGGAGCGCGGCGTGCGCCAGCGCGGCGTAGCCGCGATCCGGCCGGAGCAGATAGTCCGCGGCCAGTATCCCGTTGTTTCGCAAGTCGAGGATGAGCCTCGAGACCGCCGCCCCCTCGGCGCCTTCGAGCCAGGCATCGTCATGCGATACGTACACCTCCGCGGTCCCGTCGCCGCGGTCACGCGCGCCCAGTCCGCCCGCCCGGCCGGCGAAAATGAACGGCGGTTGCCCCATCCTGTTCGAGAACAGGGTGTCGCCGGCCGTCAAGATCGGCGTGATCCCGACGCCCGGGCGCAGCGGCCGTACCATGGGGGCGGCGGGCGTGAGAAACCCCGCGCCGGGTCCGGGCGCGAATCGAACCCGTGAGGTGCCGGCGCATCCAGGAACCATGAGGCCCATGAGAAGGAGCGCCATGGGCGCGCGGAAATCGATTCGCGACCGGCGACCCCGGCGCATTCGAGGGGCTCGGTTCATCGCGGGGCCGTTCTACTTCTCCTGATCCTCATCTTTCGGAACGACGAACTGTCCCTCCTCGCGGCGCACCAGCTCTTCGGGCGTGCCCTGGTCGCTGTCCACGTAATAGATCAGGGTCACGTCCTTGTCGGTGAGCTCGAGGTGATGGCGCTTCCTGGCGTAGGCGACCACCTCCGATTGGATCACGTCGACCAAGCCCTCGATGTCGTGTTTGGCTCCCTCGACGTTGTCGGTGCTGCCGACGATCTCCGCGACGACATTCTGTTTCTCACGGTCGTAGTACACGAGCGGCGCTTCCTCGAGGCTCGCGCTGAGCCGGAGGATTCCCGCCGTCCTCTGGGCGATGTCGTCCCCGATCGTGTACTCGTATTTCGAGCTCATCTTCGGATTGCGGGCCGCCGCCGTACCTGCGAGGGACAGGAGTCCGAGCAACAGCGACGCGACGAGAACCTTCCTTGCACTCATGGCTCCCTCCGTTCACAAAGTTCTACCAGCACCCCGTTCAGAGTCCGGGGGCTCAGGAACGCGATCCTCGTGCCATGGCTTCCTTCCCTCGGCGTGCGGTCGATCAGCTCGAGCCCGGTGGCGGCGGCCTGCTTCAGCGCCCGCTCGAGATCGGGAACGTGAAACGATAGATGGTGGATGCCTTCCCCCCTCTTTTCGAGGAATCGTCCCACCGGGGAATCCGTCTCGGTGGGCTCCAGGAGCTCCAGCTCGGAGGAGCCGCCTCGCAAGAATGCGATCCGGAGCTTCATCGATTCGAATTCGACGGTCTCGCCGTGGCGAAAGCCGAACGCGCGAACCCAGAGGGGGACGGCGGCCTCGAGGGATCGCACCGCGATCCCTACGTGAGCGAGGCCGAGCACGCGGCTCATCGGAATCCCCATGCGCGGTGCCAGAGCAACGCGAAGAGCGCCAGGCCGAGCACGATCCGGTACCAACCGAAGGGCTCGAGGCCGTGGCGGGTGAGGTAGCGCAGGAAAGAACGGATCGCGATCGCAGCGACGATCGCCGCAACGCCGAGACCGACGGCCATGGCCGCGGGCCCGACCGAGGCACCGCCCAAGAGCGCCTCCCGGCTTTTCACGAGGTCGAAGAGGGTCGCCGCGCCGAGGGTCGGGAGCGCGAGCAGGAACGAAAACTCCGCCGCCGCGATCGCGGAGCATCCCAAAAGGAGGCCCGCCAGGATCGTCACCATGGCTCGTGAGACTCCCGGCCAGAGAGACGCGCACTGGAACACCCCAATCGCGAGGGCGACGCCGAAAGGGATCGCGTCGACGCTTTCGAATGCCGGCGTCCCGCGCCGCGTCCGGCGCCACCGCTCGAAGCACACCATGACGACGCCCCCGGCGAAGAGAGCGATCGCGACCGGGTGCGGCCCGAACAGGTGCCTTTCGATCGCCTTATGGAGCGTCAATCCGGCGATCGCTGCGGGGAGGAACGCCACCGCGAGCTTCACCAGGAGGGATCCCCCCCGGGAACGGGGCCGCGCGATTCCGCCGAGGACCTCCAGTACGCGGACGCGATAGAGCCAGAGGACCGCGAGAAGCGCCCCGGCCTGGATGACGATTTCGAAATCGTTCATGACGCCGCCGACGAGACCCATGGCGTGGGCGGCGAGGATCAGGTGCCCGGTGGAGGACACCGGCAGGAACTCGGTGAGTCCTTCGATCGCGCCCAGGATTCCGGCTTGGAAGAGGCTCACAGGGTGTCAGGCGTTCGGGTCGTGGGTGCCATACGCTCGTCGCAGCGCATCGGATATCTCTCCCAGGGTAGCCCCCGCCTTCACCGCGTCGATCACCGCGGGGGTGAGGTTCATGTCACGGCGCGCCACTTCTTCCAGCCGGTGGAGCGTGTGCTTCGCCCGCGGCTCGTCGCGGGACGCCTTGAAGTCTCGAACGCGCTTCGCCTGGGCCGCCTCGAGCGACGGGTCGATGGCGAAGGAAGCGGTGGGTTGCTCATCGGGGTCGACGAAGCGGTTCACGCCGACGATCACGCGATCCCCGCGCTCGACGGCCACCTGATGCTCGTAGGCGCTCCGCTCGATCGCGCGGGTCTGGAAGCCGGATTCGATGGCGCGGACCGCGCCTCCCATCGCGTCGATCGCCTCGATCAGCGTTCGCGCCTCCTGCTCGATCCGGAGGGTATCGGCCTCGACGGCCTGGGCTCCGCCCACCGGGTCGACCGTCATCGGAACGCCGCTCTCGTAGGCGATGATCTGCTGCGTGCGCAGGGCGACGGTCGCGGCTTCTTCGCCCGGCAGGGAGAGAGCCTCATCGAAGGAGTTCGTGTGGAGCGATTGGCATCCGCCGAGCACCGCCGCGAGCGCCTGGATCGCGACCCGTGCGATGTTGTTGTGGGGTTGCTGAGCCGTGAGGGTCGATCCCGCGGTCTGGGCGTGAAAACGGAGCTTGAGGGAGTTCGGATCGCGCGCGTGGAAGCGTTCTTCGAGGAGCTTCGCCCAGAGGCGACGGGCCACCCGGAATTTGGCGATCTCCTCCAGGAGATCGTTGTGTGCGTTGAAGAAGAAGGAAATCCGAGGCGCGAAGCGGTCCACGGGGAGGCCGCGGTCCACCGCGGCGCGCACGTACTCGAGCCCGTTCGCGAGCGTGAAGGCGACCTCCTGCACCGCGGTCGAGCCCGCCTCACGGATGTGGTACCCGCTCACGGAGATCGGATTCCACTGCGGGACTTCCTCCGCGCAAAACTCGAAGAGATCGGTGGCGATCTTGAGCGACGGCGCCGGAGGGTAGATGTAGGTGCCGCGGGCAATGTATTCCTTCAAGACGTCGTTCTGGACCGTCCCGGTGAGCTTCGCCCTCGGGGTGCCGCGCCGATCCGCGACCGCGACGACGAGCGAAAGCAGGATCATCGCCGTGGCGTTGATCGTCATCGAGAGGCTCACGCGGTCGAGCGGGATTCCCTGGAGAAGCCGCTCCATGTCCTCGATCGTCGAGATCGCGACTCCCGCCCGTCCCACCTCCCCCGCGGCCCGCGGGTGGTCCGCGTCGTAGCCCATCTGCGTCGGGAGGTCGAACGCGACCGAGAGCCCGGTCTGGCCGAGCGAGAGAAGGTAGTGGTAACGGCGGTTCGAGGTCGCGGCGTCCCCAAAGCCCGCGTACTGGCGCATCGTCCAGAGGCGCGACCGGTACATGAGCGGGTGAATGCCGCGAAGGTAGGGCGGCTCGCCCGGGAGGGGACGGGTCTGATTGGAGTGGACGAGGTCGGCGCGCGACATGGCGTCAGGCCTCCACGGGCGTGATGGCGAGCAAGAGCTGTCCGGTCTCGACCGCGGTCCCGGGCGTGACGGGAATCGAGCGTACCCGGCCCGTGAGAGGCGCGACCAGCGCGTTCTGCATCTTCATCGCCTCGACCACCACGACCGGCCGTCCTGCTTCGA
>Ga0066709_100000705_pt1 | contig 19327 bp, 22 predicted proteins | sample GraSoiAngelo_158_FD_79665 | JGI IMG/M metagenome (GOLD analysis project Ga0066709, IMG submission 79665) | Grasslands soil microbial communities from the Angelo Coastal Reserve, California, USA - 14_1009_16_30cm | ecosystem: Environmental > Terrestrial > Soil > Grasslands | place: USA...
AGGAGGGCTTCCTCGGCGAGCGCGAGGTGCGGCTCGTCGGCGTGGGCTCCCGCGCACATGCCTGCGATCCCCTCGTGCACGGTCGCCGGTGCGTTTGGCATCGCGCGCACGACGGGAACGTCTTCGGGAAGACGCTCTTCGATTGCGGTGGTGGGGATCGCGGCGGCGACCGAGAGCACGGTTTGCTCCGGGCTGACGACGGGCGCGATCTCGGTCAGCAGGACGTCGAAGTCCTGCGGCTTGACCGCGATCACGATCAGGGCTGCGTCGGCGACCGCGTCGGCATTCGACAGGGTCGCCTCCACGCCGAGCTTCTCCCGGAGCTCGTTCACGCGCTCCTCTCGTCGCCCGGTCGCGACGATCTCGCCCGGTTGGCGCCAGCCGCCGCTGATCAGGCCGGCGATCAAAGCCTCGCCGATCGTGCCGGCGCCGAGCACCGCGACCCGCCTTTCGTTCACGGCCATGGTTGGAACTCTAGGAGACTTGTTCTAGACAGGCGTCCTGGGATGGTTTCTGCAAACCGGGATTAGACGGACGCCCGGGCCAAGCCCGGCCGTCCTTTTCGTCGGCGTCGCAAGCGAGCGCCTAAGCAGCGAAGCGCTCAGGGATGGCGATCGTCCCATGACCGAGTCCGGCGAGCATGTACACGCTCGCCAGGCCCGCCCACTCGCCGTAGGGCTCGAGCAGCTCCGCGGTCTCCCAGCCTTCGACCCGGCGGCCGCGCATCCGGGCGAGCAGCTTGATCAGCCCGAGGTCGCCCACGAGCCCGCGCTCGTAGCGGCCGAGGCCCTCGAGGCAGACGACTCCGACCGACCAGGGGCCGATTCGCGACTCGCGCACGAGCCGCGCCGCAGCTGCGTCGGTCGAAACCTCCCGCAGGCGCTCGAGGTCGAGCGAGCGGCAGAGCCGGACGAGCGCGCTCGCGCGCGGCCCACCGAGGCCGAGCGCCCGCAGCTCGGCCGGCGAGAACCGGCCCATCACCGCGGGCGTCGGCGCCGCGTGCAGGCCGTCCAGCGAGGGCGTCGCCGCCCGCACGACCCGGCGCTCGATCTCGCGCGCCCTGCGCGCCGTGATCAGCTGGCCGCAGAGCGCGCGGAGCAGCGCCTGGGTAACCGTCGCGCACCGAAGCGGTCTCAGCCCTTTGAGTCGTCGGACCGTCGCTCCCAGGAACGGGTCGCGTGAGAAGCGCTGCAGGAACTCCGAGTGGTCGTCGTCGAGCCCGAGCGTGAACCGCACGCGCTCGATCGTCTCCTCGCTCGGCGCGCCCACGAGCACGACGCCGTCAGCCAGCTGTCGCGCCTCGGCGATCTCGAGCCGGCCGCCCACCTCGTAGACTGCCCGGAGAACCCCGCGCGCTGCGAGGCGCGTCGCGTCGCTGCCGTGCAGGGTCGAGAGTCGGAGTGAGTAGGGGCCGCGCGCTCGGAGCGACGCCTGGATCAATTCAGAGTCTGAGCCCGGCTCGACGCGTTGACCTTCGCCGCTCGATCGAGGACGTCGAGCGCTTCCGAATCGCGGCCGCTCTTGCGGAGGTAGCGCGCCCAGGCACGGCACGTATCCGTGAGATCGACGTGATGGCCATGCTCCTGCAAGAGATCTGCGGCCTTGCGAAACGTCTCGTCGGCGGCGTCTTTGTCCTGGAGCGCCAATCCCTCTGCGAGGGCGGCCCAAGCGAGTCCCTGCTCGGCGGGATTCTCGTCGCCAAGGGCAGCGACCGCCTCGCGCGCGAACGACTCAGCCTCGGGTCCCCGGCCGAGCATCGCGGCACGCTTGGCCTGGTCGGTGCGCAGGCTGGCGAGGTCGAGCGGATCGGGGCGAGGACCGAACAGCCGCTCGGCCGCATCGAACTGTGACCCGGCCTCCTCCGCCCTCCCCTGCGACATCATGATCGTCCCGCAGAGCAGGTGCGCCCGCGCAAGATGGAGGGTGTCCTCGGTGACCTCCAGCAGCGCGATCGCCCGGCGGACGTAGTCCAGCGCGGCGGCAGGCTGGTCCTGCAGGCCGCTCAGCCGTGCCAGTGACCAGTAGAGGCGCACACGTGTATACGCGTCGACCACCTCATCGGCGCGACCGAGTGCTTCGTTCAGAACGGACTCCGCTTGCTCCAGGTCGCCGGTGTCTGTCAACGCGTAACTGAGGTAGGTCGCAAAGCGGATGTGCGAGGCGGTGTCGTCCGGGGCGTCCTCCCTTACATTCTCCAGACAGGTCCTGAAGAGGTCGACGGATCGTCTCGTGTCACCGAGTGCCGCATAGCAGCGCCCCAGTGCTTCGTAGACGTCAGGCCGGCTCGCCGGCGACAGCGATTGTGCTGCCGGCTCGAGCCGCTCGATCGCCTCGGCATTCCGGCCGCCGCTCGCCGCAGCCAGGCCGAGCGCGACACGCGCCCGTAGCGCAGCCTTCGTGTCGCCCGCCGCGACCGCTTCGTCGAGGATGCTGTTGAGCGCCTGCTCCGTTCCCTCGACGTTCTGGCCAAGACGCAACTCGAGCTCGGCGTCTGAAAGTCTGAGTTCGCGTTCGTCGACTTCTCGGAGGTCGGAGCCCGTCTCGAGATACTCGACCGAGACGCCGAGCTTTCGCGCCAGCTGGCGTAGCGCCTTGACCGAAGGCCGGCGTGCGCCGGCTTCGATTCTCGAGATGTAGGCGTACGAAACGCCCGGCGAGGCCAGTTCGCGCTGAGATAGCTGCCGTTCGAGCCTCAGTCGCCGCAGGCGTTTCCCTATTGACTCTGGTCCAGTCTCGTTTCGGAGCATCGGCTGTCTCACCCCATCTTCGGTGGTGAAGCGGCAGACGTCAAACACATACCGCCCGACGCCGAGCTTGACAACAAATGAATGCGGCTGTTGCGTACGAAGTTCGACTGGACCTGCGATTAAGGAGGGAGGTGCTCATGTCCGGCCGCATGAAGGCAGTGCTGGCGGCTCTCGCCGCGCTCGGTTTTGCCGCTATGAACGGTTCCTGGCCTTGGGGGCCGTAAGGCAATGCGTGGGCGGGAGCGCCAACCTGCGCTCCCGCCCTTAGCTCGCAACCGCGTCAGTAAAGACGCATCGCGCTTGGCATCGCCGCTGGGACTTAGACGGACGTCCGCGCAAGGCCCGGACGTCCTCTGGGTCGGCGTCGCAAGCGAACGCCTTAAGCTTGGCGGATGGCCGGGACGATCGACCCACGAGTCGACATTGGGCATGTCCATCTGAAGGTTTCGGACATCGACCGGGCGCTCGGCTTCTACCGAGACGTGCTCGGATTCGACGTCACCCAGCGCTACGGCGACGAGGCGGCATTCCTCAGCGCCGGCGGCTACCACCATCATCTCGGCCTCAACACCTGGGAGAGCCGCGGCGGCTCGCCGCCTCCTCCGGGGACGACCGGGCTCTACCACGTCGCGATCCGTTACCCAGACCGAGCGACGCTCGGCGATGCGCTCCGTCGCCTCAGGGATGCGGGTGTCCCGATCAGCGGTGCAACCGACCACGGCGTCAGCGAGGCGATCTATCTGCGCGATCCGGATGGAAACGGGATCGAGCTCTACCGCGACCGCCCACGCGAGGAGTGGCCGCGGGCGCCAGACGGGGACGGCGTCGCGATGTACAACGCACCGCTCGACCTCGAGGCGCTGCTTGCGGAGGCGAGCGCCTAGCTTTCTACGTTCCCGGCGAGACGGTCCGGTGCGTCCGCGGCTCGGAGACCTGGGTGTCTTGGACGACGGTGCGCCGAGAGAAGAGACCGAGCGCGTAGCCGGCGAAGTAGAGGGTGAGACCGCCCGGGCCGTAGACGTGTCCGATCCAGCGGAGAGCCTGCATGCCCTGTGAGCCGTAGGGCTGGATCGTTCCGCTCGACCAAAGCGGGTAGAGGATCGGGCTGACGATCAGCCAGCCGCCCGCCGCGAAGGCGAGTAGCGCTCCGAGTGCTCCGCCGCCGCGTGACGGCGTCATCAGCATGAAGCCGCCGACGACAGCGACGATGCCCGGGATCAGCTGTGTCTCCCACTGCCTTGCCGAGAACTGCCAGGTCATGTCGTTGAAGAAGCCGAAGTTGAAGAGCGGCCCGACGAGCGCCGCAGCAATAACCCAGCCGCCAAGCAGAGCGATCAGGAAGCCGAAGGGGATCGCCTTGGGCGTCCACGCGGTGGATCGTCGGAAGGCCACGAGTGGGTTATGCGCGGTTTGCGCAAATCGAAACGGTGTAGCGTTGATGCATGCCGCGCGGGTACATGGAGGGACCAGCTGCCGAAGAGGCCGAGCGGCGGCTCGAAGAGCTCGAGCGGGGTCCGGCGGCCGAAGAGGCGGAGCGGCGTCTCGCCGTCTTCGGCTCGACCGAGGATGACGCCGAGTCGCACTTTCTCGGCTGGCGAGACGAGGTCGATCCGGACGAGCTGTTCGAGAGCGGACGCGCCTGGGGCCTGAAGGTCGTGCGGCGCACCGCCGCGTAGCTCGCGAGCGGCCGAGCGTCCCGATCCGGCCCATCCCCATGGGGGGTGCAAAAGCGCCCCTACCAACACGCTAGCGAGGATCTTGTGCCTTGTCCGTCACGCGTCTGCTCCGAATGAGTGACAACGCGCTATACCTACGGCGATGGCCAAACAGGCTAAGCCGGTCGAGCAGGTCGACAGCGTCATCGTCCGCTTCGCGGGCGACTCCGGCGACGGCATGCAGCTGACGGGCGGGCGCTTCACCAGCGAGACCGCCGTGCTCGGGAACGACCTCTCGACCCTTCCGGATTTCCCCGCTGAGATCCGGGCTCCCGCGGGCTCGCTGCCGGGCGTCTCCGGCTTCCAGGTCCACTTCGCCGACCACGACATTCTGACGCCGGGCGACGCGCCGAACGTGCTCGTGGCAATGAACCCCGCGGCGCTGAAGACGAACCTCCGCGACCTGCCGCGCGGCGCGACGCTGATCGTCGACCAGGACACGTTCACCGAGCGAAACCTGACCAAGGCGGGCTACGACGCGAACCCGCTCGAGGACGGCACGCTCGACGGCTACGCGGTCCACACCGTGCCGCTGACGACGATGACGCTCGAGGCGACGAAGGAGGTCGAGGGCGTCACGAAGCGCGAGGCCGAGCGCGCCAAGAACATGTTCGCGCTGGGGCTGATGTCGTGGCTCTACCACCGCCCGACCGAGCACACCGTTGCCTTCCTCGAGCGCAAGTTCGCCAAGCGGCCGGAGATCGCCGAGGCGAACAAGCGAGCCTTCCAGGCCGGCTACGCGTTCGGCGAGACGACCGAGGATTTCGCCGTTTCCTACGAGGTCAAGCCGGCCAAGCTCCGGCCTGGCACGTACCGGAACATCACCGGCAACCAGGCGCTCGCGTACGGGCTGATCGCCGCAAGCGTCAAGTCCGGGCTGCCGCTCTTCCTCGGCGCATATCCGATCACGCCCGCGAGCTCGATCCTCGAGGAGCTCGCGCGCCAGAAGAACTTCGGCGTCCGCACCTTCCAGGCCGAGGACGAGATCGCGGCCGTCGGCGCGGCACTCGGCGCCAGCTTCGGCGGCTCGCTGGGCGTCTCGACCTCCGCCGGCCCCGGCGTGGTGCTCAAGAGCGAGACGGTCGGCCTCGCGGTCGCGCTCGAGCTGCCGCTGCTGATCCTGGACATCCAGCGCGCCGGCCCCTCGACCGGCATGCCGACCAAGCCCGAGCAGGCCGACCTGCTGATGGTGATGTTCGGCCGCAACTCCGAGTCGCCCGTCCCAGTGCTTGCCGCTTCGACCCCCGCGCAATGCTTCGAGGCCGCGATCGAGGCTGCTCGAATCGCGCTCAAGTACCGGACGCCGGTCTACCTGCTCTCCGACGCCTACCTCGCCAACGGTTCAGAGCCGTGGCTCCTCCCGGACGTGAATGAGATTGGAGAGATCGACGCGGGTTTCACGACCGAGCCGCCCTCGGACGGCGAATTCCTGCCCTACGTCCGCGACGACGAGACGCTCGCGCGGCCGTGGGCGATCCCCGGCACCCCTGGGCTCGAGCACCGGATCGGGGGGCTCGAGAAGCAGGACCTGACCGGCAACGTCTCCTACGACCCGGAAAACCACGACCTGATGACCCGACTGCGAGCGGAGAAGATCGCCGGGATCGCCTCCGATATCCCGGAGCTGGAGGTTGACGACCCGGACGGCGCCGACCTGCTCGTCCTCTCCTGGGGCGGCACCTACGGGCCGGTGGCAGCCGGCGTCCGCCGCGTGCGCGGGGAGGGCGGGAAAGTCGCGCACGCTCACCTGCACTACCTGAACCCGTTCCCCCGCAACACCGGCGAGGTCGTCGGCGCCTACGAGAAGGTGCTGGTTCCCGAGATCAACCTCGGCCAGCTGCGCAAGCTGATCCGCGCCGAGTTCCTCGTCGACGCGGCCGGGTTCAACCTCGTTCGCGGCCTGCCGTTTCGCGCCGGCGAGGTACAAGAGGCGATCGAGGCGATGCTGTGACCGGATCGGAACGCGCCTGGACGCTTGGCGGGAGCCGCTGGTCGGTCCTGACCGTGCTCGCACTCGTTGGCACCGCGGTCTCGGTGATCGGCGGGATGTGGCTCGAGGCCGCTCTCTTCCTTGCCGCCGCAGTTGTGCTCGCGGTGGTCGCTCTGAGGGCGGGGAGGAGGTAGCGATGTTCGAGAAGCTTCTGGAAAAACTGCGCGGCAGCTCCCGCGCACCCGACGATCTCGCGCTCGGAACCACACGGCCTGGTGACTTCGCCGACGATCCGGCGACGCCCGAACACGAGGGCGAGGGCTTCGCGCCCAACCCACACGAGGAGGATCACCGTGAGCAAGCTCCGTGATTTCTTTCGCCGGCTGAGGTCGATGTCGCCGGATGAGATCGAAGAAGCCGGCCGCCGCGGCGGCTCCAACGTCGACGCGATGGCGGTGCAGAGCAGCCCGAAAGCCGAAGCGCAGGGTGAGTACAACACCGGGATACCGCCGAACTACATCAAGACGTATGACGAGGGGCGGCCGCGGCATTGAGCGAGCCCAACGGCAACGGCGGACAACCCAAGCTGGCCGCGAAGGACTACAAGACCGACCAGGAGGTCCGGTGGTGTCCGGGCTGCGGCGACTACGCGATCCTGGCGGCGCTCCAGGGCTTCATGCCGGAGCTCCAGATCCCGAAGGAGCGAATCGTCTTCGTCTCCGGGATCGGCTGTGCGGCACGCTTCCCGTACTACATGGAGACCTACGGGATGCACTCGATTCACGGCCGCGCGCCGGCGATCGCGACCGGGCTCTCGGTCTCACGCCCGGACCTCTCAGTCTGGGTCGTGACCGGCGACGGGGACGCGCTCTCGATCGGCGGTAACCATCTGATCCACGCGCTGCGCCGCAATGTGAACATCAAGATCCTGCTCTTCAACAACGAGATCTACGGGCTCACGAAAGGCCAGTACTCGCCGACGAGCCCGCGGGGGAAGGTGACGAAGTCGACACCAATGGGATCGTTGGACTGGCCCTTCAACCCGATCTCACTCGCGATCGGCGCCGAGGCGACCTTCGTCGCGCGGGCAATCGACACCGACCGCGTGCAGCTGACCGAGGTGCTCCGCGCCGCCGCGCACCACAAGGGCAGCGCGTTCGTCGAGATCTTCCAGAACTGCAACATCTTCAACGACAACGCCTTCGACTTCGTGCGCGAGGACAAGGAGAACCGGATCTACCTCCAGCACGGCGAGCCGGTGCGCTTGGGCCCCTCTGGTGAGCGCGGCGTGCGGCTCCGTGGGGACGGCTCGGCCGAAGTCTTCGACGGGGACGGCGACGCGCTCGTCTGGGACGCGCATCATCCTGAGGCTTCGCCCGCGTTTGCCCTCTCGCGGCTGACGCGTGACACCGTCGGCGCGACGCCGATCGGCGTCTTCAGGGATGTTGAGCGACCCGTCTACGACGAGCTGATGCAGGAGCAGCTCGCGACGGCGCGCGAGCAGAAGGAAGGCGAGCTCGGGGCTCTCCTCGTCGGCGGTGACACGTGGACGATCTCGTAGTCGTCGAAACGGTTCCGACGGCGATGGAAGCCGGATTGATCTGCGGCATCCTCCGCAACGTGGGGATCCGCTGCCTCGACCGGCCGACGAACTTCAGCGCGGGCGCGAACGACGGTTGGCCTTCGGGCGGCTGGCGCGAGGTCGTGGTCAGCGGCGAGGACGCCGACGAGGCGCGCGAGGTCCTTGCCGCGCAGCGAGCTGATCCCGACTCGCGCAGCTAGAAAGAAGCGATCCGTAGGAATCAGGTCGCTGGCGGCATAGGCAGCGAATACCCCTTCCGGGGCTGACGGATTGCGCCCCGACAGCCGATTTACGTGCCGTGGCACGCGGCTTCGGTGACGGCGCACGGCTGATGAAGGCCAGCTTCGAGCTCGTCCGGAGCCAGCCTGGCCTGCTCTGGTTCCCTGTCGTCTCGATCTCCTGCCTCGTCCTCACCGCAGCGTTCTGGATGTTCGAGGGGACGTGGCTTTACGCTATCCACGGACCGCGCCTTCTGTATGTGCTCCTCGTCGTGGTGGGGCTCTACTCGCTCGCGTTCATCGGAGTCTTCTTCAATGTCGCGCTCGCGGGGGCTGCCGCCCGCGCCCTCGATGGCGAGTCTGCCGGTGTCGGCGACGGCTTCAGCGTTGCCTGGACCCGTCTGAGCGGGATCGCCGGCTGGGCCGCCTTCTCTCTGTTCGTGTCATTCCTGATCGCATTCGTGAAGAGCATCAGGGGGCTCCGCTGGCTCGGCGCGGCCGCCCAGATCGCCTGGGGCTTCGCGACGATCTTCGTCGTGCCGCTGATCGCCTTCGAAGGCCTTGATTCGGGGAACGCCCGGCGGCGCTCGTTCGACCTCGCAAGGGCGAATTGGCAGTCGGAGAGCGGTGGTCTCGGCGCCCTTCGAGCAGTCCTCCTCGTGCCGGGCGTCTTGTTATACGTCGGCGCGAAGCTGCTCTTCGAAGGGCACGTGCACTCGCCGTCGGCCAAGCTCATGCTTGGGCTCCTGCTGCTGTGCGGGTTCGCGATCACCGTCGCTGCCGGCGTCGTCAGGCAGGTGTTCGCGGTCGAGCTCTACCGTGCGTGCAGGCCCAACGTCTCGCTCGCGGCCGCCTAGGTCACGGCGGCGGCCGCGCCAGCAGCTCGTGCAACCGAGCCGGCGCAGCCAGTTGGGCCGCGTCGCTCACGTGGTCAGTTCAGCAGAACGAGACTGGAGAAAGCCCGGCTTAACCCAGTCCACCCAGCTTCGCCGGATCGGCGATCACGTCGATCTCGGCGATGCGTCCGTCGGCGACCACGAAGCCGACCACGGCGACCGGCTTTTCGCGTGGGATGACGATGACGCCCGCGTTCCCGTTCACGATTGCGGGCCGCGCGAACGGGGCGAAGGGGGTGCCACGCTCCAGGATCTGCGCTGCGACCGCTTCGGCGCCTTCGACCGGTGGGCGGGCTCGCGGGGCGACGCCGCCGGTATCGAGCCTGAAGACGACGTCCGGGTCGAGCACCTCGAGCAGGGCTTCGAAGTCTCCGGCTCGGGAGGCGGCGAGAAAGGCGTCGATCACGCGCCGCTGCTCGCGCAGGTCTGGATCCGTCTGCGGACTCGCGCCTCGCACGCGGCGGCGCGCGCGGCTGGCCAGCTGGCGCGTGGCGTCCGCCGAGCGGTCGACGATTGGCGCGATCTCGTCGAACGGCATCCCGAACATGTCGTGCAGGACGAACGCGAGCCGCTCAGCGGGCGTCAGCGTGTCCAGCACAACGAGCAACGCGAGTCCGACCGAGTCCGCCAGGACGGCCTCGTCTTCGGGCCCGTTCTCGATCGTGACCACCGGTTCCGGCAGCCAGCTGCCGGCGTACTCCTCGCGGCGGGCTCGGCGGGAGCGCAGCATGTCCAGAGAGACTCGGGCGACCACCGTCGTCAGCCAGCCGGCGAGGTTCTCGACCGCTTCGGTATCGGAGCGCGAGAGGCGCAACCACGCCTCCTGCACGGCGTCTTCGGCCTCGCTCGCCGAGCCAAGCATTCGGTACGCGATCGACTGCAGGTGCTGCCGGTTGCGCTCGAACTCCTCGGTTTGCCAGTCGCTTTGCGCCACGTCACATCTCCGCGTTCGAATCCGTCATCTCCCTGACGAACGAAACGAGGCAGTTGTGACTGCCCGAAGGGAGCGCCATGAACGCAATCGAAGTGAGCAAGCTCAGCAAGACCTACCCGGGTGGCGTCGAGGCCGTGAAGGCAATCGACTTCGAGGTCGCCGCCGGCGAGGTCTTCGGCCTGCTCGGCCCGAATGGGGCCGGCAAGTCGACCACCGTCGGCATGCTGACGACGACGATCGCGCCGACGGCCGGGAGCGCCCGGCTCGCCGGTTTCGACGTCGCCGAGCAGCCGCTCGCGGCCCGCCGGGTCAGCAGTGTCGTCTTCCAGGAGCCGGTGGTCGACCGCTCGCTGACCGGCCGACGGAACCTCGAGATTCACGCCCGGCTCTGGGGCGTCGAGCCGCGCGAGGCGGCCGCGAGGATCGACGAGCTCGCCGGCACGTTCGGTCTCGCCGACCTCATCGACCGGCCCGCAGACACCTACAGCGGCGGCCAGCGCCGACGGCTCGAGATCGCTCGCGCGCTTGTCTCGCATCCGCGCGTGCTCTTCCTCGACGAGCCGACGGTCGGCCTCGACCCCCGCATTCGGGCCGAACTGCTCGAGGTGATCGCGAGCCTGCGCAGCCGCACCGAGCTGACCGTTCTGCTGACGACGCACTACCTCGAGGAGGCGGAGCGGCTCTGCGATCGCGTCGCGATCATCCACGCCGGCCGGATCGTCGCGCTCGACACTCCCGCGGCGCTGCTCGCGGGCCTCGGCCGGCAGCTGGTCGAGATTCGCATCGACGGCAGCGTCAACTCCGCGCTTGCCTCCCTGCGCGAACGTGGCGTCGCCGGTGAAGACGCATTCGCGGTCGGCTCGCGCGTGACGGTGCCGCTGCACCAGCACAGCTCGGGCGAGGCGATCGCCGCCATCCACGAGCTCGGCTTTGCCGGGGCGATCAGCGCCCGCGAGCCGACCCTCGACGACGTCTACCTGCGGCTGACCGGCGACTCGCTCGCCGCGGCCGCCTGAGGCGCTCGCTTGCGACGCCGCCTGGAGGACGTCCGGGCTTCGCCCGGGCGGCCGTCTAATCCCGGTTGGCAGAAGCAAGCCCGCGTGTCCTGCTCAAACCAGTCCTCACAAAGGAGAGAAATGTCCACCGCTGAAATCGCAATCCCCGTCCCGAAGACGCGCCAGCGCGGCTTCGGCCCGCTGGCCACCCTCGCGCGGCGCCGCTTCCAGTTGACGGCACGCACGCCGCGCGAGCTGTTCGTCCCGCTCCTGACGCCGATCATGTTCGCGCTCGTGATCGCGCCGGCGCTGAAGACGGCGCTCCACACGAGCGCGAGCTACGAGTCCTTCGTCGCGATCGGCACCGTCGGGCTGCTGATCCCGCTGAACACGATGTTCTCGGGTCTGAGCGTGATCGTCGACCGGATCAGCGGCGCGCAGCCCGAGCTCCTCACCGCGCCGATCCCTCGCGGGCTGCTCGTGATCGGGAACCTGCTCGTCGCGCTCTCGATCACGGCGCTCCAGGTCGGCGTCCTGATCGCGGTCGCGGTCGCGCGCGGGATTCACTTCCACGCGACGGGGACCGGCGTCCTCTGGTTCTTGGGTGCCGGTGTCCTGTTCACGGTCGGCATGTACGGGTTGGCCGAGATCCTCGCGAGCCGCGTGCCGCGGCAGGAGGAGTACATCGCGCGTGTGCCGGCGATCGCGATCCTGCCGTGGTTCCTGGCCGGCGCGCTCTTCCCGATCGTCGCGCTGCCGAGCTTCCTGACGTGGGTGGCGAAGTTCCTGCCGCTGACGCACGGGCTCGCGCTGATGCGCTACGGGCTGCTGCAGGACAGCACGGGCCTACACGCGATCTGGGGCCTGAGCGACCCGACCGCGATGGCCGCGCTCAGCCTCGCGGTCGTCGGTGGGTTCGCGCTACTGCTGACGGCTGCCTCGATCCGGGTGTTCAGCCGCTCGGCTGTCCGTTAAGCGTCGGTCAGCGCACCCAGAGGCGCTCGCGCGAGGCTTCCGCCGCCGACGGGAACTCGCGCGCGGCGCCGGCGTCTCGGGAGCCAAACCAGGCGATCGCCGCCAGCCACGGAAGCGCCGTGACCATCGGCAGCCAGCTTCCGACCGCTGCGCTTGCGGCGACAGTCACCGCGAGCAAGAACAGTGGCGCAAAGAGCCCAGGTTTGCGGAGCATGTCCATGGTCTCAGTGTGCAGGTAACGGGCGCCGCATGTCGAGCCGTCTCCGCCTTGTCACATTTGACCCGCGAAGCCGCTTGAAGATTCGCTACGAGCCCTGTTTGAGCGGCGGCGCAGAGTCGGCGTGGTACTTGAGCCACGCGGTTCGCAGCTCGCGCGTTCGCCGTTCCAACCCTGTTAGCAGCGACCGGGCCTCATCGAGCTCCCCGGACAATGTCTCGACCCGGCGGATCTCGGTCGCCATCTCGCCCAGCTCGCTTGTGGGATCGGCGTTCAGCTTCCCTAGCCGCCGCTCGGCGGCGCGGAGCTGCGCCTCCGTCGCGCGCGCCCAGCCGCCGGCCTGATCGGCCAGCGTGCGGAGCTCGCTCTCGATCGCGGGCGCGCCGGCAACGACCTCGCGTAAGCGCTTGACGAGGGCGAGATCGAGCTTGTCGGGAAGGGAAGCCACTGGGCGACGATCGAGCTTGCCAGATCGCGGCGGCTCTCGCTGGCCTCAGTCCGACGCCTCGGCGGCGACGACAAGTCGTTCGCGCCTCGGCGTTACGAGCACGGCCACGACGACGCCCACGAACGCGGCGATCGCGGCGATCGCGAAGGCGACCTCGTAGCCGCGAGCCGCCGGCACGTTCGTGCCGCCGATTAGGTGGGCGCTCAGGATCGCCGCGCCGACCTCGCCGCCGATGACGCCGCCAACCGTTCGCATGACGGTGTTCATCCCGGTCGCGATTCCGGTCTCGCTGGGCCTCACCGCCTCGGTGATCAGCGTCGCCATCGCGGCAAAGGCGAAGCCGACGCCCGTACCGAGGACGGGCATCGCTACGAGCACCTGCCACGGCTCGTCGTGCCAGAGCGCCAGCATCCCGGCCGAGATTCCCGAGAGCAGCATCCCGGCCGCGAGTGGCCACTTCGAGCCCGTGCGGCGGCCGATCAATCCTGCGGCGGGCCCGGCGAAGAGCAGCGCGAGCGAGCTTGGGAGCAGGTAGAGACCCGCCTTCGTCGCGCTCGCGTCGAAGCCGTAGTGCACGAGCCGCGCCGTGCCGGCGGCCAGGCCCCGCGGCGTCTCGACGAAGTTCGGGATCAGCACGAAGGTCCCGAACATCGCGAAGCCGGTGATCAGCGCACAGATGTTCGTGAACAGCACCTGCCGCTGAACGAAGACGTGCATGTCGACCATCGGCTCGGGGACGCGCAGCTCGGCGCCGACCCACAGCGCGAGGAAGAGCGCCGCCCCGGCGAAGAGGCCGCCGACCCGTGCAGATGTCCAGCCCCAGCTCTCGCCTTCGGTCAGCGCGACGAGGAGGCAGATCAGGCCCACCGAGAGCAGCAGCGCGCCGAGGAAATCGACCCGCGAGGGCGTCTTGATCGGAGACTCAGGCACGAACCGGTGCACTAGGACGGCGGCGATCGCCACGGGGATAGCCCCGAAGATGAACAGCCAGCGCCACGAGAGGTTGTCGACGATCAAGCCCGAGAAGACGATCCCGAAGCCGCCGCCGACGCCGAAGACCGCCGAGATCAGCCCGATCCCGACGCCGACCTTCTCCCGCGGAAACTCGTCGCGGATGATCCCGAAGCTCAAGGGAAACACCGCCGCGCCAAGGCCCTGGAAAGCGCGGAAGAAGATCAGCGACCAGATGTTCCAGGCCGCCGCCGCGCCGGCGCAGCCGACGAAGAAGAGCACGAGCGAGATCACGAGCAGCTGCTCCTTGCCGTACTGGTCGCCGAGCTTGCCGAAGACAGGCGTGGAGACGGAGGCGACCAGCAGGAGCACCGTCAGCACCCACGTCACCCAGGTCGTCGTCGTGTGCAGGTCGTGCTGCAGCGTCGGCAGCGCCGGAATCACCATCGTCTGCTGCAGCGCGTAGGCCGTGCCGGCGACGGTCAAGATCGCCAGCGTCACGTTGTAGTGTTGCCGCTCCGCCTCCGCCACTAGGCGGAGGCTAGCGATGTCAGCAGCATCCTCTCGGGGGAGAAAAGGGGAGGGAAGATGAAAGCGATTCGCCTCATCGTCTTGTCGGCGGCTGTCTGCGCGTCGCTCCTAGCGGCCGGCAACGCGGCAGGGACGACGCCGACTCTTACACCGGTGATGACCGGCCTCGACAACCCGCGCGGGCTCGCGTTCTCGAAGGACGGGGCGCTCTATGTCGCCGAGGCGGGCCGGGGCGGGACAGGTCCCTGCCAGGTTCTGCGCGGCGTCACTGCGTGCTACGGGCCGACCGGCCGCATCTCGCGCTACTGGAAGGGACACCAAGAGCCCGTCGTGACCGGCCTGCCGTCTTACATCACCGCGACCGACGCGACCGGGCCGCACGATCTGACCATCCACGGCCACAAGGCCCTAGTCACGCTCGGCTGGGGAGAGAACCCGGCCTTGAGGAACACGCCGCCGAGCGATATCTGGCAGCAATTCGGTCACCTGGTTCGAGCCGACCTGAAGGGGAATGGGAAGTGGAAGCTCGGCACCGACATCTCGGCTTTCGAGGCGGCCGCGAATCCTGACGGCGGTCCGGTCGACACGAACCCGTACGGGATCCTGGGGCTGAAGAAGCACCAAGCGCTCGTGACTGACGCGGGCGGCAACGACTTGCTGCAAGTGGGTAAGAAGGACGGCGTCTCGCTTCTCGCCGTCTTCCCCTCGCGGGCGACGACGCCGCCGCACTCCGGCTGCGCACCCCCGCCGCCCGGCTTTCCTGTCACGGACTCGGTCCCGACGTCCGTTGCGGTCGGCCCGGACGGCGCCTACTACGTCGGCGAGCTGACGGGTGCGCCGTTCTGCAGCGGTAACGCCAACGTCTACCGGGTTCCGCCGGGGGTGCCGCCGGGACTCGTCACCACGCCGTACTGCTCCGGCTTCACGACGGTCATCGACCTGACGTGGGGACCGGACGGCTATCTCTACGTGCTCGAGCACTCGACGGGACCCGTGTTTTTCGGAATGCCTGGCGACGTCGTCCGCGTCGGGCCCGGCTGCACCAAGACCCCGGTGGTAAGCGGCCTAAACCAGCCGGGCTCGCTTGCTTTCGGACGCGACGGCAAGCTCTACGTCTCGATCAACTCCACTTCTGTCGGAACCGGCGAGGTGGTGCGGGTCGACCCGTGACAGAGAGGACAGGCCGTCAAGAAAGGACCTTCGCTTGAACGACGAAGCCCGCCTGATCAGCGGGCTTCGTCGTGAGAGAGGAATTGGTCCGGAGCGCGGTTACCGTAGAACCTCTTGGTCGGATTCAGTGACTCCATCGTCCGTCGCGCGCGTCAGGTCTTCGTTCGGCGCCGGTAAGCCGCCCGTAAAGCCTTCGCCGTCCGCGCCGGGAAGGCGAACGGTGAATCTGGTTCCGCGGCCGGCCGCGGTCTCCACCTCGACCGAACCGCCCATGCCCTGCGTCAGCTCCTTGACGATCGAGAGGCCAAGCCCCGTCCCGACCGGCCGGTCGGACGAATAGTGGGAGTACAGGTAGAAGCGCTCGAACGCACGTGGCAGATCCTGTTGGCTCAAGCCGGGCCCCGTGTCCTCGACGACGAGGACGCCCGGCTCGGCGGAAAGCCGAACGACGCCGCCGGGCGGAGTCAGGCGCAGGGCGTTTTCGACCAGGTTCGATGTCACCTGCAGCACGCGGTCGGGGTCGCCGATCGCAGGCGAAGGCGCCGGCGCGAAGGCCTCCAGCGTGACGCCGAACTCGCGGGCCTGCCCCTCGTAGCGGCGGACAGCCTCGCGGGCGATCGTGGCGAGGTCGACGTTCTCCCGGTGGATCGAGAAGTCGGTCCGGTTCATCCGCGCGAGGTCGAGCAGGTCGCGAACCAGCCGCTCGAGCCGTGCGGCCTCGAGCGAAATCGTCTTCACCGCCTCGTCCATGTCGAAGGCGCCCTCTGCGACGCCCTCGGCGTAACCGCGAATCGCGGTCAGCGGCGTCTTCAGCTCGTGGCTGACCGAGAGCAGGAATTGCTTCTCGGCGGCGCGCGCGCGTGCGAGCTGCTCCGCCATCTCGTTGAAGGCCCGGGCGAGGCTGGCGATCTCGTAAGCGCCCTCGATGGGGACCGGCTCGGGATCGCGCTCCTCGGCAAGGTGGCGCGTCGCGTCGACCACTCGTCGCACGGGCCGGGCGATTCGGCGCGCGAGCAAGAACGCGGCGAGGGCGGCGAGCGTGATCCCCGCGCCGGCGGCGATCAGCAGCCCGACGAGAAAGGGATAGAAGGCGCTGTTGCCGAGGCTCTTCGGTCGCAGCAGCACGAGTTCCAGGCGGCTTTTCGCCTTGCTCGCGGGCCGGGCGGCGTAGAAGTAGGTCGTGTTGCCGACGCGGACCGTCCCGTTGAGGCGCTTCTTCGCCCGCACGACCTTGTAGAGATCGCCCGGGAGGTACTTGGAAGGGCGATTCAGCGGCACACACGCTGGAATCTCGTTCTGTCGCGAGAAATAGGGCCGAATGTCCTTGAGCCGCGCGCAGGGAAAGATCGACTCTCGCTCCCTTGCCGCCAGCAGATCGGCCTGGTGAGCGACGTCCTTCAGCGTCGCCCGCTCGACGGCCCGCCGCGTCAGCACGGAGCCCACGGCCAGCATCAGGCCGATCGAGAGCACAACCACGAGCACGATCGCCACGAACAGGTTCGTCCGCAGCGAGCGGCGGCGCCCCCTGACGTGTCGTCGCAAGCTCCGAGGGGCTGGACCGGCCATCTCAGACGGACGCGCGGGCGAAGCCCGCACGTCCTGGGAGTGACACCGCGAGCGGCGTCACGGTCTAACGGTCTTGTAACCGGCCCCGCGGACGGTGCGGATCAACTCGGGGCGGGCCAGCTTGCGGCGGAGCTGGGCGACGTGCACGTCGACGGTCCGGGTTCCGCCGGGATATGTCATCCCCCAGACGCGGTCGAGGAGTTGGTCGCGGCTGACCACGATGCCCGGATTTTCGAGCAGGGTCGCGAGCAGGTCGAATTCCTTCGTCGTCAAGTCGACCGACCGGCCGTCGACGACGACCTCACGCGCGTCTCGGTTCAGCGTCACGTCGGCGAGCGTCAGCACGTCCTCGGCGCTGCGCCCGTCGGTGCGCCGGAGCACGGCCTTCATCCGGGCGACGAGCTCACGCGGCGAAAATGGCTTCGTCAGGTAGTCGTCGGCCCCGAGCTCGAGGCCGGCGACGCGGTCGGGCTCCTCGTCGCGGGCGGTCAGCATCAGGATCGGCACGTCCGAGCGCGTGCGGACCAGCCGCGCGACGTCGAAGCCGTCGATGCCGGGCAGGCGGATGTCGAGAATCACGATCCGGACCTGATGCCGCCCGAGCTCGGCGAGCGCCTCCTCACCTGAACGCACCCAGACGACGCGCCAGCCGCTGCGCTCGAGATACCCGCGCGTCATCGATCCGATCGAGTGCTCGTCTTCGACGAGCAAGACGGTGCCTCCCTGGCCCCCGTTCGCCACGGGCTTGGCGTTCACCCGCCGGTCGCGTAGACCTGGTCGGCAGGCTTGTCGCCGTCGTGAATCGTGGTGGCCATCATGCCCTTTCGAAGCTCGACGAAGCTTGCATTCTGGCCGTTCAGCCTGACACGCGCCGTAGGCGAGATATTGATCGTGACGACGGTCCCGTCCTTCTCCTTCAGCGTCAACGTGAACACACCCACCTGCTTGATCCGACCGTGATCGAGGAGAAAGTCGTGCGGAGTGGCGGGATCGGCTGACGCAACGCCGATCTCGGCACGGACCATCTGGTTGCCGAGAAGGAGGGTTGTGAACGCCGTTGGGAGCACAGGCGCCGACTTCGAAGACGCCCAGACCTGCTGGGCGGGAAGCTCCTTGTCATGGAGGACGGCAACCTGCATCTTGGCGCGGAGCGCGCGGAGGCTCGAAAGCTTCCCGTTCAGAAGGACGCGTGCGCTTGGTGCCACCTTGACCGTCATCGAGCCGCTTTGCTTCAGGATCGTCAGCTGACCGTTGGCGTAACGCTTCTGGAGTCGGCCGCGGTCGAGCATGTAATCGTGCTTTACGGCTCCGGCCTGCACGTACAGCTCCGCCTGAATCAGCTTGGGGCCGAGCAGATAGGAGCTCACCGACGTTGGCAGCGGGCGTGAGCCAAGCGCGGGTGCCGCCAATGCCGCCATGCAGACGAGCATGGCGATTGTGAGACCTCGTTTGGCCACGGTCTCATTGTCGCGAACAAGGTCAGGGTTCGTTGGCGCCGGTGTAAGACGAACGTAAAAGGGCGCTCTGAAAGCGTGATTTAAGCGCGTTCTGCCCTCACCTGAGGGAGTTGCGGCAGTGCCGTCAACGCCACGAGTGCCGTCACCGTGCCGGCGACCGCGAACGCGAGCTCGGTCCCGCCGGTCGCGGCAAGCCAGCCGGTCAGGATCCCGCCGAGCGGGGCGAGCCCGTTGAAGGCGAAGTAGTAGAAGCCGATCACACGCCCGCGCAGGTGGTCCGGCGCGCGGAGCTGGAGCACTGCGTTCGAGTTCGCCGTGTAGAGCGTGAAGCAAATGCCGGCCACGAGCAAGAGAACGACCGCAGGGCCGAGCGAGTGCTGCGGCGCGAGCACGAGCTCGGCGACACCTAGCCCGCCCGCCCCGGCGACGATGGCCTTCCAGCTCGCGCGTGACAGCGCGGCCGAAAGCAGGCCGCCGACCAGCGCGCCCGCCCCAAAGCAGGCCGCGATCAGGCCGAAGACGCCGGGTCCGGAGTCAAGGGTGCGCTGCGCGAGCACCGGCAGCAGCACATTGAAGTTCATCGCGATTGTCGAGATCGCGACCAGCATCGTCAGGACGAGCCGCACGTGCGGGCTCTCGCGCGCGTAGGAGACGCCCTCACGGAGACTGCCGAAGAGGGTGGGCAGGTGCTCGTGGGGGGCGAACGCGACGAGCTTGCTCGTGTCCATCAGCAGCAAGCCGACGAGCACCGCCACGAAGCTTGCGGCGTTGATCGCGAAAGCCGGACCGACGCCGAAGGCCGCGATCAGCAGGCCGCCGATACCAGGCCCGACGATCCGCGCGGCGTTGAAGAGCGAGGAGTTGAGCGCGACCGCGTTCGGCAGCTCGTCGCGGCCGACCATCTTGAAGGTCAGCTGCTGGCGCGAGGGCGCGTCGAGCACGAGCACGATTCCGGTCAGGACGGCGAGCGTGTAGACCATCCACACCTGGACGAC
>Ga0066709_100000706_pt1 | contig 19315 bp, 12 predicted proteins | sample GraSoiAngelo_158_FD_79665 | JGI IMG/M metagenome (GOLD analysis project Ga0066709, IMG submission 79665) | Grasslands soil microbial communities from the Angelo Coastal Reserve, California, USA - 14_1009_16_30cm | ecosystem: Environmental > Terrestrial > Soil > Grasslands | place: USA...
CGTCGCGCTCGGGTCTCGACGCGTTCGCGAACACGATTGCCGCGATCGCGTTCGACTACGACAACGACGGCCGCCTCGATCTGCTCTTCGGCAACTACTTCAAGCCGGTCAACCTGTTCGACCTGCGCGACCCGCACGTGTTGCCGAACAACCTGGACAACGCCGCGAACGGCGGCGGCGTCACGCTCTGGCGGAACCTCGGCGACGGCCGGTTCGAAGACGTCACGGCGAAGGCGGGGCTGTCGGGCCATACCGGCTGGACGCTCGACGTCGGGCACGCCGATTTGAACAACGACGGCTTCCAGGACGTCTACGTCGCGTCGGACTACGGCACGGACCGCCTGTTCATCAACAACGGCGACGGCACCTTCCGGGACGTGACGGAGCGGGCGATCGGCTTCGACACGAAGAAGGGCATGAACGTCGACGTCGCGGACTACGACAACGACGGCTGGCTCGACGTCTACGTGACGAACATCACCGACGAATACATGCGCGAGTGCAACATGCTGTGGCACAACAACGGCGACGGCACGTTTACCGACGTCGCGCGCGAAACCGGCACGTGCGAAACGCTGTGGGGATGGGCGGCGAAGTTCGGCGACTTCGACAACGACCGCTGGCCCGACCTCTTCGTCGCCAACGGGCTGCGCTCGGCGGGCCCGGAGAACTACATCCCCATCGTGCTCGAGATGATCGTGCGGCCCGGCGTCGATTTCAGCGACGTCAGCAGCTGGCCGGCCATCGGGAGTCGCACGTGGAGCGGCTATCAGCGCAAGAAGCTGTTCAGGAACGTGGGCGGTCACGCGTTCCGCGAGGTCGGCGCCGCCGCCGGCGTGGATAACGATCGCGACGGCCGCGGGGTCGGCCTCGCTGATTTCGACAACGACGGCCGCCTGGACTGGTTCCAGACGAACGCGAACCAGCCGTCGCTGCTGTACCGCAACGTCACGGCGGGCGCGGGACACTGGATCGAATTGACGCTGATCGGCACGAAGTCCAACCGCGACGCGATCGGCGCGCGCGTCACCGTCGAAACGGCAACCGGGAAGTTGATCCGCGAGGTCAACGGCGGGAACGGCTACGCGAGCCAGAGTTCATTGCGCGTGCACGTGGGCCTGGGCCGCGATACCGTCGTGCGGTCGGTCCGGATTCGGTGGCCGAGCGGCATCGTTGACACCGTCGCCGCGCCGATCGATCGCATGACGACGGTGCGTGAGGGCGAGGGGCGGTGACGCGGTCCGTCGCCGCCGCGATCGCGATCGCGTGGTTGGCGCTCCTCGGTCGTCCCGCCCAGGACGAGGAGCTATGGCAGCACCGCAACCTCGGCAAGGCGTTCTACGAGAATCCGACAACGCACCAGGAGGCGGTCGCTGAGTTCAGGAAGGCGTTGGATCTCGCGCCGGGATCGGCGCGCGAACGCGTGAACTACGGTCTCGCGCTGCTGCGCGCCGGCCGGACGCGCGAGGGGATCGCGGAGCTGCAGCGCGCGCAGCGCCAGGATCCGTCGATCCCGCAGACGTGGTTCGTGCTCGGCGTCGAGTTCAAGAAGGCGGCCGACTACCGGCGCGCCACGGCGCAGTTCGAGCAGATGGTCCGTCTCGTGCCAGGCGAGCCCATCTCGCATTACAACCTCGGCTACCTGTATCGGCTTGCGGGACGGACCGCGCAGGCGCGCGACGAGTTCGAGAAGGCGGCGCAACTCGACCCGTCGTTTGCCGCGCCGCACTTCCAGTTGTTCAACATCAATCGTGACGCCGGCGCCTCGGACGAAGCGGCGCGCGAACAGACGGTGTTCCTGCGGCTGAAGCGCGAGCAGGCAGGCGCCGTGGTGCCGGAGGACGTGGACTGGAGCCGGTACGCGGAGATCGTCGATCCCGCCGAACCCGCGCAATCGATCGAGGCGAGTCCAGCCGCGACGCTGGCCTTCGATGATCGCCGCGTGGCGGAAGGGTTCGATCCGCAGACCGCCGGTCTCCTCGTGCTCGACGTCGACGCCGACGGCCGGCCCGACCTCCTGGTCTGGTCGCGCGACCGCGTCCGCGTGATCCGTCACGGCGACGAGCCGGTCGATCGGTCCGGCCTCGAGGACGTCAGGGGCGTCCGCGCGATCGCGGCAGGGGATTACGACAACGACGGCCTGCCCGACTTGTGCATCCTGACGGATGGAGGCGCGGCGCTCTTCGCGAACCGCAAGGGCACGTTCGTGCGCGCTCCGGCCGCGCTGCCGTCCGGCCGGTTCAACGCCGCCCTCTGGCTCGACTACGACCACGACTACGATCTCGATCTGATGCTGCTCGGTTCGTCGAACCGGTTGATGCGCAACAACGGACGCGCCGGTTTCAGCGACGAGACGCGCGACTTTCCGTTTGCCGCCGGCGAGGTGACGGCTGCCGCCGTCCTCGACGTCGTCCCGGATCAGCCTGGCACCGACGTCGCGATGGCGTACGCGGATCGCGCGGGCGTGCTGTATCGCGATCGCCTGGCGGGACGATACGAGCCGCGGCCGCTCGACGGCGTGGCGCCCGGGGTGCGGGCGCTCGTCGCCGAGGACGTCGATCATGACGGCGCCGTCGATCTCATGACGGTGGCTCCGGCATCCGTCAGGATCCTGCTCAATCACCAGGCCCGGTTCGACCCTGCTGCCACGCTCGCAGGCGCGCAGAGCCTCGCGCTCGCGGACGTCGAGAACCGCGGCGTCGCCGACGCGGTGCTCGGCGGCGCCGTTGTCCGCAGCCTTGGCGCGGGCCGATTCGCGGAGGACGTCAGGACCGTGCTCGCGGGCGCCGTCGCGAGCGCCTCCGCGGACTTCGATCTCGACGGCCGGATCGACCTCGCGTCGATCGCGGCGGACGGTTCAGTGCACCTGCTGCGCAACGAGACCAGGACGAAGCATCACTGGATTCGAATCGGCCTCGCGGGCGTGAAGAACCTGGCGCTCGCGCCCGACGCGCAGGTCGAGGTCAAAGCGGGCCCGCGGTACCAGAAGCGGCGATATGCCGGCGTCCCCGTGACGTTCGGTCTGGGCGATCGCGCGGTGGTGGACACGGTCCGGATCACCTGGCCGAACGGCTTGATCCAGAACGAGACGCGGCCCCGGGCCGACGCCTCCAGCGTCTTCAGGGAAGCGCCGCGGCTGTCCGGATCGTGTCCGATGATCTTTGCGTGGAACGGGCGTGGGTTCGAGTTCGTCACCGACGTTCTCGGCGTCGCGCCGCTCGGGGCGAGCGCGGGGGACGGCACGTTCTTTCCGGTCGACCACGACGAGTACGTGCAGATGGCGGCCGCCGCGCTGACGCCGCTCGACGGCGCGTATGAAGTGCGCCTCACCGAGGAGCTGCGCGAAGTGTCGTACCTCGATCAGGTCCAGCTCGTCGCTGTCGATCATCCCGCTGCCATGGAAGTGTTCACGAACGACAAGTTCAAGTCGCCGCCGTTTCCGGAGTTCCGCCTGTTCGGCGCGACGCGCCGGATCTATCCGGCGCGGGCGGAACAAGGCGGACGCGACGTGCGCGCGGCGCTGCTCGCGCGCGATCGTTCGTATGCCGGCAACTTCAAGCGCGATTACGCCAGCGTCGCCGAGCTGCACGCGCTCGACCTCGATTTCTCGGACGCGGCTCCCGCGAATCGTGCCGTGCTGATTCTCAGCGGCTGGGTCGATTGGGCCGACGGCAGCACGTTCCGCGGCGCCGCGCAGGAGCATCCGGGCGGTCTCGTGATGCCGTACCTGCAGGTGAAGGACGCCGCCGGACGCTGGACGACCGTCGTCGAGGACATGGGCATGCCCGCGGGCAAGCCGAAGACGATCGCGGTCGATCTGACCGGCAAATTCCTGTCGGCGTCTCGCGAGGTGCGGATCGTCACCAACCTGTGCGTGTATTGGGACGAGATCTTCCTGAGCGACGATTCGTCGCCGCCGCCCGTGACGTTGACGCGGATCGATCCCTCGTCCGTGGATTTGCGCTTCCGCGGATTCTCGACGCCGCGGATCGATCCGGAACGTCGTCAGCCGGAAGCCTTCGACTACGCGAACGTGATGCTGACGTCCATGTGGAATCCGACGTCTGGTTTGTATACGAGGTATGGCGATGTGGGCCCGCTGGTCCGCGCGGCCGACGACCGCTTCGTCATCATAGGATCCGGAGACGAGCTGCGCCTGCGTTATCCGGTCGATGCGCTGCCGCCGCTCGCGCCGGGATGGACCCGCGACTTCCTGCTCCTCGTGGACGGCTGGGCGAAGGACGCCGACGCGAACACCGCGTTCTCGCAGTCGGTGGAGCCGCTGCCGTTCCACGCGATGAGCGCGTATCCGTATCCGGCCGGCGAGCGCTATCCGGACGACGAGCCTCATCGCGCGTATCGCGACGCCTACAACACGCGGCCCGCGCTGAAGTTGATTCGTCCGCTGGCCACGCGATGAGCGCATTCGACGATCTGCCCGTCGATCGCGAGTTCGTCTCCGACCCGCGCGTCATCTCGGCGGACGATGTCGCGGCGTTTGCGACGCTGACCGGGGACACGTTCGCGATCCACCTGGACGACGAGGCCGCGGCACGGTCGGGTTACGAGCGCCGCATCGCGCACGGCATGCTCGTGCTGAGCTGCTCGATTGGGCTCGCGATGCAGATGGATCTCGTCAACGAGGCGCTCATCGCGTTTGCCGGGATCGACAAGCTGCGGTTCACCGCGCCGGTGTTGATCGGCGACGCGATCCGGGTGAAGAAGCGCGTGACCGAGAAACGCCCGATCGACGCGTCGCGCGGGCTGCTGACGTTCGACACGAAAGTGGTGAATCAGCACGGAGCCATCGTCGTCGCATATGTGGACAGGTATTTGTTGCGGCGCTGATCGCCGACGTCCCAAACGGTCTCCTTCGCGATACGATCGCCCGCCCGCAACAAACGCGCGTTCCATCTGTCAAAGGAGAGAAACTCCCGTGCCACGGTGGATCGGCGGGTCAGGAGATGCTGCGATGCCCAGAAACAATCGTTCCAGGCGGGTGCCGGTCATCACTGCTGCGTTTGCCGCAATCGCGCTTTCGGTTCTCGTCTCTTCTTTACGCAGCCTGGAGGCTGCTCCCGGGGCCTTCTCGCTCACGCGCAGCGGGCCGCCGAACGCGGCCAAGCCGACGCCCGCGCTCACGACCAACTCGACGACAGAGCGGGCCGCTGAAGCCAACGCGCCACCAATCATCGCGATAGTTATCGCCTCGGCCCTGGACGAGAAAGGCACGCTCGTCAATCCGCGATTCACCTTCCCGCCGAACGAGCCGCAGATAACGGCCATCGTCTACGTGGGGAAAACCAACGGCGGCGAGCTCAAGGTCGCCTGGTACAAAGTGTCTGAGGACGAGGACGGGAAACCGTTGGACGAGAAGCTGTTCGAGCACCAGATTCGGGTCAAGAGTCACGAGCGCGCTTTTTCCGTGGCGAAGAATCCTGGCGGGGCGCTGGGGAGCGGAACCTACAAAGTGGTTGCGACTCTTGAAGGGCAGACGAAGGAGCGGAAGCTTGACGTAGCGACACAGGCTGGCTCTGCGGGTGGGCAAGGCAAGCGTCCAGCCGCGGGGACAACGGGAACAGTCGCGCAACCTGCGCCGGCTCCAGCGAAGACCCCCGAAGAGTCGTGCAGCATGGCTGCCAGGGGGCTGTCTAATGATGACAAGGACCTGGATGCCGACACGGTCGAAATCTTGACCCGCGGCTGGTGCCCCGAACATTTCTACGTGCAGGTATACGCAACGGTGATGGGGCCTCCGAAATCATTAGGCGCGATGGAGGCCGGCCCGGACGCACCACAGGCGTATTTCAACACCGATCCGTGCGGCCTTTCCGGTCCTTCGGATCTCCCTGGAACCAGGATAACGGTCACAACCAGAGCGTTTGACAGCCGCGGAGACAGCCCGAAAGAGGCTGGGTCCCTCGACTCAGTTATCACCCTTGGCGACGACACGTCTGCCCCGATGGTGAATGTGATCCCAACACCTGCGCGCGGGAGCTTCGTCAGCGCGGGCCAAAAGATTAGCCTCCAGGTGACGGCCAAAGACGAAAGGACTGGAGGATCCTGGCAGACCGGAGTGAGGCGGATCTGGCTCGAGGCACAGCCTGAGGGTTTGGACAAACCTGACGAGTGGCCGAATCCTTCACGTCTTCCCAAACCGTGCGATAAAAAAACGTGGGAACAGGACTTTCGGGCCACTTACACCGTTCCCAGGAAGCCGCCGCCGATTGTCGAGATCTGCGCCCACGCCGAGGACTACGCGGACAACCCGAAGAGCAACTGCGCCGACTTTGCCACGGGCGAGTGGCGGGGCACGCTGCGCGAGCACGCGCAGGGCAGCATCTACAACGACACGGTGATTGTGATCTTCAGTTTCAGCGAAGAGCGCGATGGCACGATCAAGGGTGCAGCCCGGGTCAAGATGGAGAGCGCGCCGCAGACCTTCAATGAATGCAAGAGCACGCGCACGCTCATCACGCCTGAACCACTTCTCTTTCCGATCAGCGGCAAGCTCGTCGACGGCGAATTCCATCTCGACCTGCCCACCGATTACAGATTGAACCTTCACGTCCAGACCGATTGTCCGCCGCCGCGGAACAGCGGAACGGTGATGGCCACGCGCAGTCTGGGTATGTCGGACGTCTTCTATCACCCGAAGGTCAAGGCCCAGGACGGCGCGACCAACTCGTTCCATAAGCCGGGCGCCATCGACGTCAGCGGCACGATCGAGATTCACCGCGCGAAGCAGTAAGTGGCCGTAGCGCAGCCCTGCGCTACGACGTGAGATCACGAGCAGGGCTGAAGCCCTGCGCTACGAAGCGACGAAATACGAATGGAACAACGGCGGGAGCGGGTTCCGCAACTCGACGCTGGCGATCGGTCCGCGCGCGACATCGCGCGCGGGGAAGATGGCGACGACGGTTCGGCCGTGCTCCGCGTCGCACATCGGGCAAATCAGGACCGGCGCCTCGCGGCCCGAGGGATCGCTGACGACGGCGGGTTCACCGGCGAAGAAGCGGCCGGCCGCGTCGCGATAAACGTCGGGACGATCCGGCCGCGACCAATCGGCGTGCACCAGCTCGTCGAAGAACTTGCGTCCCGGCTGGCCCGTCGCCGAAATGCCCAGCATCCAGAATTCCGTGTACGCGCGCGACGCGTCGTGCGGATCCGTGGTCGGAAAATCCGGCGCGTGCGAATACGCGATGGCCGCGCGCCGGTGAACGACGCCGTCCGCGCCGGCCACATAACGCACCGGCCGCCCGCGGCCGACGCCGGTGAACAGCTCCGGCATCACTCGGTACTGCTCGTAGATCGGGCGCTCGTATTCGATCACGTCGACGACGAGGTCCCCTCCGTCGTCGAAGCCATTCACGACGTGGAGGGAGTAACAACCGCCGAGCGGGATCGATGCGATGACGTCGCCCGTCTCGCGCGACAAGACGAGCAAGCGCGTGCCGAGCTCGGGCCGCCACGAGAGCGCGTCCATGACGGTGCGGCCGCGCCGCACGATCGCCGCCGCGTCGAGCACGTACGGGCTTGCGTAGAACGCGATGTGGCGCGCGGTCACGGCGAAGTCGTGAATCGTGCGGGGCGCATCGAGCGGCAGGCGCCGCCGCCAGTTGAGCGTGCCTTCCGCCGCGAACGAATACACGTTCAACATCGGGTGCGCCGCGGAGAACGAGACGCCGAAGTTGATCAGCTCGCCCGTCGCAGCGTCCCGCTTCGGATGCGCCGAGAATGGCGTGACGTCGGTAAGCGCCCCGCGGAACGTGAAGAGCCCTCGCGTCTCGAGGGCGATCGGATCCAGCTCCGATGGCAAACCCTGTTCGCCGAATGCGAGCAGCGTGCCGGCGAACGGGTAGACGCTGATGTTCGCGGGGGACTCCAGCGCGACGCCGCGATTGAGACGATCGCCTGGAAACGCCGTCCCGAACGTGCGGTAGATCGCGCGTTCCGCGGCCTCTTCCTCCGACAGCTTCCGCGTGCGCACGAACCGGTGGGTAATGCGCACGCCGTCCTCGCCGCCGAAGACGACCGCGCAGACCAGGCCGTCGCCGTCGAGCCAGTGGTCGTATTTGACGGGGCCGCGCGAGAAACGCGCCGGACCATTGAGGTAATAGGTCCCGCGCAGAAACGCGGGCAGGCGGCCGCTGACGCGCTCGACGATGTACGTGTCGTCGCGCGGCACGATGGCCAGCGCGCGCTCGAGAAACGGCGCGTGGTCCATCAGCGGCTGTTCTCGCACGGTTGCGATCCGACGCCCGCGCCAACGGTCTGGGGGCGGAAGCGATCGAGGACCGCCGGATCGAACGGCCAGTCGTACCGCTCCGTGGATTCCGCCGTCCGCGTGTGGCGGGCGCGCATCTCTTCCGGATCGAACTTCAGCGTTGGGAGGCTGATGTCCTCGACGAACGCGCGGTTCCAGATGACGCGCCGATCTCCAAGGACGCGCGAGCTGACGTGCGCCGCGATCAGGCGTCCGAGGTGCTGCACGTTGGCGAACTGCCGGTCGATCTCCCGGATCGCCTCGTCCACGCTGACGCCGACCTGATAGAACGTGCGCTCCGCTTCACGCAGCGCGCCGATTTCCATGAAATCGAAGAACGTGACGTCTCCCGGCTCCAGCCCGCCCGCTTTCTTCCAGCGGTAGAAGTCGCTGACGAACGACTGCATCGCGCGGTTCGCGCGGCCCAGCTCGGTGAACCGGCGCAGGAAATGCGTCGCGAATCGCAGGTCGGTGAACATACCGTTGATGAACGGAAAGACGTAGAAGCCGAAATAGATCGTCAGCTCCCACGTGTACTTCAGCGTGAACGCTTCCTGATCGCCGAGCGCGTTGTAGCTGACGGCGAAGCCCGGGACGTAGCCTTCGTAGAAGGCGCGCATCATTTGCTCGTAGAGCGCGGCCTTTCTCGACAGCTCCGACGCGTCTTCGGTCAGGATCGCGTCGACGATCAGCGTGTTGTAGGTGGAGATCAGATCGCCGCCGGGACTGTAGAGCGGGTCCGAGAAGCGGCCGGCTTCACCGGACATCGCCCATCGCTCCGCGCTGATCGTCTGCGCGCAGTCGAACGCGAAGTCCTTGTAGCCGCCGTGATGGAGGATGCGGCGGTGCGGCAGGTCGCGCGCGAAGAGCGGGAATTCCGCGCACACCCATTCGGTCAGCTTGCGCGCCGACGAGACGCGATCGTACGGGATGAGCGTGTTGTCGAAGACGAGGCCGAGGCTCGTCTTGCCCTGGAGCGGAATCGTCCAGAACCAGAATCCCTCGCCGCAGAAATGATTCGTCGCGAGCCACAGCGGCGCGTGCCCGGTCGCCACGCGATTGGGATGCCGGAGAGCGGCCGTCGCGCTGAGAGCCGTCAGCTTCTCGATGTTCAGCAGCCCTTCCACCCACATGAACGACGTGCCGTGTCGAATCGAGCCGGACAGGTGCAGGCCGCGTGGCCGCGCGAGCAGCTTGCCGCGCCCCGAGGTGTCCACCAGCCACTCGCACACGGCCGTCGCCGGCGCACCGCCGCCCTTCCACGTCACGCGATGAGGCGCGACGTCCACGTCTGCCTCGATCTCCGACACGCCCGGACGGAACGTGAGCCGCGCATCCTCCAGGTTCAACCGCAGCAGCTCTCCCTCGAGCGTGTTGCGGTCGAGCTGATACGTCGCGATGTTCGAGAACTGGCGGATGTAGGACTGGCTGTAGTTCTCGAACGACGCCGGATCCTTCGCGGACTTCCAGTAGAACCGCAGGTTGTATTTGAGAAAATGCTCGCGCAGCAGGTGCTCCTCGAGGTCGAGCACCTTCGACAGATAGTAGCCGCTCACCTGGACGGTCGCTTCGCCGACCTTCTGTCCCTCCGGCGGAATCGCCGCGCGCTTCTCGAGCAGCAGAATGCGCCGATCTCCCGCCGTCAGCAGCAGCTGCCGGGCGAGCGTCAGGCCTGCGAGGCCCGCGCCGACGATGACGACGTCATATCGTTCCATCTTCCGTGTTTATCCGTGTGATCCGTGGCCGAAGATCGATCCGAAGAAGATCCAGCGGCGTCGCGCGACCATCTCGTCGAGCGCCGCCTGGATGCGTTGTCGCACGAGGCCGCTGATCTCGCGAACGACGCGCGGATCCTCCGCCGCGCCGGGCGGATACCGATCGTTCACGCGAATCGGTTCGAGGAAGCGCACGTGCCATTTCGACGGCAGCGGGATCGGCGCCAGCGGAAACGTCGGCGTGATCGGAAAGTACGGCCATTCGGTCCACCGCTCCCACCACGCCCATCTGATCTTCGCGAGGATTGGGAAGATCTCGGCGCTGCCGACGATGGCGAACGGGACGATCGGCGCGCGGTTCCGGAGCGCGATCCGCACGAACTCGTCGCGCCCGAACTTGCCGAGGCGATACGCGTCGCGATACGGCGTGAACGCCCCGTGGATCCCCTCCGGAAACACGCCGGCGAGCTCGTCCTGCTGCAGCGTCCAGTCGGCGTTCTCGCGGCACGCCGGGATGCCGCCCAGCTTCGTCATGAAGTTGAACAGGAACGGGAACTTCACGAGGCTCGGATGAATCAGAAACCGGATGTAACGGCCGCGCCCGCGCGCGACGAGGTGCAGCAGCATGACGCCGTCGAACGGCATGAAGCCGCGATGCGGGCCCGCGATGACGGCGCGTCCCGTGGCCGGGACGTGCTCGAGGCCGTCCGTTTCAATCCGCCAGTAGAACTTGCGCAGGAACGTGAACAGCGTCGCGCCGTACGCGGCGATGTAGGCCTTGTCCTGCCCGAAGCGATCGAACTCGCGTGCGGGTTCGTCGCGCGGCTCGCGGGCCCCCGCTGCCAGGTTCAGGAATGCCTCGAGGGCCTCGGCGCTCGTCCGCGCGGGCAGGAACCCCAACTCACGGTCGATGCGGTCGCCGGAGATCGTCGATGAATACCGGATGAACTCGACCTGATCGCCCGCCCACGCAAGACCCGCGGGCGCGAGTGCCAGCCGGATCGCGCGCTGCCACAACCGCGGAACGGGAATTCTCAGAGCCGACGCCATGCGCAGCGCCGTCCGCAGTGGAATGACGCCGGCCGGCGCGACGTTGAAGATGCCGCCGGTGCTCTTCGTCAGCGCGCACGCGATCGCGGCGAGCAGATCGTCGACGGCGAGAAGCTGAATCGATGGGTCGTATCCGGTCAACGTCACGGCGGCGGCGCCGCGGAACAACCGGCTGAAATAGCTCTCCCCGTCCAGCACCGCCGCCGGCCGCAGCACCGTCAGCGTTGCGCCGGCGAACGCGGCGGTGGCCTGCCGCTCGAATGCGCGCCACCACTCGACGACCGCGTTCGGGTGGGTAGGGGGCGCTTCCCAGGTCTCGTTGACGAATCCCGGCGTGTACGGCGTCGCGCCGTAGACCGCGGCGCTCGAGACGACAATCACGCGTTCGATGCCGCGGCGCGTCAGCTCGGTGGCGTGTTCCAGCGAGGTTCCGAACGCATCGGCCGAGCGTCCGGGCCGCGGCCCGTCAGGCATGTACACGAGCGCGTTCGCGGCGGCGGTTTCGGTCTCCGCGATCGGTTCGGCCAGCGCGCTCTGACGCAAGCGCTCCATCAGCGCCGCTTTGAGCGACGGCGGCGCGACCACCGCGACCCGCAGCGTGGCGGCGGTCGTCATGCCGGCACCGCCGGGGTGATCCGGACCGCCCGTGCGCCGACGATCCGTTCCGCGACGCGCATCGCCGAGACGATCACCGGCGTCACGCCTCCGCCCGGCTGCGTCCAGTGGCCGACGAAGTGCAGGCGCTCGAACGGTCCGTCCACCGCGGGCCGCGCGGCGCCGAGTTGATCGGGCGACATTTCCCAGCCGAGCATCGCGCCGCGATAGTTGAGCGTGTAGCGGTGCGACGTCATCGCCGATGCGCTGACCTTCGTCACGATCGCACGCGAGAATCCCGGCACGATGTCGTCGAGGCGGCGCACGATCTCCCCTTCGACCTGCTCTTTGTGCGCGCGCCAATCCCGGACGGTGTCGAAATCAATCGCCGTCAGCTTCTGGACGATGACGACATGGCCGCCCGGCGGCGCCATCGCGGGTTCGTACAACGTCGGCACGAAGATCTTGAACGCACGCGTCGCGACGTCCTCGCTGTCCCATGACGACCAATGATAGCCGTGCGCCTCGCGGAGCGCGTCCGTCGGCATGCCGGCCACCCCCATGTGGACGAGGAAGCACGGCCACGTCGGCCTGAGGCGCCGCAGGCCGCCGAGCGCCTCCCTCGCCGCCGGCTCCTGCCCGAGCAGGCGCTCCAGCGTGTGCACGAGATCCGCATTCGAGATGACCACGTCGGCGCGGATCCGCGCGAGCGATCGCGCGCGCGGCGGGCCGGTCTCCACCTCGATCCCACACGCCCGGCCGCGGTCCACGAGGATGCGCGTGACGAGCGAGTGCATCAGGATGTCGCCACCTTGTTGTTCGAATCGCGCGGCGAGCGCGTCGGCGAACGCCTGCGACCCTCCCTCGGGATAGTAGTTGCCGAGAAAGTACGCGAGCCGCAGCATCGCGTCGAACACGAACGAGATGCGCGACGGCGGCGATCCCCAGTGCGCGCAGTCCGCCGTCAGCAGCAGCTTCAGTTTCGGATGCCGGATGTGCCGATCGATCGCATCGCGCAGCGTGAGGCCGCGGAACGGGTCGAGACGATCGGTGTCATGGCCGCGAAAGAAATACAACAGCCCGCAGAGATACGCTCGTCGCGCCAGCTCGAAAAACCGATCCAGCCCATCGCGCTCATCCGGAAATTGCTCGCGCAGCGTCGCGAGGTACCGGTCGAAGTCCGCGGGGACGCTGAAGCACGAGCGGTCGGGAAAGTGAAAGCGATCGACCGGATCCATCTTGACCCAGCCGATCGACACCCCGAGATCCGCCAGAAGTCGCCCCGTGACGGTCGTTGGATTCCCGAGGAGCGGATAGAAATGCGTCGCGGCGTCGAACGTGTACCCCTTCCGCCGGAACGTGCTGCAGTAGCCGCCGACCATGTAGTGCTGCTCGACGACGAGGACGCGCAGCCCGGCGCGGGCGAGGAGGTTGGCGCAGACGAGGCCGCCGACGCCGGCGCCGGCGATGACGGCGTCGTACGACTCCGACGGCGCGCGTCCCTTGAGGCCGCGGAACGGCCGCGTCACCGGTCCGCTCCGTCGGCCGCCGCCGGCCGGTTGCGCCCGTACTTCTCATGGGCCGCGACGAACTCGCCGCTCGCGATCGCGGCCGCCATCGAGATCTCGCCAGCGAGGAGCGTGGCCGCGACGATCTCGGCGAACTTGCGCGCGCATCCGGCGCCCGCGCACCCGAGCACCTCCAGACATTCGCGGCTCGTCCCGAGCGCCGTGCCGCCGCCGACCGTGGCGACCGTGAGCGACGGCAGCGTCACGCTCACGTGGACGTCGCCGCCGTCCTCCGGCTCGTAGTTCGTGACGCCGACCGCCGCGTTCGCCACGTTCGCGACGTCCTGTCCGCACGCGATGAACAGCGCCGCGAGCCCGTTTGCATACTGGGCGTTGAACCCGACGGCGTGCGCGCGGACGTGTCCGATCATGCTGCGGTGCCACTCGTCCACGAAGTCCGCCGCCGTCACGTGCAGGTGAGACTTCAGGATCGCCGCCGGAATGCGGGCGCCGGCGACGACCGTCTTGCCCTTGCCGCCGGCGAGCAGCGCGCCGCTCGCGCGTTTCTCTGAGCTGAGGCCGCTGAAGAGATAGAAGCGGCGGGCGCGCGCGCGCTTCGCGATGCCGCGGCACGCCTGGTCCGTCGCTCTCGCGATCATGTTCATGCCCTGCGCGTCGCCGGTGTGATAGTGGAATTCGACAATCACCTCCCGCCCCGCCGGCCGGCAGTCGATGCGCAGCAGCCGCCCGTGACGCGTCGTCGAATCCGCTTCCTCCTTGATGCGATCGAAGTCCTTGCCGAGACGCTCCGCGAACTCGATGGCGGCCGCCACGTCGTCGAACACGAACACGGGCGCGATCGTGTTCTCGTCGCGGACGATGCGGACCGTGACGCCGCCGGCGCGCGTCAGCGTGACCATGCCGCGCTCGTACGAACGGACGAGCGCGCCTTCCGTCGTCGCCAGCGGCACGTAGAAGTCACCGTGAGCCTCGGACCCGTGGATCTCGAGCGGGCCGGCGATGCCCACCGGCATCTGCACGGCGCCGATCGGGTTCTCGATGTTCCCGCGCATCTGTTCGCTGGGAATGGTGTAGCTCCCGACGAGCGGCAGCGTGACGCCGGTGCGCGCCTCGACCCAGGCGCGACGTTCGGCGACCTCGCGTCCGCGGTATCCCTGATCGCGAAGGCGCGGGATCAGGTCGATGCGGGGGTCGGCCGCGCGCGTCATGCGTCGTTCGCCGCCGTGCCGATCACGATTGCGCAGCAATGACCGTCCCATCCGATCGCGTCGATCAGCGTGGTATTCACGCGCAGCGGTCGCGCCTCCTGACGGATGTCCACATGAGTCACATTGATGTCCGTCGATTCCAAGCCGGCAACCCCCGGCAGGCATCCGCTTCGTGCGGCTTCCATCGCGGCCATGAGCTGCAGCGGTCCGGACGCGCCGAGGGTTTCGCCAAGCCCCGCTTTGACGGCGATGAGCGGCACGGGCTGCGCACGGTCACCGAAGAGAAGGTCCAGGGCCCGCGCCTCGCACGCGTCCACGTCCACGCTGCCGCTGCCCGCGGCGCTGACGGCGTCGATGTCGGTGGACGCCGCGTGGGCTTCGTCGAGCGCCGCCCGGCACACCGCACTCACGACGCGGTGATCGATCCGTTCGTCCCGCGCGCGCGCGTGACCTGCGCTGTGTCCCGCGATCGTTGCACGAACCCGCGCTCCACGCTCGCGTGCCGCTTCCGCCGCCTCGAGGAGCACGAACGCGGCCGCCTCGCCGAGCGTGAAGCCGTCGCGATCGGTCGCGTACGGCACGGCGGGAGCGTCCTCGCGGCCGAGCAGGCCCGCGCGCGCGAGGGCATCCAGCGTTTCCGGCGCGCGCTCATCGGCGCCGCCGGCGAGCACCGCATCGGCGGCGCCGGAGGCGATGAGCTCGCTCGCGTACGCAATCGCCTGAAGCCCGGAGGCGACGCCGGCCGCGATCGTCGCATTGGGTCCGCGGAGATTGTGCCAGATTGCGGCCTGACCGGCCGGCGCGTTCAGCACCGTGTTCGCGAAATCCAGCGGGCTCGCGTACTCGGGCCCGAGTTCCAGCGCGCGCCGGTCGAACGCGCAGATCGTTCGCACGCCTGCGAACATTGTCCCGAGGACGAGACCCACGGGCCGATCGCGCCGGTGCTCGGGTGAACAGCCGCCGTCGGCCAGGGCGAGGCCGGCTGCCGCCGCGACAAACTGTGCCAGGCGATCGAGCGGCCTCGCGTTACGCGCGCCGAAATGCGCCTGTGGATCGAAATCGGCGATCGCGCCTGCGCGACGTCCCGTCGTCAGCGCGTGATGCACCTCGGCCGGAGCACAGCCGAGTGCGGAGATGACGCCGGCGCCGGTGACGACCACAGTCCGGCGCACGGCTCACGACTCCCATTTCCGGAAGACGACGGATGCGTTGTTGCCGCCGAACCCGTACGCGTTGTTCATCGCGACGCGGACGCGGTGGTCGCGCGCCTGGTTGGGCACACAGTCGAAATCGCATTCGGGATCCGGCGTCTCGTAATTGATCGTGGGGGGAATGCGATCTTCCGCCGTCGCGAGCGCGCACACCGCCGCCTCGATGGCGGACGCGGCCCCCATCGCATGACCGATCATCGATTTGATCGAGCTGGTCGGGATGCGGCGCGCGGCGTCGCCGAACACGCGCGCGATCGCGAGCGCCTCCAGGCGATCGTTGACGACCGTCCCCGTGCCGTGCGCGCTGATGTACGACACGTCGTCGGTCGCCACGCCCGCGTCCCGGAGCGCCGCTTCCATGGCGCGCACCGCGCCGGCGCCGGACGGTTCGCCGCCCGTCATGTGAAACGCGTCGCACGACAATCCGTAACCGGCAGCCTCGGCGTAGATGCGCGCGCCGCGCCGTTCGGCGCGCTCCGCCGATTCGAGGACGAGCATCGCCGCCCCCTCGCCCGGCACCATGCCTTTCCGATGTCGATCGAACGGCTGGCACCGTTCCGGCGCGATGGCGCCGAGACGCGAAAATCCCGTGAACGTGATCCGCGAGAACGCATCCGCTCCGCCGGCGAGGACGACGTCCGCCCGTCCGGCGCGCAAGAGATCGATCGCCGCGGCAACCGCGTGGTTGCCCGCCGCGCACGCCGTTGGAATCGTGAGCGCGGGTCCGTGGAACCCCGCGTCCTCGGCGACGCGCGCCGGGATGCCGTGGCTTGGATAGTTGATCGCGAGATCGCGCGACGCGCCGTCGCTCGGACCGCCGGCGGCGCGGCTGTCCTCCAGCCGTTCCACGAACGACGGCTCGCCCGACGTCGTCCCGAGCATGACCGCGGCGCGATGCGGATCGACGTCGCGTGCGGAGACGCCGGCGTCGTCGAGCGCGAGCCGCGCGGCGGCAATCGCCAGCGCCGTTGCACGCCCGCCGCCATTCATTCCAGGCGGCGCGGAGAACGCGGCAATCTCGCCGCCGATGTGGACGGGGTATTGGCCGGTCGCGAACGATGTGACGGGGTGAATGCCCGACCGGCCCGCGATCAGGTTGCGCCACGCATCGACGCCGGTCCCGACCGCCGTCACAAGGCCCACGCCGGTGACGACGACGGGGCGGCGCCCGATCATGCGCGTGTGGAGATCCGCTCGTGCACGTACTGCGCGGTGTCGGCCACCGTTTGGAGTCCGGGCAGCGCGTCTTCGGGCACTTTGATTTTGAATCCGTACTCGAGGTGCACGACGAGCTCGAGCAGCGACAATGAATCGAGCCCGAGGTCCTTCTGGAAGGACGCACGCTCGCCGATGTCGTCCGCGCGAATGCCCGTGATGCGGGAGATACTCTCGCGGATCTGACCTTTGATCTCGTCCTGAGTCATCGTGTGTTTTTGCGGGAGGGTCCCTCGCATTGTGGACTGCCGGGAGTCGCAGATCAAGGCCGCCCGGCTGAGCTCGGCCGCGTTGAACGCGGTCCGATTTCGGTTTTGTATTCCGCCGGGCGGCCGCGCCGATCGGCCTGGTTTGGCGCGGTCTGTTAGACTGCAAAGCCTCCGGACTTCATCGAATGCCGTTACGCCTGCCCGCCAAGGGGCACTTGTGGATTGCCGTCGCCGCGACGCTCGCGCTCGCCGGTGTGGTCGCGCTCGCGACGCGAAAACCGGCCGCGACCGTTCCGCCGGCGCGTGACGCCGGGGATCGACGCCGCGTCGCGTGCCTCGGCCATATCGAGCCGGAGGACGGCGTCGTCGTCCTCGCCGCGCGATCGCTGATGGGACAGCCGTCCATCGTCGCGGACCTGCGGGTCAGGGAGGGCGACTCGGTCTCGGCGGGGCAGATCGTCGCGATCCTGAACAGCCACGATCAACTGGAAGCCGCGTGGCGCGAAGCGGAAGCGCGCGTCGTCCTCGCACAGCGGCAGCTCGCGCAGGTGGAGGCAGGCGCGCGATCGGGCGACCTCGCCGCGCAGGAAGCGGACGTGGCGCGCCTGCAGGCGGAGCTGACGAATGCGGAGGCGGCACACCGCCGGTTCGCGGCGCTGTACGAGCAGAAGGTGATCGCGCAAGCCGAGCTGGACGCCAGCCGCACGAAAGTCGAAGCGGCGCGTCAGATGGTGCAGCAGGCGCGGAATCGCCTCAACAGCCTCGGCGAGATCCGCAAGACGGATCTGGCCGCGGCGCACGCCGCGATCGAAGCGGCGTCGGCGGCGGCGCGCCGCGCCCGGGCGGAATACGAGCCGTCGATCGTCCGCTCGCCGATTGCGGGACGCGTGATCAAGATCCACGCGTGGCCCGGCGAGGAGATCGGCGCCGAGGGGATCGCCGAGCTGGGGAAGACGGAGCGGATGTACGTCATCGCGGAGGTGCCGGAGAACGACGTGCCGCTGCTGAACGTCGGCGACCCGGCGCGCATCAGCGGCGATTCGCTGCCGGCGACGCTCGACGGCGCGGTCGAGCAGATCGGATTCAAGGTCGGGCAGACGCGTGTCGTGACGACGGATCCGGCCGCCTACGTGGACGCGCGCGTCGTGCAGGTGAAGGTGCGGCTGCGCGATGCGGCGCGCGCCGAGCGGCTGATCCACGCGCAGGTCTCCGTGGTGATGAACCCGTAGGCCGGGATCGCGAGCGAGCTTCCGATGCGCGGCGTTCCACTGGCGTGGCTGCAACTCACCTTCGAGAAGCGCCGGTTCGCGGCCGCGCTGGCGGGGATCACGTTCGCCGTGGTGCTGATGCTGATGCAGCTCGGCCTGCGCGAAGTGCTGTATCGCGCGGCGTCCAGAATCCCCGAGCACGTCGCGGGCCAGCTCGTCATGATGAGCCCGCATTACGAGTCCCTGAACGCGCTCCGCAGTTTTTCCGAACGGCGGCTCTACAGCGCGCTGTCGTCTCCCGACGTTCAGGCGGTCGTCCCCGTCTACCTGCAGATGGGCGCGTGGAAGGATCCCGCGAGCCGGACGGAGCACAGGATCGCCGTGGTCGGCGCGCCGCCGACGAAAGATGCGCTCGACCTCCCGGAGCTTCCCGCCGAGCGCGCGAAGCTCGAGGTGCCCGACAACGTGTTGTTCGATGCCGGCTCGCGCCCGGAGTACGGCGCGATCGCCGAGTTGTTCGCGCGGCAATCGAGCGTGCCGGCGGAGGTGAACGGCCGGCGCGTGCGGGTGGCCGGCCTGTTCGAGCTCGGCGCAAGCTTCGGCGCGGGCGGACATCTGCTGACAAGCGATGTCACCTTCAGCCGCCTGTTCGACCGGCCTCTCGGGTTGATCGACATCGGCGTGATTCAACTGCGGCCGCGGGCCGACGCGCGCGCCGCGCAGCGGGACATCGCCGCCCGTGTTCCTTCCGACGTCGTCGTCGTCACGCGTGAGGAGTTCGCGCGGCTGGAAGGCGAGTACTGGGAGAAGCGCGCGGCGATCGGGTTCATCTTCGATCTGGGCGCCGTCATGGGCCTCTTCGTCGGCGCGGTCATCGTCTATCAGATTCTCTACACCGACGTCGTGGACCATCTCGAGGAGTACGCGACGCTGAAAGCCATCGGGTATCGCGATCGGTTCCTGTTTTCCATCGTGCTGCAGGAATCGATCGTGCTGTCGGTGCTCGGGTTCATTCCGGGCTATGCCATCGCAGAAGTCCTCTACCTCGTGGCGCGGCACAACGCGCACGTGCCCGTCGAGATGACGCTCGCCCGCGCGCGCGGGGTATTC
>Ga0066709_100000707_pt1 | contig 19314 bp, 15 predicted proteins | sample GraSoiAngelo_158_FD_79665 | JGI IMG/M metagenome (GOLD analysis project Ga0066709, IMG submission 79665) | Grasslands soil microbial communities from the Angelo Coastal Reserve, California, USA - 14_1009_16_30cm | ecosystem: Environmental > Terrestrial > Soil > Grasslands | place: USA...
AGCGAGAAGCGTGACCAATTCAATGCGCGAACCATGAGGGGCCAAGCGGCGGACAATCCAGCGTCCACGCAGCTGGACAAATGGGTCGGGACAGCGAACCGCCCCGCTGAAGATCGTCTGGCAAAGGATTTCCGCTGGCCCCTTCCCGCCTTGCACCCAATGGCACGCGGACGGAACCAAAGGCCTTGGCTTCGCGGGCGATCTGACCGCCGTGCCACTCGGCAATGGCGATGAAGCGAGCATGCCCGAGGCTGCCCATGCCGGCAACCCGCCGGGCTACACGATAAGAAATATCGTGCCCGGGCATGAGGTGCTCCAGTGCCTCGATGGCGCTGACAGGGATTCCCTCTTTGATGGTGGGGAGCGCGTCCATTTTCGCCCAGAAGCGAACCGGGTCGCGCAGCTCACTTTCGGCAATGTCGCGCAGCCATTTATGCTGCTCTTCGAGAACGAAGGGGCGTCCTCTTTCGCGGATGCCTTCGGAATAGCCTTCCAGAACCGCATCGCAGATCTTTTTCTCTGCTAGAGGTAGGCTTCCGCGGCAAGGTGCGCACTGACGAGCAGGCGAACCAGATCGTTGGTAAAGGCGAGCGGAAAAGCTTCGTCAAAATCGTTGACTCCCCAAATCAGGCGGCCCTCAATGTCACGCCAGGTTCCGAAATTCTCGACATGCAGATCGCCCACTGCAAGCACATGTGGCGTCTTGGATAAATCGGCACATATTTTCGGCCAAAGCTGGGCCCAGCGGTAGTATGTGCCGCGGAAAAAAGGAAAGATTGCCTCCTTCATCCGGGCGTGCTTCAGTCGCAGATCGCGTTTGACTATGTCAGTGTGGCGGCCCAGCCAATCCTCGAACTGGCGGGTCGCTTTGACGACGTTCATAGCGCGCAACGATAGTCAGCGGAGGATGGGAAGTCAAACTGAGCGGAATGACGGATCTGGCTGTTGGTCACACGCGATGGTGCACCAGAATTGAGTCGTGGTCGGGAGGAGAAATTGGCAGAGAGCGACGAGCACCGGTCCGAACAGCATGATGAGAATCACGAACAAGGGCGACGGCGATCACAGAAATGGCAGCTTAATTACATGTACAAAGGATGCAATTGAACTAGGCCTTCCAGTTATAGAAATCGCCCGGCCCTACCCACAGAACCCCACAAGCCGTAACCCAGACGGCAAAGGGCCGGGCGCCTGAAGACCGCCAAGAGATTCGGCACCTCCCCCTCCCTCCCCGCTTTGAATGATCACCACGTATCGGTGATCTTTTTGGTTCCTTCCGCGGTGGCTTAACCCAAGTCCTCCGTGTCAGGCGGTACACAGTGTGCCCGCCTAAACACTAACCCTACTCCTGGCACCCGTCTCAAACCTTTTGTTTTCAACCAGATATGTTTTGGTGGTCGCCCTGCCCTTTGTGTCACTGAATTTCATCGTGAAGGGTAGAAATGAACACAGCGAACAGGAACTCGGCGGCGAGGCGGATGACAATGGCACTAATCGCGGCACTCGTACTGGCTGGTTCTGCGGTCGCCCAAAGAGCCAGATCGCCCGAACCGAGCCGTAGTAGAAGGACTGTTGTCGTCAGCGTTCCCGACCGCAAGATCGCGGTTCTGGAAGATGGGAACATGCTGGCGTCATTCCGTATTGCGGTCGGGGCAGCAGTCAGTCCGAGCCCGACTGGCGAGTTCGAAATCGTCAACCGCGTTTCGAAACCGACTTATTACCACCAGGGCCTCGTAATCCCTCCCGGCAAGGACAATCCGATTGGCACGCGCTGGGTGGGGCTCACCGAAAAAGGATTCGGAATTCACGGAACCAATGCTCCGAAGTCGATCGGGCACGCGGCGTCGCATGGGTGCATCCGGCTGCGGAATCGCGACATGGAGAGGCTATTCGACATGCTGCGCGTGGGCGACTTGGTTGAGATTCGCGGTGAGCGGGACGAAGAAACGGCTGAGATTTTCGGTGGCGAGGCAGACAAGGTAACTCTCGCGGCTGCGCAAACTTGATCAATGCAAGCAGATGGTGGGCAGTAGCGCCCAAAAGCCTTTATCGCAGAGAACGCTGAGAACTGCCGCAGAGATCGCGGAGTTGAGAGTTTGAATTGTGGGCTTCAGGTCAGAATTTTTTGCCGGAGGTCGTTTATGCAAATGGCAATCACATTCATGGCAGTGATCGCAGGTTTGATCTTCTCGCTGGCAGTGGCGCTGCTGGCGGAAGAGCTGATTTTTGGACAGGTGTTCCGCCTGTTCTTCGCCCGGCCAAGCTGGCCCGGCAGCCGGTCGAAGTAAAGTCAGGGCAGAAGCGCTGAGGCGCTAAGGAGAACGACCATGCTGGCGTTGAAGTATTTGCTGATCGCAGGTGGCCTCGGGATGATTCTCGTGGCCGTAAGCATTCTGGCGTATGACCTTTATCGCGAACTGCTGTACCGCCGTGCGCTGGCCGCACCGGGCGCGGGCCAGGTGCCGGCAATTCCGCAGCTCCGCTGGCGCACTTCACTGGCTTTGGCGTTGTTGGCGTGGGGGCCCCTGCTCGTGGCATTCAGCATCGTCGTTGTGCCGAGCGGCACGGCTGGAGTTCGAGTCAGCCAGATGAGCGGAACGCTGCCGGGAACGCTTTATCCCGGAGTGCATTTTGTCATGCCGCTGGTTGAAGATGTGGCCCTGTTCGATACGCGCGATCAAGTCTTCACCACGGGAACCTCCGAAGACGGGAAGACGGCGGCAACCAACATCTCTGCCAGGAACCAGTTGCTCGACGTGCAGGCCAAAGAAGGTCTGACCCTTGGGCTGGCGATCACGGTGCGTTACCGGCTCGATCCCAGGCGGTTGGATTACGTGCAAGGGAATCTGCCGCATCCAGTGGAGAAAGAGATAGTACCTCCGACGGTGGCCAGCGTCTGGCGCGAACTCGTGCCGAACTACACGGTGCGCGACGCTTTCTCGGCCAAGCGCGAAGAAGTCCGGCAGCGAGCGACAGCGCTGATCACGCAGAAATTGTCGGCGGACGGCATCATCGTGAAGGAAGTCATGCTGCGAGATATCCAGTTACCCCCGGAATATGCCAAGGGGCTTGAGACTCTGCTCTTGAAGGAGCAGGAAAACGACCGCATGGGCGTGGAGACGGAACTGAAACAAAAGCGAGTCCGGATTTCCGAACTGGAAGCGGAAGCAACCAAGGTACAGCAGATCAAGCAGGCTGAGGGCGAAGCCCAGGTGCACGTGCTGCAGGCAAAGGGAGAATCCGACGCGATGCAATACACCCTGCCGCTGAAGGAAAAGCAGATCAAGCAGAGCCGGCTGGAAGCTGAGGCTCGCAAGGAAGCGACCATCCAGAACGCAGAGGCGGCAGCGCAGGCCAAAGTGATCGACAGCAAGGCTGAGACCGAGCGGCGGAAGCTGCTGGCCGAGGCCGAAGCCGATCGCATTCGCGTGACCGCAGCAGCCGATGCCGAGCGGCTACAGAGTGAAGCAGCAGTCCTGAAACAGAATCCGCTGCTGATCAACAAAATCGTAGCCGAGCGCCTTTCCGACAAACTGCAGATCATGATGGTGCCGGCGGACGGCAAATTCTTCTTCGCCAACGACGTCCTGCGCAGCATGAACGTGGCCAATCAGGCCAGCCAAGCCGAGCCACAGGAGGGACAAACGCGATGAGTGAAGGAGAAAATGCCGTCTCGTACCCCAGTGGCTAGACAGTTGCTGGAGAACTCTGATTTTGGGTGGCGCAGCGTTTTCAACGCTGCGATAAAGTCTTCCGTTTCTGTCAGGCTTTAGCCTCAGAGGTACCTGCACGGATTTGTTCAGCAAACTGTAAAGCTCCTTGATTGAAGGGAGCAAGAGATCGCAGCGCTGGAAGCGCTGCGCCCAAACCGCAGGCTTTGTCAGCAACACTAGCGAGCGGTTGCCAGCTCGTCGCGGCGGCTTGCCCTGGGACCTGGGCGGCCGCCACGAGACTCGCGGTGTCCAAACAGTACAGAGCGAGGTACGAGGCACATGCCCAGCGCGGTTTATAATTTGGCCATCCCGAACATGCTGAATTGCCCGTTACGCTCAGGGTCCAGCCCCACCGCCGCTCTGCGGATTTCATTCCTGGTACTCGGTCTCGCAGTTGGAGTTTACGCGGCGGACTGGAACGGGCCAGAGCAGGAGCTAGCGCGAAAAGTGGCTTCGGTTACCGGGCCGGGCGCTGTAGCGCTGACGGTGGAGAACCGCTCGTCGCTAGGCCGCCGAGATAGCGCAATCATCACCAACGGATTGCGCGCAGCTCTGGGAGCTGCCGGCCTGCGCCTTGTGAAGCCGGAACAGGCGGCGGCTACAGTCGCGATCTCGCTTTCCGAGAATCCAAGCTCCTATGTTTGGGTAGCTGAGATACGACAGGGAACAAACGAGCCCGCCGCCGTAATGGTCTCGGTGCCAAGACCTGAAGGTTCCCTCGCCAGTCATGATTCGGTTCCGCTCAGTCTGCGCAAAATTCCTTTGTGGTCGCAGGAGGAACGCATCCTTGACGTGGCCGCGCTGGAGGAGAATCCGACTCCAACGCAGATCGCAGTGCTCGATGCGAAAAGCGTCACGGTTTACCGGCTTCAAGGAGGAAAGTGGCAGCAGCAACAAGCGCTCAATGTAACGCACGCAAGACCGTGGCCGCGAGACCTGCGTGGTCGATTGGTCCCGGCCGCAGATCACTTGCTTGACGTTTATCTTCCCGGCGTTTTTTGTCGAAGTGGGACGGGCACGGCGCTCGCGCTGACTTGCCGCGAGAGTGATGATCCCTGGCCATTGGTTGTGGGTTCGCTGATCGGCGGCGGCGCGAACTTCCCCAGCTTCGGAGCGGTCAGCGGAAGTCCATCAACAATCATGCCGATCAGAGGCTTCTTCGCCCCTACCCGCAATTTTTTTACGGGCGCATTGACTCCGGGAGTCGGCAAGTTCACGACGTTGTCAAAATACTATTCCGCCGCTTTTGTGCCGCGAGAGAAGTACGTGCTGTGGCTCTTCGCGTCTGTTGATGGACAACTGCACATGGTAGACGGCATCGGCGACGTGCCTGCGAGGCTCAGCTGGAATAGCAATCTGGCCTCGGTGAGAACTTCGTGCGGCGCGGGCTGGCAGGTCTTGGCAACCAGTTCCAACGAGCAAGGAGAGTCGGTTCGCGCTTATGAGTTCCCCGACCGCGATCCAGTGGCCGTAAGCGCACCGATCGATCTCGGGGGCGAAGTCACAACTCTTTGGACAGAGGCGAAAGGTGACTCCGCAATTGCGGTTGTGAGAAATCGAGAAACAGGAAGCTATGAAGCGTTTCGCTTGGCCATCGCTTGTAATCAGTAGCCTGCTCGCAGCCGCGCTCGCAGCGGCCGAGACGCGTCCGCAATACGGAGGAACATTGCACGTGGCCATGCGAGCCGCGCCGGCGACGCTTGACCCTTCGGACAGCACGCAGACAGACTCATTCACGCGGCGCAATCTGACTCTGCTGATCTTCGAAACGCTGCTCACAACTGACAGCAGCGGACGCATGCATCCCGCGCTGGCTCTATCGTGGCAGGCGGCACTGGGAAATCAGCGTTGGCAATTCCGCTTGCGCCGTGACGTGAAGTTTCACGACGGAACCGCACTTACTGCGGAGATTGCGGCAGCATCGTTGCGCGCCGCAAATCCATCGTGGAAGGTGTTTGCGGAGGGAGACTCCGTAGTCATCGAGTGCGAAACGAATGATCCCGAAGTACCCGGAGAGCTTGCGCTGCCGCGTAATTCGATCGTCAAAAGGAACCCGGACGGGAAGCCGAGCGGGACCGGACCGTTTCACATCGTCGACTGGCAGCCGGCAAAGAAGCTGACGCTTGCAGCGGAAGAGAACTATTGGGGTGGACGTCCATTCCTGGACGCGATCGAGATCGAAGTGGGCAAAAACTATCACGATCAATCAATCGCACTTGAGCTTGGCCGCGCCGACTTAGTGGAGGTTGCGCCGGAACAGGTGCATCGAGCCTCGATAGATGGCCGCCATGTTTCGAGTTCAGAGCCGATGGAACTCGTGGCGCTGCTTTTCGCTCGCGATGCGACAACTCCAGAAGAGAAACTGCTACGTGAAGCGCTGGCACTGAGTGTGGAGCGGGCCTCCATGCGCAGCGTATTGCTGCAAGGCGCGGGGCAGCCTGCCCCCAGCATTCTTCCGACCTGGATGAGCGGCTATGGATTCGTGTTTCCCGCTGAAACCGACCTGCCGCGAGCACGCCACCTGCGCGATCAAGTTCGGGGCGTGACGACATGGACGATCGCGTACGATTCGAGTGATCCAATAGCACGCCTGTTGGCGGAACGCGTTGCTCTGAATGCGAGGGATGCCGGATTGTCGCTGCAACCCGCTGCTACCCCTGCCGCTGACGTGCGCGTTGTACGGATTCCTTTGGCTGCCGCTGATCCCTGGATTGCGCTTGCCAACGTCGGCCCGGTTATCGGCCTCCCGGCACCTAAGATCAACGGAGGCTCCGCCGAGGATCTTTACTCCGCGGAGCAATCGCTGCTGGCGACAAGGCGGCTTATCCCACTCTTTCATCTTCCTGCAATGTATGCCGCCGCTGGCACCCTGAGAAACTGGAAGCCCGGGCCGGACGGAAGCTGGAGCCTGGCTGACGCCTGGCTGGAAAACGAGAAGCAATGACCTTTCGCCACAAACTGCTGGCGGTATTTTCGCTCACGGTGTTTCTGTCCGTAGCCGCAGTCGCATGGCTGGTCTCGGCCATGACGCGGCGCGCATTTGACAAAGCGGACAACGACCGGACCGCGGCGCTGGTCACGCAATTTCAGCGCGAATTTGAACGCCAGGGCGCCGAGGTAGTACGGCGCGTGGAAACGGTGACGGCATCGGATGCCGTGACCCGCATGGCCACGATGCTGAACCGCACCTCCACAGACTCCTCGGGATACTTCGAGCTCGCGAAGTCTTTGGCGGACAGCTACCAGCTCGACTTCCTGGAGTTCGTCGACGCGCGTGGGAACATCATTTCGTCGGCACAATGGCCGGCAAAGTTTGGATATCCGGAAACCGCGTTTGAGAGTCTGTCGTCGTCTGACAAACAGCCGGCATTCTTGAAGCAGGAAGAGGTGCAGGATTCGACGGCCTTGGGATTATTTGCCGTGCGTGCCTCCCATGTCGGCGACCGCCCGATTTACGTAATGGGGGGGCGCCGGCTGGACAAGAACTTTCTATCAGGTTTGGTTACGCCATCCGACTCGCGCGCGCTGCTTTATCAGAATCGGGGTGACCGATTTTCTTCGGATTTGCTTGTCGAGCCCGCTTCGGGCAACACCCCCCTTTCAGACCCACGATCCGTCGACAAGTTTGCGCCCATCATTCAAGCGGTACGGCAATCCAACCAGGAGATGGCCGGGGTGATCCACTGGTCCGCTGATCAGGCCGATGACGAACTGTTTCACGCCGTCCCGCTCCGTGGGAATGGAAGCGAACATCCTCTGCTGGGGATCCTGCTGGTGGGCAACTCGCGGCGTTCTTATGTGGAGCTGAAACGGCACATTCGTGATTCGGCGCTGCTGGTGGGCAGCGGCGGAATTGTTCTCGCTATTCTGCTTAGCAGTTGGGCCGCGGCGCGTGTGACTCGCCGGGTTGAGCAGCTTGCATTGGCTGCACAGGAAGTTACCGCGGGAAACTGGAATGCCAGGGTGGACGCGTCCGGCGATGATGAGGTTGCGCAGCTGGCAGGGTCCTTTAACCGCATGACCGCGGAATTGTTGAATCAGAAAGAGCGCCTGGTACAAACCGAACGCGTGGCGGCATGGCGCGAGCTGGCGCGGCGACTGGCCCACGAATTGAAGAATCCACTCTTCCCTCTGCAGCTGACGGTAGAAAACCTGTTGCGTGCCAGGCAGTCCGACTCCAATCAGTTCGACGAGGTTTTCCGCGAAAGCGCGCGCACACTGCTGGCGGAGATCTCGAACCTGAAGGGAATCATCGGGCGCTTCAGCGAGTTCTCGAGGATGCCGCAGCCGCAACTGCAGGACGTCCAGATAAACGACATTCTCCGCGCAGTTGCGCAGCTGTTTCGAGCTCAGTTACAGGCTCCAGGCCGCCCACCGATTGCCTGCCATCTCGATCTCGATGACGAACTCCGAACAATCGCAGCGGACCCTGAACTCGTGCATCGCGCGCTCTCGAATCTCGTACTCAATGCCATGGACGCCATGCCCAATGGCGGCGCGCTGACCTTGCGCAGCGACCGCGAAGACGGGAAAATCATCATCGAAGTCGCCGACACCGGCTCCGGCCTGACGCCCGAAGAGTGCGAACGCATTTTCACTCCGTACTACACAACTAAACAGCACGGCACAGGACTGGGGTTGGCGATCGTGCAATCGGTGGTCAGCGATCACGGCGGCAGAATCAGTGTTCAGAGCCAGCCGGGACGGGGAACAACATTCGTAATCGAGTTGCCACGAAATCCAGATACACTGCGGATCGTCCCTGCCGCAAGCGAAGTCAGCCAAAGCAACGGCTGAACGTGGATGCGAACGAGCAAGGAGGATTGTTGCCGCCGAAAGCACATCTGCTGATCGTGGACGATGAGGCCAACACCCTGGCATCGTTGTCACGCGTATTTCGCCTCGCCCGACACGAGGCAACCGTCTGCGACAACGCCGCCAAAGCTCTTGAGCTGGCGAAGTCTCAGCACTTCGATTTGATTCTGTCTGACGTGGTGATGCCGGGAAAAGACGGCCTTGCATTGCTCGAAGAACTCAAGATGCAAGGAGTCTTGGCTCCGGTCGTAATGATGTCGGGCCAGGCACACATCGAAATGGCGGTCCGGGCAACGCGGCTGGGTGCGTTGGATTTTCTGGAAAAGCCGATTTCTACCGAGAAACTTCTGCTCACCGTTGAAAACGTGCTAAAGCTGCAACGCCTCGAGAGCGAAAACCGGCAACTGCGCCAGCGCTTGGGCAAACATCAAATCGTGTGGCAGGGTGAGGCGATGCGGCGGGTCATGGCGCAGGTGGAACGCGTGGCCGCCAGCGAGACACGCGTTTGCATCCTGGGAGAGACGGGCACGGGAAAAGAATTAGTCGCTCGTACCATTCATGACCGCAGTGCGCGGGCCGCAGGTCCATTCATCACCCTGAACTGCGCCGCCGTGCCCGCAGAGTTGATCGAATCGGAATTGTTCGGTCACGAGAAGGGCTCTTTTACGGGAGCGGCAGGCCGTCACATCGGAAAGTTCGAACAGGCCGACGGCGGCACCATTTTTCTGGACGAAATCGGCGACATGCCGCTTGCCATGCAGGCCAAGCTATTGCGAGTGCTGGAAGAAGGCGAAATCGAACGCATCGGCGGCGACAAGCCGGTGGCCGTGGATGTTCGCGTGCTAGTGGCAACCCACCGAGACCTCGAAGCCCGGGTTCGTGACGAAAAGTTCCGCCAGGACTTGTTCCACCGAATCTACGTTTTCCCTCTCGTGTTGCCCCCGCTCCGCGACCGATCTGAGGACATCCTCGCGCTGGTCGAGCACTTCGCAGCGCAGGTGTGCGCACAGAATGGATGGAAGGCGGTTCCCTTTTCAGCGGAAGCGATGGAAGCCCTGCAGGCACATCCCTGGCCGGGCAACGTGCGCGAGTTGCGCAACATAGTCGAGCGTCTGATGCTGCTTGCAACCGACGGCCAGGTCGACCTCGCGACAGTTCAACTGGCACTGCCAAAGACTTTGCCCGGCGCGCATCTGACTGCCACCGCTCTTGGGGCTGGCCCGCTCGCAGACCGCGTACAGTCGTTCGAACGCGAAGTCATCCAGGCCGAACTCAAACGCAGCCATCAGAATGTTACTCTCGCCGCCAAGGCGCTAGGGCTGGAGCGCAGTCACCTGTATAAGAAGGCAGAGCAACTCGGAATCGATCTACGCGCCATGCGCCGTGAGCAGGATAGGCAGGACTGACTTGAGCTCACGACTCGTTCGACCGCTTCGGAGAACCACTTTGGCGAAGAAGACTGCTAGGTTGACCTGTCTGTGGATTCTTCTGGGTACGTTTTCCATCTGCACTCTTGCGAGCGAACCGCCGTCACCACCCGTCTACGGTGTTCGCATGGAGCAGGCATGGATTCCAATGAAGGACGGGATTCGCCTAGCCGTAACACTGTACATGCCTGACGGCGCGAAGGCGGGCGAGAAGTTCCCTGCCCTGCTCGAATACCTCCCGTACCGCAAGGATGATGGAACCGCTGCGGGCGACTATCCGAAGCATGCTTACTTCGCGAAGCGAGGCTACGTCAGCGTCCGTGTGGATATTCGCGGCTTTGGAGCAAGCGAAGGAGTTCCACCCGAGCGCGAATACTCCGAGCAAGAGCAAGTCGACGGCGAGCAGATTATCGACTGGCTAGCGCACCAATCCTGGTCGAATGGCAATGTCGGCATGTTCGGCATCTCGTGGGGAGGATTCAACTCGCTGCAAATGGCGATGAGGCATCCTCCGGCCTTGAAAGCAATCCTTGCCGTCGATGCAACGGCAGAACTGTTCCACGACGACGTGCACTACATCGACGGCATCGTCCACATCGACGAATTCGAATTGAACATGGACATGGCGCAAGGCTGGACGGGCGCTCCGGACTACACGCTCGACGAGAAAATCCTCGGACCGCGTTTCGAAACACCGCCCTGGTCGCTGCTCTATCTCAAGCACCAGCACGACGGCCCGTTCTGGCGCAAGCCTGTGCGTCCGTTGAGCGAAATCACGATCCCGAGTTTCTTAATTGGCGGCCTGCAGGACGGCTATCGTGACAACGTGATCGACATGCTCATGCAAGCCAAGGGCCAAGTGCGAGCAATCGTCGGCCCGTGGAACCATACCTTCCCCCACGATCCCGCCTTTGGCCCGCAGATCGAATGGCGCGACCAGGCCGTACGCTGGTTTGATCATTGGCTCAAGGGCCGCGATACCGGAGTGGAGCAAGATCCCCGGCTTGTGATCTACATGCAGCACTGGCATCCACCCGATCCGAATCTGCAGGAAGTTCCCGGCGCCTGGCGTCGCGAGGGCGTGTGGCCCCCGAAGGACGCTAAAGTGTCCACATTCTTTCTGCAGCCGGATCACGCTCTCGCGAACTCCGCCGCGAAACAGGATGTCCACAAACTCAACTACGTTCCCTCAGTTGGCGTCGAGGCTGGATTCTGGTGGGGAGAGTTGTTGAGTGATCCACGGCCAGTGGACGCCTTCAGTCTGGTCTACGACTCTGCGCCATTTCAGGAAGAACTCGCGATCCTTGGCCGTCCCCACGCTCTGCTGGGAGCCTCGGCCACGGCCCCGTTGGCCAACTGGTTTGCCCGCCTCTCGGACGTGGCGCCGGATGGCACGGTTACACAGATCACGGGCGCAGGAATCAACGGCGCCCAACGCGAGTCGATGTCGGAACCCCGCGATCTGGAACCCGGCAGGGTCTATCCTCTCGACATCGAGATGCACCTGACTTCCTGGGTCTTCCCTATAGGCCACCGTATCCGGGTTGCGATCTCAAACGCACTATGGCCGATGATGCTGCCAACTCCGTACGCCATGACAACATCACTCGAACTCGGAGGAAACAACGGTTCGCGGTTGGTGCTTCCGGTTGTCCCAGTCCAGGGCACAACTCCGCCGACATTTTCACCGCCCCAGCCCTCCGATGAACGACCCGATATGAAGGAGGAAGGATTTCCCTTCCCAGGCGAGTGGACAGTCGAGCGAGACGAAGCGCGCCAGAAGGCCACCGTTCACTGGAAAGGCAAGGATTCTTACGAGTTCCCGTGGGGAAAAGAAGACGACTTCGAGAGCATGACCTACGAAGCCGACGACGCTCACCCCGAGACCTGCTCGGTCCGTTGCGAGGCGGAAAGCATCTTCAGGCTAAATGTCCGCACGCTGACCTGGCGCGGACACCTTCTGGTCACGGCCGACCAGAAGAATTTCTATTACAAATACACGCGTGAGCTATTGAAGAACGGTCAGCTGATCAAATCGAAGACCTGGCAGGAGACAATTCCCCGCGACCATCAGTGATTCGTAGAGAAGTCAGTCGGCGGCAACAAGGGCGGCGATTCCACCTCTCAAATCCGCTGCCAGCAGCCGATGAAACAGTTGCTCACCCGCCTCGCGCCGCACAGAAAGGCGCCCGGCCCCGTAGGCCCGCGACTTCAACCCACGCTGCACGTCTTCACATATCCCGAGATCTTCATCCTGCACGCGATTGCCCACGTTGACCGACTCCGTGTTGTATGCGAGCCGCTCCTCGCTTACATCGCTGAAGTAGAAATCGAAAACGACACTGCAATGGTCCACATCCACCGGGATCACGTAATTCGTATCCATGTATCCCTCGTAACAGTTGATCATCAGATTAGGATACTGCCAGAAATACCACGCGCGATCTCCCTTGCGCGTAGCTCCCGTGGCCGCATCCTCGCTGGAGGAGACCATGGGACTGGACTGCAGACAATACCGGTCTTCGTTTTCGATGGTGTACTGCTTGTAATCGAGCACCGAATTCAGCCCCTTGTGAAGATGGGGCACGTGGTATCCGCCATCGAGATAGTTGTCGACAAAAACCTTCCAGTTGCAATGAATGTTGTAGCTCCGGCGATCGAAGAAGTGCAGCTTGCTGATCCCCAGAGGCGCCCCGCGCTGGATCAGTCCGCCAAGGAATTGCTCCAGCGGCATCGCCTGCGGATCAAGGTTCGCGAAAACAAAGCACTCCCAAGTGCCCACTCGAACCGGCACCAGGCCGTTTTGCGCACGGTCGAAGTTCTGCACGCCATCGAACTCCGGCATTCCCTTCAGAGATCCATCCAGCCCGTACCTCCAGCCGTGATACGGACACTGCAGCATCGCCGCCTGCCCACACGGTTGCGTCACAACAGCCGCCGCATGATGCCGGCACACGTTGTAGAACGCGCGCAGTTCACCATCATTTCCGCGCACAACAACGACCGGCTCTCCCGCGATAAGGGTCGAGACGAACTCGCCCGGCTTCCGCAACTGATCCGTACGCGCCACCAACTGCCAGGTTCGTCCGAACACATTCTGGCGCTCGAGTTCTGCAATGCGAGGATCCACGTACCAGGGAGCCGGAATTGTCGACGCCTCCGCCAGTGGAGCGCGATCGTCGTAACTGGCCAGGACCTTTTCCAGGGAAACTTGCATGTTCACACTCTCATGCGTACGAAAGAATTTTATAATCGCCTGCTATTGTAATGCGAAAACTGGCGCGGATGGATGCTTCCGGCGATCCCCTCATCGTGTCCTGGAATCAGGTCCCTACAATGCAACGATTCTAACCGGGCTGACGCTCGCCTCTTGCTGAAACGCTCGATTGCGATTCTGTTTCGAACGGGCTCGATTGCGGTTGTTTTGAAACGCTCGATTGCGGTTCTGTTTTGAAAGGGCGCGGCTTCCAGCCGCGCCGTAAGTGCCGCAAGATCAAACGTGGCTTCAGCCACTGAGGGCGCTGCCCGGCGAACGTTACGCCGCCGGCCGCAATTCCCTGCGCGCCGTCTCGACGTCTTCCCCGCCCTGTTGCTCTATTGCATCGTTCGCCGCTGGAGCCATAGCCTCGCTCTCCAGATTCACAATCACTAGCGAACGTCCCCGCCGCAACAGCTCCCGGTAGAAAAACACATCATCTTTCGGCACTCCGATGTCCAGCTTATGCTCGGCTACATCTCCAGCCTTCGCTCCTGCCACCGCCCCGCCCAATCCCAGGACCGCCGCGGCGCCCAGCCCAATCGCAAAAATCGTGCCCACCCCCGGCACCAGCCAGCTCGCCACCGCGGCTCCGCCCGCTAGCCCCGCGCTTGCACCTACTCCTCCGCCCACAACCGCACCCATGCCCGCGCCCATGCCATCGGCCTCCGCGTCCGTCGTGGGAATCTTCTCTAATTTTCTCTCCGCGCTCTCGCTGGCTGTAGAGTTCACCAGTGACTCTGTGCTGAGCAAGATAATGCAATCCCGCTGGATGCCCCGATTCACCAACCCTCGCACTGCCTGTTCGGCGTCACTTCGCGACCGGAAAATACCCACCCTACTCTGCATAGTCTCCTCCTGCTCCAAGTATCCGACGCAAGTATTCGACGGCAGAATTTAAGATGCGCTCTCCCAGCTGGAGTTGCCGCTGAAAAACACCACAAATCCCCTAGAAACACAAAGGCCGCCTTCGCAGGCGGCTCTGTGCACATTCTCCAGAGGTCAATCTTGGTCGAAGACGATTACTCCGAACGTGCCGGCCAGATTGTTGCCCGGTCCCGCCGTGAAGTAAAGGTGGTTCGGTATTCCATTGTCCCCCAGCCCGTCGCCGAAGCCGATTCCCCATAACTGGTCGATCACGATCGGCTTTCCTTTTGTGTCTTTGATCCTTGCAACGAACTTCCCGGTAGTCGGATTGAAGCCATTGATCGTGCCCGTATCCGTGTTGTTCGAAACCAGCAGCGTGTTGCTCAATGGTCCAAAGCTTCTCGGTGCCGCCGCGATTCCCCACGGCTGATTGAGCGGCGACCCTTGAATCAACGTCTTCACGAACGTGCCGTCTTCCTGGAAGACATCGATGAAGCCGCCATCTCCTCCCGTGACGCTGGCAAATGCGACGTACAGCAACCCGTTGATATCCTGAATTCCAAAGGGTGTAAAGCCCGCCGGCAACGCCGAGTCCGTGAAAGATTTCACCAGCGTAAACGTGCCGTCATACATGTCGACCTTGTTGTTCGCCACATCCGCTGCGTAAAGAAAGTTCCCCGACGTACGGCTCGTGATCGCGAGTCCTGTGTAGACTGCCCCACTCGACGAATTGTCCACCCCGATAAGCGCCTGATTGAAATTCGATTGCGGCGCCCATCCGCTGATGGTTCCGTCCAGCGTCGCAAACAGGAAAATCGCCGACCAGCCCTGCACTTGAAAATCGCTCGATCCATTGAAGACGATTCCAGTGGGCGTGCCCGGCCCGTTTAATCCCGTGGGCGAACTCGGTCCGTTTCCAGCCGTAGGAACCAAGACCTTGAGCGACGTAACCGGCTTTCCGGATCCCTCGTACAAAGTCGACCATCCTGAACCGGCATCACTAACCCACCATGGCGAACCGGGGCCATGCACCAATCCCCAGGCGTTCACGATTAGCGGATCCGTGTTGGCAGCCTGGCGTATCTGATTCGAATCCAAATTCTTGAGCTTATATTGTGCCAAGGCCATGCTCGACACCGTCATCATGGCGAGTCCGAGGCAAGCGAGTGCGAACGTGCGACGCTGCATAAACATTTCTCCTTCGGAAGGCCAGGAGCAGGGGGAGTGTCAGAAACCGCTGTACACAGCAGGCTGGGACACACTTTCGCTGACCCGCGATCTCAGGATGCTACGTGGACGAAATCCTCAATTTGTCACCACACTGTCACCACTTTGCACTCTTATCTCTCCCCAATATGCCAATGCGCAAAGAAAAGAAGTGGGGATACACACGGCGTAGGGAGATACACACGGTGGGTTGCCCCCCGGGTACCCCCTTCTTCCCGAAAGGTGAGAGCGTCCGATTTTCATCGTTCGCCTATGGGGCCTTGTCACACGTTGGCAGAACTGCAGATCACCAGTAGGTAACGTTCAGGTTGTCGAGGTAGACGCTGTACGGCGACTGCTTGTAGTTTCCATCGAGCTGGAAGTTCAACACAATTCCGTTCCAGCCCGGAGCGGAGTATGGAGGATATTTCCAGTTGAGTGTTTTGGTCACCCCGTTAAGCGTGAACGATTGGTACAGCACTTTGTTGTCGGAAGTGCGCTGGAACTGAATGACGACGTGGTTCCAGGTGTTGCTGGCTGGATTGCACGGGATGCTGGTGGAAATCCACTTCGCGTTGACGTTATCCCAGACTCCCCACACCTTGCCGTTCACGATCTGGCACTGGGTGCCAAAGTAATAGCCGGTATTGTCGAGGAACTGAGCGATATCGAACTCGATGTTTTCCGAGAGACTGAGGTCGGTGCCGTAGAAGTAGGCGTCGTACGTGAAATTGTGGATGGATTTGGTGAGGGAGTGGTCTTTGTCGGGCAAGCCTTGCGTGGAGCCATCGCCGATTAGATGGTTGTTCCACAAGACGTCGGCGTAGGGTGTAGTTCCGCCGATGGTGTACTTTGTCGCCTTGCCGCTGAGCGATGGGTTACTGATCTTCTGGCCCATGGACCAGGTAACGCCGGGCCCGCAGCTGGAGCAGATGTCATATTTCGGAGGCAACTCACCGTAGCCGTTCCATCCGCTGGCGGCCTGCATAGCGGAGAAGGTTTTGCCACTGCTGCCACTGACGGTGATGGTGACGGGAGTGGAGGAAGCGCCACCGCAGTTGTCCCACTCCGTGACCGTCGTGTTGTAGGTGCCGGCACTCAGAGTTAAGTCGGTGCTGAGGCTGGCCCCGTTGACGGTGTACGCCTTCTGGTAGGGGGCGGTGTAGATGCCCATCGAAGCGACGCCTTTGGAGCAGGTCGTGGTGCCGGTGGCCGCGAAGTGCACGGGTGAGCCGACGGTGCTGTTGTTGGTAGGCGAGGTGACGGACACGCCCGAGCTAGTACTTACGGTGATGGTGATGGCAGTGGTGGATGCAGCGCCGCAGTAGTCCCATTGTTCAACCGTAGTGTCATAAGTTCCGGCACTGAGGGTGAGATCCGCGCTCAGGGTGGTTCCGTTCGACACGTAGGCCAAGACACCGGGAGCGGTATAAACACCCATGGAAGCCACACCTTTGGAGCACGACGTCCAGCCGGCCGTGGCAGCGAAATGCACCGGCGATGGTACGGTCGAACCGTTGGACGGGGAGGTAACATTGACGCCCGCGAACAGGGAGGACACAAGAGCCAGAAGACACACAATTAACAGGGCACACTTATGCATGCAACACTTCTCCATTTTTTGTTTACTTGCGACTTACGGGGGACCGCAGCGCGAAACTATCCCTCTGCGTGAGCGGGAACGCACGGCAGCATCGCGAGAAGTGGCTAGGTCGTGGCTGTTTCACACCCGGTAAGTTCCGAAGGCTTGAATCCAGCAAATGGCGGCCTGGGATTGCCTGGAACGGAAGGGCTGAAAAGATTGAAGGGAGAATACCAGAAAACCTGTATTTTCTCCAAGCGAAGAATGTAGTTGCGCCTACTGGAAAGTTCTAAGTCTCAATTCAACAATAAATCGCCACCAGCGTAGGAGCGGCTTTGGCAGCTTGAGAGGAAGACTTTGGGACGGGAGGGCTGCCCCGGTGTAACTGACACCATCGGCGGGACTTGCGCCGGTGGCAGGGAATGTGACCGGGCATGGAGGCAGGCTGGACGGGGATTTTGAAGGCTGGATCACCCGCCGGGCGGGGCGGGTTTGGACAACATTTTTTGCGCCTTCCGTCATCGAAGCTCGGCCAACATCTCGGGAGTGGGAAGGTCGCCAATGAGGGAGCGTCCGCTGTCTCCGGTGGTACGACTGTGCTTTCTGCTAACAATTGCCGCTTACTTTGTGAATTGCCAGGGGGTGCAGCGGGCGGCGCCGGTTGCCCTAGGCCCGAATGCCAAGTTTCAGGGAGCGCTCATGTGGAAGGGGGATCCTTCCGGAACAGGGGCCTACTTGAACGAAGTGAAGCTGACACCGGCGAATGTGAACGCCGGGCAGTTTGGCAGGCTGGGGAGTTTTCAGGCTGACGGAATTGTGATGGGGCAGCCGCTTTATGTGTCCGAATTGGACGTGGCTGCGGCAGGCACGCGCAACGTGATCATTCTGACCACGGAGCATGACAGCGTCTACGCGATCGATGCGGACAATCCGGGAAGCGGTCCGCTGTGGGAACGGCATTATGTCGATCCTGCCAATCGCGTTACGACGATGCCGGACAGTTTTGGGGGACGGACTACCCTGGGTGGCGAAGTCGGAATCACGGGGACTCCTTACATCGATGGCCAGACGGGAGTCCTTTATTTCGTAACTACCCTTTCTCGGAATGGAGTGCCGGAGCAGTGGCTGCGGGCGCTCGATATCCACACCGGTAATGATTTCGGGCCGGGAAGCGTACAGATTCAAGCCAGCGTGGCGGGCGATGGGAGGGGCAGTGTCAACGGGCAGATCGCTTTTGACCCTTCCAACCAGAACCAGCGCGCGGCGCTGACGAAGGTGGCCAGAGCCATTGTGGTGGCGTGGGGATCGTTCTCCGATTGGGGCGTTTATCACGGGTGGCTGATGGCATTCGATCCAGCGACTCTGAAGTTAATGGCGGTGTTCAATCCCACGCCGCAGTTCCAATCGTACGATTCAGCGAGCGGGCCGTCCGATTACGGCGGGGGCGGCGCGTTTTGGCAGGGCGGGGCTGCGCCTGCGACGGATGGCGCCGGGAACATCTATATCGATGCCGCGGATGGCAGTTTCAATGCGGACAAGGGTGGAAGTAACTATGGCGATTCGCTGTTGAAGCTGCGTCTGAACGGAAACAGTTTTCAAGTGGTGGATTGGTTTACGCCTTCGAATGTCGACTGCATCGATCTGAACGATTTGGAGCTGGGTTCGGGCGGAGTCGCGGTGTTGCCGACCGATTTCACGAACGGGCGCAAACTCGCGGCTACTTACAGTAAAGAAGGGCGACTTTTTCTGGTCGATACCGACGGGCTGGGGAAGTTCAATTCTGGCGCTGACCAGATTCCGCAGGAATTCATGATCGGAGAAGACACTTGTTCGGACTCTACTTCCGGCGATGTTGCCGAGGGGCCGGACTGGAACCGGCTGTACGGAACTCCGTCGTATTGGAACGGGAACCTGTACGCCGCACCTTCGAGTCTGCAGTTGAGGCAATATCGATTTGCGAATGGCTTGCTGAATCCGACTCCGGTGGCAACGTCGCCCTCGGCGTACGGGTTACGCGGAGCGAACACAGTCGTTTCTGCCCAGGGCAACCAGAACGGAATCCTGTGGGCGTATGAGAAGAGCGCGACGGGACAGGGCATACTGCACGCCTACGACGCTAATTCGGTATCGAAGGAGCTTTGGAACAGCAACATGAATGCCGGGCGGGACGCGTTGGGCACAGGGATCGGCTTTGCCACGCCGGTGGTCGCGGAGGGGCGAGTCATTGTGGCCCACGACACGAGAGTTGGAGTCTTCGGACTGCTCCACTGACGGAATACCAATTCTGTTAAATGATGATTGTAATCCTAGATGCGTCAATCGCTTGCACATCGTGTCCCAACCTTGTGCTCTGCCACGGCAACTAACTATACCGATATCACGAAAATCGCGGGCGCGGGAGACCGCGTCTGCAAGGAATGAGGAGTGTATTCATGGCAGACGATATGG
>Ga0066709_100000708_pt1 | contig 19297 bp, 18 predicted proteins | sample GraSoiAngelo_158_FD_79665 | JGI IMG/M metagenome (GOLD analysis project Ga0066709, IMG submission 79665) | Grasslands soil microbial communities from the Angelo Coastal Reserve, California, USA - 14_1009_16_30cm | ecosystem: Environmental > Terrestrial > Soil > Grasslands | place: USA...
CGCTGAAGAAGGTCGGCATGAAGGTCAACGACATCGACACCGCGCCGCTGCAGAAGGCGGCACTCGCGGCGCAAGACGAGCTCGCGAAAGAATTCGGCGCCGAAGCGCTGCTCGCCAAGATCCGCGCGCAGTAGACCGATGAGCATCACGCGCGCGCTCGCCGCGATCGACCGTGGCGCAGAGGTCTTCGTCGCGCTGATCTTCGCCGCGATGGTGCTTGTCGGCTTGCTGCAGGTCTTCAACCGCTTCGTTCTCAACGCGTCGCTCAGCTGGAGCGAAGAAGCGCAGATCTTCGGCCATGTCTGGCTCGTCTTCTTCGGCATCCCGATCGCCTATCGGCGCGGCGCGCATCTGTATGTCGAGACCTTTCGCGACAAGTTTCCGCAGCGCGTCGGCGCGCTGTTCGACCTCGGCGTCGAGCTGATGTGGCTCGCGTTCGCGGTGTCGCTGATGGTGCTCGGCTACCAGGTCGCGCGTGTCGCCGCGCTGCAGCAGTCGCCGGGGCTCGAGATCCCGATGAGCTACCCGTACTTCGGCATGGTGATCGGCGGCGCGTACCTCGCGATCGTCGCGCTGCACCGCATCGTCGTGCGCCCGCCGCGAACGAAAGCGCCGGTCGAGCCATGATCTGGTTTCTGTTCGCGCTGATGCTCGCAACGATGCTGATCGGCATCCCGATCCTGCTGTCGATCGCGCTGGTCGGCTATGTCGGCATTGCCGCGGTGCCGGGGCTCGTCGCGCCACTCTACGCGCAGAAAATGTTCGCGCAGCTCGACTCGTTCACCTTGCTCGCGCTGCCGTACTTCATTCTCGCCGGCTCACTCATGTCGGCGAGCGGCATGAGCCAGCAGCTCGTCGATTTCTCGCGCGTGCTGGTCGGCCACTGGCGCGCCGGACTCGCGCATGCGTCGGTGGTCGCGAGCATGGTGTTCGCCGGCATCTCCGGGTCGTCGACGGCCGATGCGTCGGCGATCGCCGCGATCGTCATCCCGACGATGAAGCGCTCGGGCTACAAAGCGGGTTTCGCCGCGGCGCTGATCGCCTGCGGCGGCACCATCGGCGCGATCATTCCGCCGAGCATGGTGATGGTGGTCTACGGTGCGATCGCGCAGGTCTCGATCGGCGGCTTGTTCCTCGCCGGCATCGTCCCCGGCATCCTGGTCGGCCTGTTCCTGATGGCCACCGTCAAGCTCTACAGCTACCACCCCGACTATCCGGAGCTGCGCGTCGTCCACGGCCAGTTCGAGCTGCGCGCATTGGGCCGCGCGACAGTCGAAGTGTGGCCCGCCTTGCTCGCGCCGGTGATCATCGTCGGCGGCATCCTGAGTGGCGTTTTCACCGCGACCGAAGCGGGAGTCGTCGCGTGTCTCTATGCCTTCGTCATCGGCACCTTCGTCTACCGCAAGATCAAGCTGCGCGACATGGTCGGCATCTTTGTCGAATCGGCGATCACGACGACGATGGTGTCGGCGATCATCGCCGTCGCCGGCGCGTCGGGCTGGCTGATGGCGTACTTGCAGTTCAACGAAGTGGCGGTCGCGTTCGTCACCTCGGTGTCGAACAACCCGACGATCGTGCTGCTCGTGATGGCGGTCGTGATGGTGGTGCTCGGCACCTTCGTCGACTCGCTCGCCGTGCTGCTCGTCTTTGCGCCGGTCGCGATCCAGATCAGCAAGACCCACGGCATCGACCCGTTCCAGATGGGCCTCGTAATGGTGATGTGCAATCAGATCGGCGCCGTCTCGCCGCCGACCGCGCCGCTGCTGTTCGTGACGACGAGCATCGCGCAGACGACGTTTTCAGAGACGAACCGCCACGTGTGGTGGTTCATGCTCGCCGAGACGCTGGTGTTGCTGCTGATCGTTTTCGTGCCGGGGCTCGCGTCGTGGATCCCGCATCACTTCTTGGGTTAGTGGCTGGCTTTCGCCTTCGCCATCGCGTCCCTGAAGAACCCGTATATCCCATCCGCATTCATGCTGCGCGCATCCGCCAACTCACCCGCGCGCGTCGCGTAGAGAACGCGGTTGTCGCTGGCGACGATCGCGGCGGCGGGGATGCCCTTTTTGATCGGGTTGCCGTAGGCATTGGCGATGTCGAGGTTGCGATCGAAGCGGCCGACGTCGACCTTCACGACTTTGAACTCCTCACTCATCAACGCAGCGTTCTTGCCGCTCTTCAGCGCGAGGTCGAGCGCGCGGCAGTCTTCGCACCAATTGGCGCCGAAGATCACGAGCACCGGCTTGCTGGCCTTGGCCGCATCGGCCAGCGCCTGCGCGATCTCGGCCTTCGCGTTGGCGGCTTCGTTGTAGGGCAGCTCGGCAGCGACTGCGGCGAGACCAAGCAACAAGGCGAGCAGGAAAGTCAATCGTTTCATCGCCGCGAGCCTACATCACGCGGCCGAACCACGCGAGCGACAGGCCCGCAGCAATGACGACCAGCAGCGCCGCGGCGGCCGCGAACAGGCCGCTGATCTCGGTCTCTTTCTTCTCGACGACGAGCCGCGTGCTCAGCGACTGATAAACCTTCTTCAGGTCGTCGGCCGTGCCGGCATAGAAGTACTCGGCGCGCGTCGCAGCGGCGATGCCCTTCAATGTGTCTTCGTCGAGACGCACCCGCATCGACCAACCTTCGAAGCCGATGATCTCGCCCTCCTTGGTGCCGATGCCCACCGTGTAGACGCGCACGCCACGATCGGCGGCCATCTTGGCGGCGTCGAGCGGGTCGGGGCCGGTGGTGCGCTGGCCGTCGGTCAGCAGGATGATCGCGCCGAAACCATACGAGCCCGGCTGCACGGGGGTGAATTCCTTCTTCGGCTTCTCGCCGGGAGCGAGCGGCATGCTGCGCTGGCCGGTGATCTGCGACAGGTCGATGCCGGCGTCGGGAAACAGTGTGGCGAGCGACAGCACAATGCCGCTGCCGATCGCAGTCGCGCGCTGCAACTGGAAGCGGTCGACGGCGGCGATCAGGTCGTCGCGGCTTTGCGTTGGCGGCTGCACGACGGCGGCGGTGCCGGCAAACGAGACGATGCCCACGCGTACGCTGCGCGGCAGGTCCCTCACGAACGCCTTGGCCGCTTCCTGCATCGCGACGAGGCGGCTCGGTTGCACATCGGTCGCGCGCATGCTGCCCGACACGTCCATCGCGAGGATGATCGTTTCCTGCTGGCTCGGCAGGGTGACCACCGCCAGCGGCCGCGCAGTCGCAATCAGCAAGGTCGTGAGCGCGAGCAGCAGCAGCGCGGGCGGCACGTGGCGACGCCAGCCGGGGCCCTTGCCCATCGCCTGCTTGACGAGCGACAAGCTCGCGTAGCGCAGCGTGTTCTTCTTGCGCCGATAGAGCAGCCACAGGTACAGCACGACCAGCACCGGCAACAGCAAGAGCAGCGCGAGAAGGTCGGGCCAGACGAAATTCATCGGGCGCCTCCGTAACCCGAGCTCCGCTCGGGCTGAGCTTGTATTCCCGATCGTCCTGAGCTTGTCGAAGGAAGCCTGGTGTGCTCCGGCGCCGGCCCTTCGACAAGCTCAGGGCGAACGGGATTTTTGCGGGACTCAGGCATCAAATGCGCCGGCAAGCTCCCGCCCGAGCTGAGCCGGCTGCGTTGCCGCCGCATCTCCGAAAAACGCAGCACCGCATCGACGAGGTCGTCATCGGTCGCGAGCTCGAGCGTGTCGATTCCGGCATGAGTGAAGGCCTCACGCAGCGCAGCTTCGCGCCGCTCACCGGCCCGCACGAAGCGCTCGCGGAACCGAGGATCGTGGGTGTCGACGAAGAGCTGCTCGCCGGTCTCGGCATCCTGGATGGTCACCAAGCCAAGATCGGGCAGCTCCATCTCGGCGGCGTCGTACAGCCGAACGGCGAGCACCTCATGGCGCTGCGCGAGGCGCGCCAATGCATCGGTCCAGCCCGGCGTGCTGATGAAATCGGAGACGACGAACACCATCGAGCGGCGCGGGATCATCTGCTGCGCGGCGTGCAGCAAGTCGCCGAGCTGGGTCTCGATCTTCGCTTTCGGCGGCACGAAGTTGCGCATGCGCTGCAGCAAGTTCAGCACATGGATGCGGCTGCTGCGCGCCGGCAGCACGGCGTCGACCTGGTTGCCGTAGAACAGAGCGCCGACCCGGTTGCCATGGCGCGTGAGGATTCGCGCAAGCACGGTGACGAACTCGGCCGACACGGTGCGCTTGGTGCGCTCCTGCGAGCCGAAGTCGATGCTGCCGCTCAGATCGAGCAGGAACCAGGCGTTGAGCTCGCGGTCTTCGGTGAACTGGCGAACGTACGGCGTTTGCAATCGGGCGGTCACGTTCCAGTCGATGTGGCGAACGTCGTCATGGTGCTGGTATTCGCGCAGGTCGGCGAGGTCGAGGCCGGCGCCGCGAAACAGCGTGCGGTAGTCGCCCTGCAGCAGCCCGTCGAGACGGCGGATCACCGTCCATTCGAGGCGACGCAGGATCGCGTCAGAGCTGGGTGGCGCGCTCATCGGGATGGTGTGCCAGCGGCTTGTCGGGCTTGGGCACTTTCTTGACGATCTGCTCGATCAGATGGTCGGCGCTCAGCCCGTCGGCGAGCGCCTCGTAGCTCAGCACCAGGCGATGGCGAAGCACGTCGGGCACGAGGTCGATCACGTCTTCGGGCAGCGCGTAGTGGCGGCTGCGCAGCATCGCGAGCGCCTTCGCGCCTTCGATCAGGCCGATCGTCGCGCGCGGGCTCGCGCCGAAGCTCAGGTACTTCGCCATGTCGGGCAAGCCGTGGCGCGCCGGGTCGCGCGTCGCGCTGACGAGCTTGACGGCGTACTGGATCAGCGACGGATCGACATACACCTTGCGGCATTCGTGCTGCAGCTCGGCGAGCTGGCTGGTGCTCGCCACTGCACTGACGATCGCGAGCTCGCCGGTGACGCGCTCGACGATGACGAACTCTTCTTCCTCGCTCGGGTAGCCGACCAGCACCTTCATCATGAAACGGTCGACCTGCGCTTCGGGCAGCGGATAAGTGCCTTCGGTTTCGATCGGGTTTTGCGTCGCCATCACCAAGAACGGCGACGGCACTTTGTGCGTCTCGCCGGCAATCGTGACCTGTCGTTCTTGCATCACTTCGAGCAGCGCACTTTGCACTTTCGCCGGGGCGCGATTGATCTCGTCGGCGAGCAGCAAGTTGGCGAACACCGGCCCGAGCGCGGTGCTGAATTCGCCGGTCTTCTGGTTGTAGATCCGCGTGCCCACCAGGTCGGCCGGTACCAGGTCGGGGGTGAACTGGATGCGCTTGAACGAGCCGCGCAGAGTCGTCGCCAAGGTCTTGATCGTGATCGTCTTCGCCAGCCCCGGCACGCCTTCCACGAGCAGGTGGCCTTGCGCCAGCATCGCGACCAGCACGCGCTCGAGGAACTTGTCTTGCCCGACGACGATGCGCTTGACTTCGTAAAGCACGCGCTCCATCAGCGTCGCGGTGGTCTGGCTGTCGGATGCGTCCATGGAAGTCCTGGTGGGATCAACAACGAATTCAGAACGGCGGCATTCCCGCCGCCGCCGCGGCGTTCTCGATCGGTACAGCAAATCCGATGCCGATGAAGGTGCCTTGCTCGCCGGGGTTCAAGATCGCGGTGACGATGCCAACGACGCTGCCGTCCATCGTCACCAGCGGACCCCCCGAGTTGCCGGGGTTGGCCGCGGCGTCGAACTGGATCAGGTTGGTCAGCCGCTCGCCGTCGGGCGAGCGGAACTGCCGTTTCAGGCCGGAGACGACGCCGCCCGATGCCGACGGGCCGATGCCGAAGGGGAAGCCGATCGCGACGACTTCATCGCCCGGCAGCAGGTCGCCGGTGCCGCGCATCGTCGCGGCCTGCAGGTCGTCGGGGATGCTCTTCGCGCGCAGCACGGCGAGGTCGTTCTCGGGTTGCGCGCCGATCATCGACGCTTCGGATTGATGGCCGTCGAAGAACGTGACCTTGATGCGCTTGGCGCCGATCACCACATGCAGGTTGGTGAGGATGGTGCCGTTGTCGATGATGACGACGCCGGTGCCGGTCGATCGGCCATGCGCCTTCGGATCGTCGCTGACCTTGCCTTCTTCGCTCGCCTCGGTATCGAGCCCGACGACGCGGACCACCGAAGGCCGCACCGCTTCGTAAGCTTTGGCGTACGGCGACGGCAGCGGCTCGCCTTGCAGCGTGTGGCGCACGGCAGCATCGATGTCTTTCTGGGTCAGCCGCGCGGGAAGCGGAAACAGCGCGTGTTGGCCGGCTGCGCCGAGCGCGACGAGCAGCACGGCCGCGAGGGTCCACAAGGGCCGCGCATGGCGCCGCGGGAAGGCGCGCAGCCGAGGCCAGCGTGTCGATGCTGCGGGGGCTGATGGTGGGGGGCTCGAATCGTGCAACGAGCCAGGTAGCGACGGGTGCAATGTGGAGTTCGACGCGCCTGCCGGACGACGCGAGCGGCTGTAAAGCGGAGCCTTCTTCATCGCTGCACCTCAAGAAACGCCGGGCCGCCCCAAGTTTCTTGCCCCCCTCGGGGGGCGGACGCCCCTCGGGGCTCGGTTATCCGAAACGTATCACGGCGAGGGCGCCCATGCACGACCGGCCCCTCGAATGAGGGCATGATTTCACAATGAGCTGGATCGACACCCACTGTCACCTCGACGCGCCCGAGTTCGACACCGATCGTGACGCGGTGGTTCAGCGCGCGCGCGACGCCGGCGTGTCGCAGATCGTGCTGCCCGCGGTGGCGGTGTTCGACTTCGACAGCGTGCGCTCGCTGGCGCACGGCCATCGCTTCGCCTACGCGCTCGGGATTCATCCGCTGTGCGTCGATGATGCGAAGGAAGTCGATCTTGCAACGCTGCGCACGGCTTTACAAATCAATCACGGCGACCCGCGGCTGGTCGCCGTCGGCGAGATCGGTCTCGATCATTTCGTGCCCGGCCTCGACCGTGCGAAGCAGGAGCGTTTCTACGCCGTGCAACTCGAGCTCGCGCTCGAATTCGAGCTGCCGGTGATCGTGCATGTGCGCCGCTCGGCCGACACCTTGCTGAAGCATTTGCGCCGCACGCCGGTACGCGGCATTGCCCACGCTTTCAACGGCAGCGAGCAGCAGGCGCAAATTTTCATCGGGCTCGGATTCAAGCTCGGCTTCGGCGGGGCGATGACCTTCGATCGCGCGCTGCAAATCCGTCGACTGGCAGAAAGCGTTCCCGACGATGCGATCGTCCTCGAGACCGACGCGCCCGACATCCCGCCGCACTGGCTTTATCGCACCGCCGAGCAGCGCGCCGCCGGCCAGCGCACGCGCAACGAGCCGGCTGAGCTGCCGCGCATTGCGCAGACGCTGGCCGCGCTGCGCGGCTGGACGGCCGAGCACACCGCGCGCATCTGCGCGGCGAACGCTCACGCCGCGCTGCCGCGCCTGGCGCGCTTGACGGCTCTGGCAGACTGACACGCATGCCGCCGTCGCCGCTTGCCGCACCGTTGCTGACCGGTCTTGCTCCGGTGATCGCGCGCGACACGCGGCTCGTCGTGCTCGGCAGCTTTCCCGGTGTCGCATCACTCGTCGCGCAGCAGTACTACGGTCATCCGCGCAATCATTTCTGGCCGATCCTGTCGGCACTGTGGGACGTCGACATGCTCGCCTTGCCGTACCCGCGGCGCCTCGCCCAGATGCGCGCGCACGGCCTCGGCCTGTGGGACGTGTATGCCGCGTGCCGCCGCGAAGGCAGCCTCGACACGGCGATCGAAGATGCGCTGCTCAACGACCTCGCGAGCCTCAGGCGACGCGCGCCGAAGCTCCAAGCGATCGCCCACAACGGCAGCGAGTCGGCGCGCGCAATGCGCCACACGCTCGCGCTCGGCGTGCCGGTCGTGAAGCTGCCGTCGACCAGCCCGGCGAACGCGAGCTGGAGCTTCGAGCGCAAGCTCGATGCATGGCGTGCGGTGTTCGAAGAGCACGGAGTCGCATGAAGAAGAATGCCCCGCGCGACGAGCTCGCGCCGGCGACGATCTCCGAAGCCGACGGCGTGCGCTACCTGCATCTCGGAACGCCATGGGTGCAGGGCGCGATGCGGGTGCGCAAGCCGGCGACGCTCGAGCTCGAATACATCCAGCGCATGATGGTGTGGATGCTGCTGCGCCCCGACGCCGAGCTGACGAAGGGCCATGCGCTGCAGCTCGGTCTCGGCGCCGCGTCGATCACGCGCTATTGCCACAGCGTGCTGCGAATGCGAACCACGGCGGTCGAATTGAACCCGACGGTAATCACGGCGTGCCGGCTCTGGTTCCACCTGCCCGACGACAGCGCGCGGCTCGCGGTGCTCGAGGCCGACGCGGGCGAGTACGTCGCCGACGCGCAGCATGTCGAGACGGCGCAGGTGCTGTGCGTCGACCTCTACGACCACGATGCGGCCAGTCCCGTGCTCGACAGCGCGGCGTTCTATCGCGACTGCCGGCGCACGCTCGCCGACGCCGGCGTGATGACGGTCAACCTGTTCGGCCGCGACGCGAGTTTCGAGCGCAGCGCGCAGCGCATCGCGGCCGCGTTCGGCGAGCAGCACGCCTGGGCGCTGCGGCCGACCAAGGAAGGCAACAGCATCGTCGTCGCGTTGAAGGGCGTCGAAATGCCCGACCGCGCGACGCTTGCCGCACGCGCTGAAAACATTGAAACTCGGTTCAAGTTGCCGGCGCGCAAGTGGCTCAGGATGATCCGGCCCTTAACAATGAGATTGGACACTGGCACATCCACCACCGCATGAATCCCAACGACCTCCCGCAGCAATCGACCCCGACCGGCAAGCTCGACTGGCGCTGGCTGCTGAAATGGTTGCGTGACGACCAGATCATCAGTGCCGAGGATGCCGAGCGAACCAAGAAGCGCTTTGGCGCGGCCGACAGCGCGCAGCATCCGCTGGTGCGCCTCGGCGCAGCGAGCCTCACGCGCAAGGGCACAGGCAAACCACTCGACATCGAAGCGCTCACCGAATGGCTGGCCGGTCGCTGCGGCATGCCCTACCTGCGCATCGACCCACTCAAGGTCGATGTCGGTCGCGTCGCCGAGGTGATGTCGATCAGCTACGCCGAGCGGCGCCGCGCGCTGCCGCTGCAGGTCGGCGCGCACGACATCACCGTCGCGACCTGCGAGCCGTTCGACACCGCCTGGATCGGCGAGATCGAGTCGCACACGCGCAAGACCCTCAAGCTGGTGCTCGCGAGCCCGCTCGAGCTGCAGCGCTACACGACCGAGTTCTACACGCTGTCGCGCTCGGTGCGCGCGGCGATCAAGAGCGGCGAGACCTCGGCGATCGCGAGCTTCGAGCAACTGGTCGAGCTCGGGCGCAGCAACCGCCAGCTCGACGCCAACGACCAGGGCGTCGTGCAGGTCGTCGACTGGCTGTGGCAGTACGCGTTCGACCAGCGCGCCTCCGACATCCACCTCGAGCCGCGCCGCGAGCTTTCGGCGATCCGCTTTCGCATCGACGGCGTGATGCACACCGTCTACCAGCTGCCGCCCGGCGTGATGAACGCGATGATCGCGCGCATCAAGCTGCTCGGCCGGATGGACGTGGTCGAGAAGCGCCGCCCGCTCGACGGCCGCATCAAGACCCGCAATCCCGATGGCGACGAAGTCGAGATGCGGCTATCGACCTTGCCGACGGCGTTCGGCGAGAAGATGGTGATGCGCATCTTCGACCCCGACACGACGGTCAAGCCGCTCGAGGGCCTCGGCTTCGGCGCGCACGACGCGAAGCGATGGGAGTCGCTCGTCACCAAGCCGCACGGCATCATCCTCGTGACCGGGCCGACCGGATCGGGCAAGACGACCACGCTGTACTCGACGCTGCGGCGCCTCGCAACCGACGAAGTCAACGTCTGCACGATCGAAGACCCGATCGAGATGATCCAGCCGGCGTTCAACCAGACGCAGGTGCAGCCGGTACTCGAGCTCGGCTTCGCCGAAGGCCTGCGCGCGCTGATGCGGCAGGACCCGGACATCATCATGGTCGGCGAAATCCGCGATCTCGAAACGGCCGAGATGGCGATCCAGGCGGCGCTGACCGGCCACCTCGTCTTCAGCACCTTGCACACCAACGATGCGGCGTCGGCGGTGACGCGCCTCACTGACCTCGGCGTGCCGCCATACCTGATCGGGGCGACGCTGATCGGCGTGCTCGCGCAGCGCTTGGTGCGAACGCTGTGCACGAGCTGCAAGCAGGCCGACGAGTCGACGACGGCCGAGACCCTCGCCGAAGTCGTCAAGCCGTGGCGAATGAGCGGCAGCGTGCGGCCGTACAAGCCGGTGGGTTGCCTCGAATGCCGCATGACCGGTTATCGAGGTCGCGCCGGCCTCTACGAGCTGCTCACGGTGAGCGACGCGGCGCGCCAGGCGATGCACCCGACGCTCGATGCCGCCAAGCTGCGTCAGCAGGCCTTGCAAGACGGGCTGCGGCCGCTGCGCTTGGCAGGCGCCATGAAAGTGGCCGAAGGCGTGACCACGCTCGACGAAGTGATGAGTGCCACGCCGGTGTGGGAGTGAAAACCAGCGCAGCCCGTGGTGCGAATGTCGCGCTACGTGGAACCCACAAAAAAAAGACCGCCGCGTTTCCGTAGAATCGTTGGTACACGAACATTTGTTCCAAGGAGACGATCTTGAAGATCAAGAGTGAGCGCGACTTCTGGTCCGGATTGATGTTTCTCGTCGTCGGCATCGTGTTCGCGGTCGGTGCGCGCAACTATCCGCTCGGCGTCTCGGCGCGGCCCGGGCCGGGCTACTTTCCGCTGCTGCTGAGCATCATCATGGCGATCCTCGGCGCCATCGTGATGTTCAAGGCGCTGACCATCGAGACCGAAGGCGGCGACAAGATCGGCAGCATCGCGTGGAAGCCGCTCGTCATCATCGTCGCCGCGATCGCGGTGTTCGGCGCCGCGATCACGCCGCTCGGCATGGTCGTCACGATCCCGATCCTCATCTTCATCACCAGTCTCGCCGGCGACGAGTTCGGCTGGAAGGGCGTGCTCGCGAACTCGATCGTGCTGACCTTCGGCTCGTGGGTCATCTTCATCTGGGGTTTGAAGCTGACGATCCCGCTGTGGCCCTGGTTCATTCACTGACCGGCTCGAAACCTCCAGCTTCAAAGGCATCGCGTCATGGACTTGCTCGCTAATCTCTCGATGGGTTTCGGGGTCGCGTTCACCCTGCAGAACCTGCTCTACGCCTTCGGCGGCGCGGTGCTCGGCACCTTGATCGGCGTGCTGCCGGGCCTCGGGCCGGTGGCGACGATCGCGATGCTGCTGCCGTCGATCTACTCGCTCGACGCGACGCCGGCGCTGATCATGCTCGCCGGCATCTACTACGGCGCGCAGTACGGCGGCTCGACGACCTCGATCCTGATCAACGTGCCGGGCGAATCGTCGTCGGTCGTCACCGCGATCGACGGCTACCAGATGGCGCGCCAGGGCCGTGCCGGCGCGGCGCTGTCGGTGTCGGCGCTGGGCTCGTTCTTCGCCGGTTGCGTCGGCACGGTGATCATCGCCGCGTTCGCACCGCCGCTCACCGAGCTCGCCTTCAAATTCGGGCCGGCCGAATACTTCTCGCTGATGGTGCTCGGCTTGATCGGCGCGGTGGTGCTCGCGTCGGGCTCGCTGCTGAAAGCCATCTCGATGATCATCCTCGGCCTGCTGCTCGCACAGATCAACACCGATGTGATCTCGGGCACCGCGCGCTACAGCTTCGATATCCCCGAGCTCACCGACGGCATCGGCTTCGTCGTCATTGCGATGGGCGTGTTCGGCTTCGGCGAAATCATCTCCAACCTGGGCCAGCCGGCTGAGCATCGCGAAGTGTTCACGAGCAAGGTCAAGGGCCTGTGGCCGACCAAGAAGGACTTTCAGGACGCATGGCCGGCGGTGATCCGCGGCACCGCGCTCGGCTCGATTCTCGGCGTGCTGCCGGGCGGCGGCGCGCTGCTGTCGTCGTTCGCGTCGTACTCGATGGAGAAGAAGCTTGCCGGTGCGAGCGGCACCTTCGGCCGGGGGGACATCCGCGGGGTCGCGGGTCCCGAGTCGGCCAACAACGCGGGCGCGCAGACCTCGTTCATCCCGATGCTGACGCTCGGCATTCCGCCCAATGCGGTGATGGCGCTGATGGTCGGCGCAATGACGATCAAGGGCATCCAGCCCGGCCCGCAGGTGATGACGAGCAACCCGCAACTCTTCTGGGGCCTGATCGCGTCGATGTGGGTCGGCAACCTGATGCTCGTGGTGCTGAACCTGCCGATGATCGGCATCTGGATCAAGCTGCTGACCGTGCCGTATCGCTACCTGTTCCCGGCGATCACGCTGTTCTGCTGCATCGGCGTTTACACGCTGAACAACAACACCTTCGACGTCTACCTCACGGCCTTGTTCGCGCTGATCGGCTACGCGTTCTACAAGCTCGGCTGCGAAGGCGCACCGCTGCTGCTCGGCTTCATTCTCGGGCCGATGATGGAAGAGAACCTGCGCCGCGCGCTGCTGCTGTCGCGCGGCGACTGGAGCACCTTCATGACCAAGCCGATCTCGGCCGGCCTGCTGATCGCGTCAGCGCTGATGATCGTGGTCGTGCTGCTGCCGACGATCAAGACGAAGCGCGAGGTCGCGTTCTCCGAAGCGGATTGATCGAAGAATATCCACCACAGAGAACACGGAGAACACAGAGTAGAAGAACGGCAAATTCTCGGTGCTCTCTGTGAGCTCTGTGGTGAAACGCATTGGCCTTTGGCCCGTTCCTTGCAAGCCGCCGTCGGGCGGCTTGTTGTTTTTGTTCTGTATCCTGCACCCCCCAAAGGCAAACAATCAGTGTCCCCATGCTCACTGCGCATCCGCAGCGCGAGGCCCTTCACAACGAAGTCCATGCGCGTCCTTACGAACTGCTGAAGGCGCCGCTCGCGCTGACGCATATCGCCTTGCTCGGCCCCGAGGCCGACGCGGCGCGCGAGCACATCGTCACGCTGCTGCGCAATCGGCATCTGCCGCTGCCGGCCGAAGACGCCAATCACTTGAGCACCGATCTCGGCGGCGTGCACTTGCGTTGGGAGAAGCACACCGAGTTCCACACCTGCACCTTCTGGAAAGCGCTGCACGACGAGCCCGATTCGTTCGATGCGCCGGCACTGGCCGACGTACCGCAGGAGTGGCTCGCGGCGATGCCGGGGCAATGGCTCGTCGGCCTGCACATGCTGGTGCTCAGCGAGCGCGGCCCCGATGCGCACGAGCGCGTGCAGCAGTTGGTGCGGCGCAACCTGCAGGAAGAAAGTCTGCTCGGCGCGAGCGTGATGGACGGCGATGCGCAGGTCTACACCGACCTGCGGCTCGCGGCCGACGGCTGTGCGCGCGTCGTGCTGGTGGCCGACGGCATGAGCCCGCGCCGCCTCGGCCGCGCGGTGCAGCGTCTGCTCGAGGTCGAGACCTATCGAATGATGGCGCTGCTCGGACTGCCGATGGCGCGCGAGGTCGGCGCGTCGCTGATGCATGCCGAGCGCGACCTCGCCGACGTCGCCGGCCAGATCCGCAGCGCGCGGCGTCATGAGGAGCCCGAGCTGCTGCGCCAGCTCACGCAGCTTGCGGGTCAAGTCGAAAGCCTGTACGCGCGAACCCATGCGCGCTTCTCGGCGAGCGGCGCGTACTTCGAGCTGGTGCAGCGGCGCATCGACGAGCTGCGCGAGCACCGTCTGGAGAACCTGCAGACGCTCGGCGAGTTCATGGACCGGCGGCTCGCACCCGCGATGCAGACCTGCGTCTGGGCGGCGCGTCGACAGCAGGCCTTGAGCGAGCGCATCTCGCGCACCAGCAACCTGCTGCGAACGCGCGTCGAGATCGAGCAGCAGCAAAGCAGCCAGGAATTGCTCGACGCGATGAACCGGCGGCAGAAGGCGCAGATGCTGCTGCAAAGCGCGGTCGAAGGCCTGTCGGTCGCGGCGGTCACCTACTACGGCGCCGGACTCGTCGGCTACATCGCGAAGGGCGCGAAGGCAGCGGGCTGGCCGGTCTCCTCCGACATCGCGGTGGCGCTGTGCATTCCGCTGATCGCCATTGCAGTGTGGTGGGGCATACGCCGGCTGCATCGCCGAGTGCAGGCCGACGTCGACTGACGAAACAGCATGGTCTTCGCGATCGGTCTAGAGTGAGCACCCCATGACCCATCGCTTCGACTGGACTCCGGGCTACGCGAGCCGGCGCTTGCCGATCTTCGGCCGCAACGTCGTCTCGACCTCGCACCCGCTCGCCGCGCAAGCAGGCCTGCGCATGCTGCTCGCCGGCGGCAACGCGGTCGACGCGGCGGTCGCGACGGCGGCCGCGATGACGATCGTCGAGCCGGTCAGCAACGGCCTCGGCTCCGACGCGTTCTGCATCCTGTGGGACGGCACGCAATTGCATGGCCTGAACGCATCGGGCCCTGCGCCTGCCGCATGGACGCCCGAGTATTTCAAGCGCAAATACGGCGCCGATGCGCGCACGCCGCCCAAGCGCGGTTGGGACAGCGCGACCGTGCCGGGCGCGGTGGCTGGTTGGGTCGCATTGAGCGAGCGCTTTGGCAAGCTGCCGTTCGCCGACTTGCTGCAGCCGGCGATCGATATCGCCGAGCGCGGCTACGCGGTGCCGCTGGTCGTGCGGCAGAAGTGGGCTGCTGCGGCGGACGAGCTGTCGGCGCATCCCGGTTATGCCGAAGCGTTTTTGCCCCGCGGCCGCCCGCCCGAGGTCGGTGAGCGCTTCGAGTTCGCAGCCGCGAGCCGCTGCCTGCGCTTGATCGCGCAGACCCGAGGCGAGGCGTTCTACCGCGGCGAAGTTGCGACTGCAGCGGCACGCCATGCGCGCGAGCATGGCGGCGCGATGACGGCGCAAGACTTCGCCGCCTACCGGCCCGAATGGGTCGCACCGCTCGGCAAGGTCTACCGCGGCCACACGCTGCATGAGATCCCGCCGAACGGGCAGGGCATCGCAGCGCAAGTGGCACTCGGCATCCTGCAGAACTTCGACCTTGCAGCGATGCCGCCCGACGGCGTCGAATCGCAGCACTTGCAGATCGAAGCGATGAAGCTCGCCTTCGCCGATGTCTATCGCTATGTGGCCGACCCGCGGAGCATGGAGCTGACTCCGGCGCAGATGCTTGACGACGCTTACCTCGCGTCGCGTGCGCGCTTGATCGACACGACGCGGGCGCAGGCGTTCGGCGCCGGCAAGCCGGCGAGCGGCGGCACCATCTATCTCAGCGCAGCCGACGAGAGCGGCATGATGGTCAGCTTCATCCAGAGCAACTACATGGGCTTCGGCTCGGGCGTCGTCGTGCCGGGGTATGGGCTGTCGATGCAGAACCGCGGCCACGGCTTTTCGCTGGATGACGCGAGCCCGAACGTCGTCGCACCGGGCAAGCGGCCGTTCCATACGATCATTCCGGGCTTCCTGAGTCGAGACGGCGAACCCGTCATGTCCTTCGGCGTCATGGGCGGCAACATGCAGCCGCAAGGTCATCTGCAAACGCTCGTGCGCATGCTCGACCACCAGCAGAACCCGCAGGCAGCTTGCGATGCGCCGCGCTGGCGCTTCAACGCCGGCCTCGAGATCAACGTCGAACGCAGCATGGACCCGGCGACCGTGCAGGGCTTGAGCGCGCTCGGACACCGCATCGACGTCATCAACGACAGCTACCAGGACTTCGGCGCCGGCCAGTTCATCTGGCGCCTCGGCGACCCGGCGCTCGACGGCTACGTTGCCGCGAGCGACCCGCGGCGCGACGGGCAGGCGGTCGTCTTTTGAAGTCGTTGGACAAGCTGTCGCTCGGCTGGCGAACCGACCTCATCTTTCCGCGCTTCGATGGCGAGCTGCTCCAGCGCAGCGACTGCCTCGTCGTGCGCACGCCGCACAACCCGACCTTCTGGTGGGGCAATTTCCTGCTCTTCGACCACGCGCCGCGCGCCGGCGATGCGGCACGCTGGCTCGCGGCGTTCGACGCCGAGATCGTGCGGCCGCAGCCGCAGTCGCGCCATCTCGCGTTCGGCATCGACGCGAGCGATGCATTCGAATTGCCGCGCGACTTTGTCGATGCCGGTCTCACGCTGTGCGCGTCGACGGTGCTGACGATGCGCCGCGAGCAACTGCGCGCGCCGCGTGCTTTGGCGCCGGGCTTCAGCGTGCGACCGCTGCGTCTGGCGGACGAGTCGGCATTGGCTGTCGATCTCGAAGTCGCTTGCGATGAAGGGGCGCACGAGCCGCAAAGCTACCGCGTCTTTCGCGAGCGCCAGATCGCGCGCTATCGCGCGATGCACGAGGCCGGGCTCGGCGAGTGGTTCGGCGTCTTCGCCGCCACGCCGCAGGGTCAGTTGCTGGTGGCCGATTGCGGCCTGTTCCACGATGGCCACAGCACAGCGCCGCTCGGCCGATTCCAGCTCGTCGCCACGCACCCCGCATGGCGCAGGCGCGGCTTGTGCACGGCGCTCGTTCACGCCGTGTGCCGGCATGCCTTCGAGCGCATGCATCTCGACAGCGCAGTCATCGTCGCCGACCCCGACGATGTGGCCATCGGCATTTACGAGTCGCTGGGATTTCAGCGCGGCGCGAGCACCTGGCACCTCGAGCGCCGCCCGCCGGAGGACGCGCCCGGAGAAACACCAGCGCTGAGGGCTAGTGCTCGCCCGCGTCACGCTGCTGCGCCTTGATCGCCTCCTGCATCAAGCGCTCAGCCTCGCCTGCGTCCTGCGTCGACGATGCCGCTTCGCTCGGCCGCGCCCATTGCGTGATCTGCGGAAACGCGAGCACCGCGACGATCAGCAGCGCTTGCGCGCCGAGCTGCGGCCACAGCGCTCGCGCCAGCGCGCGCACGCCGACGCGGGTGGCGAGCAGCGAGCGCGACATCACGAGCGCGTAACCGAAAGGCGGCAGCAGGAAGCCGAGCTGCAGCACGAGCAAGGTCAGCGCAGCAACCCACGCGGCATCGTCGACCGTCATCAGCACCGGCGGCATCACGAGCGGAATCACGAGGAAGATCATTTCGAACGCATCGAGTACGAACGAGCAGGCGACGAGTCCGGCGAGCACGCACAGCAGCAACAGCCGCGGGTGATCGGACAACGCGTGCAAGCGGTCGGCGATCAAGGCGTCGGTACCGAATGCGCGCAAGACGAGCGAGAACGTCGTGGCCGCGACGAGCAACGCGAACAGCGCGCCGGTCAAGGCCATCGTGTCGCGCAACACGAGGCGCATGCGTTGCGTGTCGAGATGACCGCTCAGCGTCGCCGCGATCCACAAGGTCACGCCGCCTGTCGCTGCTGCTTCCACGGCATACAGCCGTCCGACGGCGACACCGCCGAGCAGGACCGCAATGACGAGCGCGACGACGGCGGCGATGAGCGCCTGACGATGCGGCAGCGGCGCGAAAGCGCGAGCCGCCGCGCCGCGTCCGCGCCATGCCGCAATGCCGCACGCGATCAGCAGCACGATGAGGCCAGGCACCAACGCGGCGCGCATCACGTCCTGCGTGTTGACGATGCGCAGCGCCGCACGCGTCGCGTTGAGCGCTTCGGTGTGCGCGCGCATCATCGCGTCGCCGAGCAGCAGCAGCACGAGCGACGGCGGGATCACCACGCCCAGGGTGCTGGCCACGCAGACCGTGGCAGCGCTGCGCTCGGCGCTGGTGCCGCGCTGCTCGAGCTCGGGCGCGACGCTGCGCGACAGCGTGTGCAGGCTCGCACCGACCGATCCGTTCATCGGCGCGAGCAACGCGCCGACGCCGAGCGCCGACAGCTCGCTCGCCGCGGCGCTGCGGGCAAACACGCGCTCGCCCGCGCGGTGCAGCAGCGCCGCGAGCGGCAATCGATTGAGCAGCGCGCCGATTAGCGCGTACAAGGGCAGGGCCTGCAGCAGGTCGTGCTCGAGCAGGCCGACGACGCGGTTGGGTAATGCACCGAGCAGCGCCAGATCGAAAGCGCCGAGCGCGACGCCGAGCGCCGTGAACAGCGCCGAGACGCCGAGCAATACCGCGTACACCGGCAGGCCGCTCGCGACCATCGCGATGAGCGCGATGGCGAACATCGCGAGCCCCAGTGCACTCATGGCACAAGATCGCGATGAGCCGATTCGCGTGCGAGCGGTGCCAGCAGATCGGCCGCCGCCTGCAGCGCCATCGCGAGCGCAAGCAGCCAAGCGGCGCACTTGATGATGAAGTAGCCCGGATTCAGCGTATCGGGAAAGGCCTCGAGCGAGCGCAGCGCGTTCCACACCATCGGCGCGCCGCTCGCCAACACGAACAGCGCGAACGGCAGCACCGCGATCGCATGGCCGAAGCGCGCGATGCGCTCACGCACGCGCGGCGGGTAGCGCGCGGCGAGCGTGTCGGCCGCGAGGTGGCTGTGCTGCTGCGTCGCCTGGCGCAACGCCAACGCGACGTACAGCGCGAACACCCATTGCGCGAGGTCGTTGGCCGGCCGCGATCCGGCGCCGACCACATCACGCAGCGGCCATTGCGCGAACAGCAGCAAGGCGAGCGGCAGCACGAGCGCACTGCCGACGACGCTGATGCGATCGAGCAGCGCATTTAACCGGCGCGCGATGCGCAGCGATGCGGAGGGTGGGGACATCAGGGTCGCAGCGAGCGCGAGTCAAGAGGCGTTCGTAGAATCCCACGCAATGTCTTCCCCCACCATTGCGGCAGACCCCAGCGCTGCCGGCTCGGCGCAGCGCCCGATGCTTGCGGGGCTGCTGCTCGCGACCTTCGGCGCGATCGCGTTTTCCGGCAAGGCCATCATCGTCAAGCTCGCGTACCGCTACGGTGTCGACGCGGTCACGCTGATCATGTACCGCATGCTGTTCGCATTGCCGATGTTCGTGCTGCTGTCGTGGTGGGCCGGCCGCGGCAAGCCGGCGCTGCAACGGCGCGACGTGATCACCATCGTCGGCCTCGGCTTCTGCGGCTACTACCTCGCGAGCTTTCTCGACTTCGCCGGCCTGCAGTACATCACCGCCAGCCTCGAGCGGTTGATCCTCTATCTGAACCCCACGCTCGTGCTCGCGCTCGGCTTCTTTCTGTTCAGGCGCGAGGTCACGCGCAAGCAGCTGATCGCGCTGGCCGTCAGCTACACCGGCGTGCTGCTCGTATTCGGCCACGAGGTAACGCTCGTCGGCGCGCATGTCGCGCTCGGCGCGCTGCTCGTCTTCGGCAGCGCGGTGAGCTACGCGATCTACCTCGCCTACAGCGGCGAGGAAGTGAAGCGCCTCGGTGCGCTGCGCCTGACCGGCCTCGCGACCAGCGTCGCGTGCCTGTTCTGCATCGCGCAGTTCTTCGTGCTGCGCCCG
>Ga0066709_100000712_pt1 | contig 19267 bp, 17 predicted proteins | sample GraSoiAngelo_158_FD_79665 | JGI IMG/M metagenome (GOLD analysis project Ga0066709, IMG submission 79665) | Grasslands soil microbial communities from the Angelo Coastal Reserve, California, USA - 14_1009_16_30cm | ecosystem: Environmental > Terrestrial > Soil > Grasslands | place: USA...
ACGGTGACGACGCCGTTCGCGTTCACGGTCGCGTACGCGAGGAAGTGCTCGTAGTAGTCATCATCCCCGATCAGGCTGCCGTCCTCGCCCTGCCGGATGAACTGTACGGTCCACTCGAGCTTCTCGTGGAACGGCATCAGATCCGTGGTGTCGAAGCCGATCGTCTGGTTGGACGTGTCGACGACGACGTATTTCTTCCCCAAGAGCGTCGTGGCCTTCAGCCCCTGGAGGTTCGCCTCGTAGTGACTCTGGGCCATCCCGCCGTTCGAGAGGTTCGACCCGATGAGGAAGTGTAGGGATCCCGTGCCGCTGAAGTACTCCGTCGTGCAGGGATTGAAGCCATCGAACGCGAATGGGTTCACCGTCTCGGCCTCGGTGATTGCCGCCGCGGCGGGCGCGCCGATCAGCGCGCCCGCCGCGAGCAGCACGAATGTCGCGGCAGCGAAAAACAGGCGCCAAAGCCGCTGCGTATGGAGCGTGCCCTTCATGGTCCCTCCGTGGCTTTTTGCAGTGGCGGATACCCCCCGCCGACGCCGTGAGCCCTCCAGACCAGCCACAGCACGATTGAGCTGGATCGCGAACGCCGCCGCCGGATGCGACTCTGCAACGCGCGACGGCGCTCGCGAGATACGGGCGTTCCGCCGCGCGACGTTTGTCAGCGTCGTCACGAGGGGATGACGTGAGCAACGGCGATGGCACTGCGGCCCCTCCTTCCTGCGGCGACTGCCCGGCGCGGCCGGCACGCTGCGCCTGGTTAGGCGCCGGTGGGAGACGAGCGCAACGGCCGCATCTGCGTGCTCCTCGCGGACAGCCACGCGCCGACGCGAGCGGGCCTGCGCCTCGCCCTCGAGCGCGGGGGCTTCGCCGTCTGCGCCGACGCCGCCGACGCCGACGGCGCCGTCGAGGCTGCCGAGCGCGAGCGCCCGCAGGTTTGCCTGCTGGACGTGCGCCTGCATGGGGGCGGCATCGCTGCGGCCGCCCGCATCACGGCGAAGCTGCCCGAGACCGCGGTCGTGATGCTCGCCGCGGCGGAGGACGACCTCGATCTCTTCGACGCGCTTCGCGCGGGGGCTTCCGGCTACCTCTCCAAGGACACCAATCCCGAGCGGCTGCCGGCGATTCTCGGCGGCGTACTGCGTGGTGAAGCGGCCCTCTCGCGCCGACTTGCCGCGCGCGTGATCGCCGAGTTCCGCGCGCGCGACCGGCGGCAGGTCGCGATCGCCGATGCATCGGGGGTAGCGCTCACCGGTCGCGAGGGCGAGGTCCTCGATCTCATGCTTCAGGGGCTCGGCACCCGTGACATCGCGCGCCGCCTGTTCATCGCGCCCGGCACCGTGCGCACGCATGTCGCCGCAGTCCTCCGGAAGCTCCACGTCCCCGATCGCGAGGCGGCACGGCGGCTACTGAGCCGCTGACGAAGCGGGGATAGCCGTCCTCCGCCCCGAGGAGGTCGAGAGCGTGCCCGGGCCCGGCCTGAAGACGGGCTGAGCGGCTCCCTAGGCGTCGGGCCCGCGTGAGCGCGCTCGTGCGGGCTAGCGTTGAGCTCGTATGAACAAGAAGGCGGTTGCAGAGCTCGCGCGGGTGCGACTCGGGTTCGAGCGTCTGCGGCCCGGGCAACTCCGTGCGGTTGCCGCGGCGGCCGGCGGACGCGACGTGCTCGCCGTGCTGCCCACCGGCGGCGGCAAGTCCGCGATCTACGAGCTCGCCGGCCTCATGCGGGCCGGGCCGACGGTGGTCGTCTCGCCGCTGATCGCGTTGCAGGACGATCAGCTCGCGCATCTTCGCGCCGCCGGTCTACCGGCGATTGTCCTCAACTCGCATCAATCGGTGGGTGCGCACGCGGCGGCGCTCGCTGCCTCGTGCGACGCGGACACGTTCGTGTTCCTCTCGCCCGAGCAGCTGAGCAACGCGCGCACGCGGGAGGCGCTGCAGCACGCGCGGCCGGGGCTGTTCGTGGTCGACGAGGCGCACCTGATCAGCCAGTGGGGTCACGACTTCCGCACGGACTACATGCGGCTGGGAGCGCAGGCGGATGCGCTTGAAGTTCCGGTGCGGATCGCTCTGACCGCGACGGCCGCGCAGCCCGTGCGGCTCGAGATCTGCCGCCGTCTCGGCCTTCGCGAGCCCGAAGTGGTGGTCGGCGACTTCGACCGACCGCACATCGAGCTGGCTGTGCGGCGGGTGGGCTCAGTCGGGGAGAAGTACCGCGAGGCAGAGCGCGCCGCGGCCGAGCTCGCCGGGCCGGGAATCGTCTACGCCGCGACGCACGCCGGCGCGCAGGCGGCGCACGACGTCCTCGCCTCGGCGGGACACAAGGTGACGCTTTACCATGCCGGCCTCTCGCCGCGCGTGCGGCGCGAGTCGATGACGGCATACCTCGACGGCTCAGTCCGCATCGTCGCCGCCACGGTCGCCTTCGGCATGGGCATCGACAAGCCGGACGTGCGCTGGGTGCTGCACATGGATCCGCCGGCCTCGCTCGACGCGTATTACCAGGAGCTCGGGCGGGCCGGCCGCGACGACGAGGCCGCGCACGCACGCCTGCTCTTCCGGCCCGAGGACTTCGGCGCCGCTGTGCACCTCACTTCGCGTAGCGTTCGCAGCGACGCGGTCGCGCGCGTCGCGGAGCTGCTCGCGGTGGGAAGCGACGTCGGTGCGACGCGGCAGCTCACGGCGGCGCTCGTCCGCCTGGTCGATCTGGGCGCAGCAGTCTGGGACGCCGGCGGCGACGTCCGCTGGACGGGAGCGCTGAGCGTCGCCGCCGCGATCGCAGCATCGGAGGCCGAGACGGAGCGCGAGAACGAGGTCGAGCGCTCACGGCTCGAGATGATGCGTCGCTACGCCGAGCACGCGGGCTGCCGCCGCTCGTTCCTGCTCTCGTACTTCGGGCAGGACTACCGCGGTCCCTGTGGCAACTGCGACAACGACCGCCTCGCCCAGGCGCAGGAATCGATCGTCGAGCCGTTCGCCGTCGGCGAGCGCGTCGCAAGCGACCGCTGGGGCGAGGGCACCGTCCAGCGCTACGACGGCGACCAGGTGACGGTGCTCTTCGACGCCCACGGCTACCGCGACCTGCTCGTGCCAGTCGTGGTCGAGCGGCGACTACTCCGCCACGTCGTGTGACCGTCAATGTTCTCACGCTCCGCGGCGTCCCTAACCGAACGTGAACACGTAGGCCTGAACGCCCTGTCGAGGAACGCGATCTCGAACGTGCGCTCGGTGACCGGGTCACGCTGGCGGATAGCCCGGCGGCAGTCCGTCGATGAGAGCGCGAAAGCGGCTGGGCGCCCCTCCTGCTGCCGGTCCCATGACGAGATGCAGGTCGCGGGCATGAAAGCGGTGGACGATCCGTCCGCCGGCCTGGTTGAGCAGAGTGGCCTCGCTTCCCAGCGTCCAGTCACCCCGCGAGCGCCCACTGATTGAGCTCAGCCGCTCGGGCGAGCGGTCTGGCGGATGGACCCTTCTGGATCGACGAAGTAGAGGGCCGGCCAGTATCGGTTGCCGAAAGCGCGCCAGACCGTGCAGTCGCTGTCGATCGCGACGGGATAGTCGATCTCCCGGTCATTCGTGACCTCGCGGACGTTGTCGGCGTCTCGCTCGAATGCGACTCGGGCGTGTGCACGCCGATCACCACCAATCCCCGATTTCTGTACTTCCGGGCCAGGCGCGGATGTAGGGGAGCGTGCGGAGCCAGTTGATACAGGTGTACGTCCAGAAGTCGACCAGCACGACGTTTCCGCGCTGGCAAAGAGCTCGGGCTGCTCCCAGGCAGTACGACCGTGAGGAAGACGTCCCGGTATTCGTGAACCAGTACAGCGAGACGTTGTCGAGCATCTCGTCCCGCGTGAGCGACCGCTCGGGCTCACCACCGCTGTCCGTCCAGACGGCGAACTGTCGTAGTAGAAGGCAGAGAGGCCGACGGGCGAATCCGCCAGCGCGTAGCCGATGGTCTGCGGCCGCGTGTTCATGATCGCTGCGTAGCCGGAGCCCTTCGTGTAGAAGGCACCGAGCTGCGCGTACGCGGTCTTCTCCGCGTCGGAGAACTCCGAGGGCACCGGTTCGTGCTCGCGGCGAAGCTTCGCGATACTCGGCGGCACGGTCGCGGGCATGTTGAGGTGGATAGCGAGCAGTCCTTCCGGCGCCTGCGTCCTCGGCGCTGCCGCCGTGGGCCGTCGGATCGGTGAGAGGCCCGACGACCTTCAGGAGCTCGAAGATCGAGCTGGGCCAGCCGTGCGTCATGAGCAGCGGCAACGCGTCCTCGTGCTTCGAGCGAACGTGCGCGAACTGGATGTCGACGCCGTCGATCTCGGTCACGAACTGGGGCAAGGCATTACCTTTGCCTCGCCCTTGCGCCAGTCGTAGTCGCTGCCCCAGGTCGCGTTGGCGCGCGGGGCGAAGGTCGTCGACCTGCGCATCGGGAATGTCGATGTGGAAGGGGCGAATCGTGGTGCCTTCGGTCGTTGCGCCTGCAGGCCGGTGCTTGAAACAGCCATCTGGTCTCCTGACGCCGTGGTTGGTAGTCGGACCAGCCTGGCGGTCTCGGCCCCGCTCCGAACCTGTGGAAGACCCTGGTCTGCAACCCTGGTCTCGCAGCGGCGCGGAGAGGCCGGAGCGGAGCCCCGGTGTTGCGGGGGAAGCAGGCACTGGAAGACAGGCCTCCTTCCCAAGGGGAAGGCAAGTCGCCGGCCGCCGCCCGCGTGACGGCGGCCGGCGCGAGAGAGCTATGAGGCGGGGTCGGGTCTGATGATCCCGAACGTGGCGCCCTGCGGATCGCGGAGGACGGCGAGCCGCCCGACCTTCGGGACGTCCGTCGGCTCGAGCAGCGCGCCGCCGCCGAGCTCCTTCGCTTACGCGGTCGTCGCGTCGGGGTCGTCGACCGCGACGTACGGCTGCCAGTGCGGCGGCACCGAGTCGTCCGGAAGCGCCATCAGTCCGGCGACACCGTTCTCGTGGCCGGCGCCGCGGTTGAAGATCCGGTAACCGCCGTACTCGGACCCCATGTCGGTCGTCGTCCAGCCGAAGACCTCGCCGTAGAAGCGCTGCGCCTCGTCGGCGTCCGTCGTCCCGAGCTCGTCCCAGACGAAGACGCCCTGCGCGGCGGGGCCTTCGCCCTCCGGCTGATAGGCGCTGATGAAGGCCCCCTGCGGGTCGGTGAGGATCGCGATCCGCCCGACCTCGGCCATCTCGAACGGACCGGCCGCGAGCTTGCCGCCTGCGCCCTTCGCCTTCTCGATCGTCTCGGCTAGGTTCTCAACCCGGACGTGACTCAGCCAGTGCGGCGGCGGTGCCCCTTCGAGGGCTTTGCTGAAGCCGCCGTGGCTCTGTCCGCCTGACGAGATCATCGTGTAGTCGAGCTCGCCGGGCTTGAAGACCTCCGTGTCCCAGCGGAACAGCTGCGTGTAGAAGTCCTGCGCCTGCTTGGGGTCGGACGAAACCTGCTCGTGCCAGACGAACTTGCCGACCGTCGATGCGACCGTATTCATCTTTTCGACCTCCTTGTCGGTGGTGTTTTGTCGCTCACACGGGTGAGACTCCGGTCGAAGCCCGAAATCATCGCTCGGGTGGCGGTTTCCGGCAACCGACAGAGGAGAGTGGCGTCGGAACGATCCGTTCGCTCGATCAGCTCGTCGCGGGACGCTGACGGAAACGTGATCCAGAAGCGAGAGGGCCTCCGGCACGATCTCCGGCGTCTACGCCCAGGCGGTGCGCGGCGTCATCCACAAGGACGGGATCGTCACCTTCCACGGCCTTCAGTTGCCCACCGCTCTACGGCCCGCGGTCCCAGCCGCTCCCTTGCGGACGTGCGACGCCGCCCTTGTCCGTCGCGAAGAACGACGTGAGCGCCACGCCCGTGTCGCGGGCCAGGGTGTCGCCGGACACGAGGTGGAAGTCGTGCGCCGCCGACCGGGGCGTACCGCACGAAGGCCGGCATGGCGAAGGCCGCGTTGGCATCCCCGCCGGCCGCGATCGCACTGTTGCCGACCGAGCAGCTGCCGACCAGGCAGACGACGTTCGTCCCGGTCGTACGCGCGAACACGTTGTTGCCGACCGCGAACGACGACCGCGTGAACCCAGCCGTTCCGACGAAGAGGCTCGCTCCGGACTGCGAGGCCTCGCCGGTGCCTGTGTTGACGAACAGATTGTTCTTGATCTCGTTCCCGGAGCCGGTCGGGGCTCGAGCACGAGTAGTAACAGATGTTCACCGGCGGCATGCCGCCGCCGCCCGTGTCGTCGACGAAGAGGCTGTTCCAGAGCTTGAAGTTCGTCACCGACGTCGTCGTGACGCCGCTCGATCGGTAGAAGCGGAAGAAGTCCGGATACGGGTCGATCCTCGTCGCGATGTGGAAGAGGTTGTCGTACACTCAGACGTCGTGCGGCGTCGCATCCGCGAAGGCGTCGAAGTCGATGTTCGAGTCGCCGACGTTGACGAAGTCGTTGCCGTACTGGGACAGCACGCTGGAGGCGCGGGCGAGCTCGATGGACGCGCCGAGCGCCTCGAGGATCGCACGGCGTCGCCGGCTTTCCCACGCGCGGCATCGCCGTCACCCGCGACCCAGTGCAACCGAGACAGGATTCTGGTGCAACGGCCGACGCTCGCGTCGTCGCCGACACGCCCGTACTCGCCCCAGGCCGAGTCGGCGCCGATCGAGAGCTGTCCGCCCGAGATTGCGATCGACCCCGACGTCGCGGCGCTCCTGAGCTGCGTCCCGTCGACGTGGACGCGCATCGTCGAGCCGTCGTACGTCGCTGCGACGAACTTCCAGGTCGTGAGCGGAACGGCCGCGGAGCCGGTCGCGCTCGTGAACGAGCCCGGTCGTCGCGTATGCGCGCGGCAGGCCGTTGCCGCCCACCGCGAAGGTCGCGTTGTGCAGCGTCGCTTGCCGTTGCCCGAGAGATCGGGGGCGCTCGTGCCCGATCCCTGGTCGAAGGACTACGCGGCGACCAGGCCAGCGCCGGCCGCGCCGGCGTCGTGAACGGTGCCGATCGAGAGCAGGCCCGCCGCGACCGCCCGCGGCGGCCCGGCCGACCGGCGTACGCCAAGCCATCTGTGGCAACCCGCCTCGACAGTCGGTGACTTGGAACGGCGACAGCGTGTACGACTCCGGCGGGCCGGTGTAGAGCATCCCGTCGATCGCCGTCATCTGGACGATCGGGTCGGGATTGATGCTGACGATGCCCCAGACGAGCGAGCGCGTGTCCGTCGAGCCCGCAGTGGCGGCCGAAAGGACCGAGCTCTGCTGCGCGCTCTCACCGAGGTAGAGCGTCGACTGAGCCGGCGAGGCCTGCTCCTGCAGCGACCACTCCAGGTGCGGTCGATCTTCGCCTGCGCCGACACGTCGAGCGCGAGCGCCTGGCTCCGGTCTATGCGCCGGCGGCGCCGGCGCCGATCCCCGTGCCACCGAGGGCGGCCACCCCGACCGCGAGAAACCTCCGCCAGCCCATGCGGAACCTCCGTTCTCCGCAGAAACCGGCACGGCCGCCTTGCAGACCTCACAGGCTTGATCAAGAGCCAGTCTCGAAGGCGCCGCGGAATGCGACAACTGGCCGCCGGGTCTGGGTTCGCCCGACCAGCCTGAGGGGCAGGCTCACAGTCTTCCGGACTTCAACACACCCGATGACCGTTTTTCCGTCTGGGCCGACCGGCCTATTGCGGTGGAGGCTCCGCCCTTGTACATATCCATACAACGTCCGGGAAGATTGTCTGGAGACCAGGGCGCACTGCGGGAGGCTGCTTTGGAGGAACGGCACGGGAAGATCGTGCTGCTGGACCTGCACCCGATCTGGCTGGATTCGGTTCGCGAGGTCCTTGACGAGATGGGTATGAGCGTCGCTGCGGCGACAACGGTTCCCCAGGAGGCCCTCGACGCGATTGCGCGGCTCGCGCCGCGGTACTTCGTGCTCGACCCGGCTGTCCGCGACGGCGAGTCGAACTGGCTGCGGGTGATCGGCGAAGCGGTGGCTCTCGATCCGCAGCTCACCGTGATCGCGTTCTCGGAGTCCGGCGACGCCGAGACCGTGCGGGGCGCGTTCGCAGCCGGCGCCGCCGCGTTCGTCGTGAAGACGGCGAACAAGAGCGACATCGGTGCGGCGCTCCGGCTCGCGCAGACGACGGCGATCCACGTCGCGAGGTCGCTTCCGCCCGCGTCCGACAACGAGTCGCTGACACGGCGCGAGCTCGAGATCCTGCAGCTCGTCGCCGAAGGCCACTCGAACGCGGTGATTGGCCGCAAGCTCTGGCTGGCCGAGCAGACGGTGAAGTTCCACCTCTCGAACGTCTACCGGAAGATCGGCGTACAGAACCGCACGGCGGCTGCGCGCTGGGCGGAGCTCCACGGCGTCTCGTCGCTCGAGGCGACGGAGACGAGATCCCCGCAGAACTCCGTCGCGTAGGCCTTCCTGGGTCTACCTGTACCAGCCCGGCGGCCAGTTGACGGAGGCCGAGCAACCTCTGACTGTGAGTCCCGATGCTGCAACGGGCACGTGCTCTCATCATCGACGGGGATCCGTCCTTCCGGGCGACACTGCGCGCGGCGCTCGGGGTGCACGTTCACGTCGTCGGCGAGGTGCCCGACGAGGCGGAAGCGTGCGCGTTCATCTCGGCCGGGCCGGTCGACCTGATCGTGATGTCGGCGCCGCGGCCGGGCGGCTTCGAGGCCGCACGCGAGCTGCTCGAGCGTGACCCGTCGCTCGTCCTCGTCCTGCTGAATTCCCGCGGTGACGGGGACGGCGACGGCGCGACGACCGCGCACGCCTACGCGCCTTCGGCCGGGTTGCGCGAGCTCCTCGGCGTCCTGGTCGGCCTCGGCTCGCTGCCACGCCGGCCGGGCGGGCCCGTCAGGCGGGCGACGCCGAGTCCCGGGCCTCGTGCGCGAGCAGCCCATGCACTGCAGCCCAGCGGCTCGCCTTCGCGCGGCTCTCGACGTGCAGCTTCCGGTACACGTTCGAGAGATGGAACTTCACTGTCTGCTCGCTGACCCAGAGGCGGTCCGCGAGCTCGGCGTTCGACAGCCCCTGCGCGACGAGCTGGAGGATCTCCACCTCACGCGGGGTCAGGTCGATGCCGCCGATCTTCTGCGCGCCGGTGGGAACGACGGGAATCGCGCGGGGCGGCGGTGCCGTCGTCGTCGCCTCCGCGGCCGGAGCCGGAAGGAGCGACGGCAGGAAGATCGAGTCGCTGAAGACCTGCTGGATCACCGCACGCAGCTCGGCGGCCGCGGTCTTGACGACGTAGGCGACGGCGCCGGCTCGGAACGCGGCGTCGATCTGCCTCGGATCGTCGTCGCTCGTTAGGACGATCACCTTGAGCGATGGGACGCGCGCGACCGCCTTGGCCGTCAGCTCGATCCCGTTCGGCTCGCCCGAGGGCATCGTGATGTCCGTGACCAGGACGTCGCACTCGTGCTGCTGCAGGAGCTCCAGCGCCGCACTCGAGGACGCCGTCCTGCCGAGGACCTCCATGCCGAGGCCTCCTACGATTCGTTCCACCGCTGCAGTCCACAGCGGATGTTGGTCGACGAGGACAACGGTCCGCCGGGCGCCGTCACTCATATTCGCTCTCCCTTAGCGCGGCCTTTCGATTCGCGGCCGCATTACCGCATTATCTCCGCATCCAGCATAGGTCGGTTCGGGCCGTCTGGGAAGCCCCCGGCTCGGGATTCACGACACCAGCTCCAGAGCAAGCGCGTCGCCGTCGACCGGGCTGCCCGGCTACCGACAACTTCGGGAACCCGCGGCCGGCCAGCGGGCCTCGCTGCGACGCGGGCGCGACCGAACGCTGACACGAGCGGCACGAGGAGCCCGCCGATTGCGTGGACGCCGAACGCCAAGACGACGCAGCCGTCCCGGAGCACGCGCCGGGCCGACTCCGGAAGCGGCGCGGTCCACAGAAGCGCCAGCGCAGCTGCGTTCGCCGGGAGCGCGAGTAGCAGCACGTGCGGAGGTTGGGCGACCCGAAGCGCGAGAAGCGCCGCGAGGAGAGCCCCGAGTAAGGCGAACCTCGTCCGGTGACCGCGCTCGCCGAGCGTGAGCAGCGCGCAGGAGAACGCGGCGATCGCGAGTACGGCGAGGCTCGCGATTCCGAAGATGCTCCGGTGCGTCATCATGTCGAGCAGCTTCAGGCGCTGGCGATAGACGCCGAAATCGACCAGCTGCGCCGTCGTCGCCGCGACGGCAAGAGTGGCCGCCGCCGCCCATACGAGCACGTCTGGCCGCGAGCCCGGTCCCCGCCGCATGACGGAGACTCGCAGAGCCGGCCGGGCGCGGCTACTGGCCGAACGTCGTGGTCCTTCCCCTACCCGGTCGCAACGCTCCCGTTAGGCCTCGCCGGCGTCGTGGGCGAGCAGGGCGATCTGGACGCGGTTGTTGAACTCGAGCTTCTCGAGCACGCGCGAGACGTGTGCCTTGACCGTCGCGACGCTCATGTAGAGCTCGCGGCTGATCTCGGCGTTGGACTTCCCCAGCCCGATTGCGACGGCGACCTCGCGCTCGCGCTCGGTGAGGCGGTCGAGCTGCTCGCGGGCGTGGCGCTGTCGCTCGCCGATGCCGGCGTGGGTGACGTGGCCGATCAGCCGGCGCGTGACGGTCGGAGAAAGCATGGGCTCGCCGGCAGCGACGGCCCGAACCGCGTGGACGATGTCGGCCGGCCGCGTGTCCTTGAGCAGGAAGCCGCTGGCGCCGGCCCGCAAAGCGCGCAGGACGTCGTCGTCGGCCTCGAACGTCGTGAGGACGATGACCTCGGGCGGGTCCTCCCCCGCGCGCAGCAACTCCGTGGCGGCCAGGCCGTCCATCCCGGGCATCCGGATGTCCATCAGCACGACGTCGGGCTCGTGCTCGGCCACCGCGTGCGCGACCTCGCTGCCGTCAGCCGCCTCGCCGACGATCGCGATCTCCTCGGCGCCGGCGAGGAGCATCGCGAGGCCGGCGCGGACGAGCGCGTCGTCGTCGACGACCAGCACGCGGATCCGCTCGCTTACTCCGGCCACGGCAACCAGGCCCGAAGGCGGAACTCGCCGTCCTCGTCGAGTCCGTGCTCGAGGTGGCCGCCGGAGAGCGCGGCGCGCTCGGCCAGGCCGGCGAGCCCGGTCCCCGAGCCGGGAATCTCCGATTCGCCGGCGGCCAGGACCGGCGCCGGGTTGCACACCTCGATCGCCAGCCCTTCCCCCGGCGCTCCCTCGACGCGCAGGTCGACCGGGGCCGATGCCGCATGCTTGCGCGCGTTCGTCAGGGCCTCCTGGACGATCCGCAGTGCGTGGCGCCCGACCGAGTCCGGGACGGCCGCCACGTCGGCAACGCGCACGTCGGCGTGCAGCCGCATGCCCGCGGCGCGTGACTCCTCCAGCAGTCCGGGCAGCGCCGCGAGCGTCGGCTGGGGCGGCTGCGGGGCCTCGCCGTCGGCGCCGTCACGCAGGACCCCGATCACGGCGCGCAGATCTTCGAGTGCCTGATGCGCGCTGGCGCGGATCACGGCGGCCGCGCGCGCGACCTCCTCGGGCGGCGCATCGGGGCGGAACTCCAGCGCGCCGGCATGGAGGCTCAGCAACGAGATTCGGTGGGCCAGCACGTCGTGCATCTCGCGCGCGATGCGCGTTCGCTCGGCATAGCGGACCTGCTCGAGACGCAGCTGTTGCTCCGCCTCGGCGTGGCGTACGCGCTCCCGCCGCGACTGGCGGCGCGCGCGGAGGAACATCCCCCACGCGACGATCGCCGCTGTGCCCAGGGTGCCGCCGAGGTAGTACGCCGTCAGCGAGTCGCCTCCGGGGTGCACGGCGCGCGCGACCGGCAGCAGCGTGAGCTGCAGAGCGGCGACGAGGAGGGCCAGCTGCCAGCGACGGTAGGCGGCGACGGTGAACAGGATGATCAGGCCGGCCGGTCCGGCGGACGACGAGATGACCAGGATCGGGAGCGAGGCCAGCCCGAGGGCGAACGGCCAGCGTCGCCGCCACCAGAGAGCAAGGCAGAGTGCTTCCCAGCGCTTGATCGACCGCGGGCACCCGGAGGAGGGGGCCTGGGGCCGCTGGGCGCGCTTCGTGAACCAGCGGCCGCTCCCGGTCGCGCTCGCCGGGATCGTGATCGTGGCCGTGTTCGCGACGATCGGAACGCAGCTGAATCCGAACGAGGCGCAGCTGAAGTCCTTCCCCGGCGCGGGCGACGCGATCGCAGGCCGCGGCCAGCTGGCGGTCGCCGGCATCACGCCCGGCGTGATGAAGCCGTTCGACGTGCTGGTCGAGGGCGGCGCCGACGCCGCGCCGATCGCCGCGAAGCTGCGGACAGTTCCGGGCATCGCCGGCGCGGCGGCGCCGGCGGACTGGCGAAGCGGCTGCGACTCCATCGTCGAGACGTTCCCCGCTGTCGACGGCGCCGCGGGCGGCATTCAGCACACCATCGACAACGTCCATCGCGCGCTCGAGCAGACCAAGGGAACGCTCGGCGGCACCGCTGCGGCCGACCGCGACTTCGTGCACGCGGTCTACGGCAACTTCCCGTACGTGCTCGCCTTCGTGATCGTGCTGACGCTGATCCTGCTCGCGCGCGCGTTCCGCTCGATCGTGCTCGCGTTCAAGGCGGCGCTGCTGAACCTCGTCTCGCTCGCCGCGGCGTTCGGGATCGTCGTCTTCATCTTCCAGAACGGCCACGGCTCCTCGCTCTGGAACATCGACGCGGTCCATGCGATCAACGCCTGGATCCCGCTGATGATCTTCGCGTTCCTCTACGGCCTCTCGATGGACTACGAGGTGTTCATGCTCACGCGCATGCGCGAGGCCTACGACGAGACAGGATCGACCGAGCGCGCGATCGAGCTCGGGCTCGCACGAACGGGCAAGCTCGTCACCAGCGCCGCGCTGATCCTCATGTTCGCGTTTCTCGTGCTTTCGTCGAGTCCCGGCTTCGAGGTCAAGGAGCTCGCGATCGGCCTGGCCGCCGGGATCATCTTCGACGCGACCGTGATCCGCGCCCTGCTCGTGCCTGCGCTCATGCGCCTGCTCGGCAACGCGAACTGGTGGATGCCCGCATGGACCCGCGCCGTGCTTCGGATACGCGAGCGGCAGCGCGACCTGGCAACCGAGCGTGCATAGCTTTGCGGCTCCCGACAGCACGCAGGCGGACAGGTAGACGCGGCATGAGCCGCACGCTCTTGAAATCACTGAAAACGACTGAACGTCGGGCGCGCGCCAGCGCCACCGCGCCGGTGCGACGGCCCCGAAGGAGCGCGATCGCCATCAGCGCGACGAGCGGCGCGGTGTTCGGGTCGGTTGCTTGGCCGCTGTAGAGTTGGCCGAGGTCCTGCGCGACGACCCAGATCGCGAGCGCGACCACGAAGCCGGCCGCGAGGGCGGGGCCGCGGCTCCTCCGGTGGAGGGCGGCGAGCCCGATCAGCGCCTCGGCGACGACCAGCGCGACGACGACCGCCGTTCCGTGGTGCGTCGTCCAACCGGCGACCGACGCGTCGAGTCGGCCGACCCAGCCGGGAGCGCCCTGCGGTATCGCACCCGCGACCGCTGCGCCGGTGTTCTGGCCCGGAAGCGCTTGGAAGATCGCCGCGCCGACCCACAGCACCGCCCAGGCGAGCGGCAACCAGCGCGCGGGCGCTTCGTGCGAGGGATCGCGCCGCGGCCATGCCGCGAGTGCGAGCACGCCGTAGAGGAGCGCGGCTCCGGGCGCGCCGGTCAGCAGGCTCGTGTGGCCGCTTGCGAGCCCGGATAGGCCCTCGCCGAAGAACCACACCCCGAGCGCCCACGGGAGCGAGGCGGCGAGCGCGAGCTTCGCGGTGCGCGGGACGAGCAGCCCGAGCCCGATCAGCAGCTGGATCGCCGCGAAGGGCACGTCCAACGCGACCGGGTGCGCCGCGATCAGGCTCGCGGCCCAGCGGATCGGGCCGGCGACGAAGTGGGGCTGTCCGGCCGCGAGCGGGGCGATGCCCTGCGTCGCGAAGCCGGTTCCAAGCATGAAGGGCTGGAGCTGCAGCGCGCCGTCCAGCAGCCACACCAATCCCAGCGCGATCTGGAGATGGCGGCGGGTGACGATGCTGCGAACGCTGTGGGTAAGGGAAAGTGTGTTCATTTCGGTTGCCCTTCGTTTGCTCGAGCCGGGTCGCGTAGGCGACCCGGCTCGAGCAGTGGTGGGTGCGTTTATGCGCCCGGCTGGCTGTCGGCGTAGCTGCTGCCGGTGTTGCTGCCGACGACGCGGCGGTTGTGCATCTCGGAGATGTAGTCCACCCGCGCCTGCTGGTCCCAGCTGATCTGGTCCCAGTTGCCGATCACGTAGGTCATGTTGTACGGGCCGTCCGCCGGCGAGTCCAGGAAGAACGGCGAGACGGACGTGAAGAATCCGTCCAGGTCGGACGTCAGCGTCGTTGCGCTGCTCGTGAGGATCAACGGCGCGTGGAAGCCAAGGTGCGAGAGCGGCGCCGACGCGACCGCGGCCTGCCAGTCGTTGACGTTGACCAGCGAGAAGCCGTGGCCGGGGCCGGTGATCTTCCAGCCGAACATGCCCATCGGGTCGTACATCTTCGCGAACGCGATCGCGGTGGCCTCGGGCGAGTCCACCGGAGGAGCGTTGAAGGCGACCGGATCGTCGTTCGTGACCCGCACGATCCTCCCGTACTGCGAGAGTTGCTTCGCCACTGCCGGCGAGATCTGCTTGGGACCACCGAACAGGTAGATGTTCCCCATCCCGCCGCGGCGCTTCAGCGCGTCGATCGTGGGCTGCGGCACCGAGTCCGTGTGCACCCAGAGGAGCCCCGTCGGCATGTGGGCGACCCAGTGCGTGGCCGGGAGTAGGTACTGCCAGTCCTTCCCGTCCATCGAGCCGATCGCGGTGTTGTAACCGGGCATCGTGGGCACGCCCGTGTCGGGGTCCTCGATCGACCCGTACAGCTTGTCGACGTTGTCGGCCAGCGTCGGGGCATCCCCGCCCGTGACCGTCACGTACTTCAGGCCGATCGACTTGAGCTGGTTCTCGACGCCGCTGTTCGCGGCCGCGCCGACGAGGAACGCGTCGACGTTGTTGAACCGCGAGATCCCGGTGTCGCCGAGCCGCTTCAGCTCGTTGAGCGTGACGTCCGGGATGCCGCTGCTCGTGACGTAGAGGATCGGCGCGTCGTCCGGGAAGTGGATCAGCGGCGTCGCCGTGATCGCCGTCAGCGGATCGTCAGGGGTGACGAGCGTGACGCCCCACGGGCGGTCCGGATCGTTGTTGTTCTCGGCCGGGTTGTTCAAGGGGACGACGGCCGGCCAGATGTGCTGCGTGACCGAGACCGCCTCCTCGTAGGGATTCGCGCCGTAGAGGCGCGTCGTCGTCTTCGTCGTGTACGTCGGCGACAGCGTCGGCTCGGTCGGAGGCGGCGGGACCTTGACAGAGACGCCGCCGCTCGGAGCGCCGAACGGGTACAGGTTCGTGTTGGACGTACCGGCCGCCGGTTCAGCGGGTGCCGCGGCCGTGGTGGTCGTGCCGGTCGAGCCGGCATTGGCCGCCGCCCCGGCGTTCCCGTTCGCGACCGCCAGCCAAACGGCGGCGCCCGCGACAAGAGCCGCGGCGGCGGCAAGCAGGATGCGTGGGCGTAGATACGAGTTGAAGGACATCTGGTGGCTCCCTGTTCGAATTGCGATGGCGCCGGAAGGATCGCCGCGCAGTCCTCGTGCGTCACCAGGGCCACCATCAATCTTGTGCGTTGTGCGAGCCCCCAAATTCGAACTACCGGGTAGCCACCACGACTCGGCGCTCGATTAGGCGCGCCCGGTTACTGCGGCGGACCGCTTCCGAGGGTGACGGTCGTCACGTGGCTGGTACCCGAGTGATCGGTGTAGGTGACCCTGAGCTTCGCGCCCGGCTTCTTGGTGAGGATGAGCGAGGTGATCGCCGACGGCGAGGAGACGGTGCGCCCGTTGATCGCAGTGATCACATCGCCGGCTGTCACCCCCGCCGAGGCCGCCGGTCCACCGGCGACGGTGCCTGCGATCAGGCCGCCCGCAGGAGTAGCCCCACCGTAGCCGCCGTCTCCGAACCCGCCGTTGCCGACCGTGCCGGCGATCTCGACGCCGAGAAACGGGGTCGGACCGATGTGGACGGCGGTCGAGGCCTTGCCGGACTCGATCTGCTTGGCGAGCGTGAGCGCAGTGTCGATCGGAATCGCATAGGAGTCGCTCGCGTGCGCAGCCTGGAAGGTGAAGCCTGTCGAGGCGGCGGTGTCCATCCCGATCACTTGGCCTTTCGTGTTCAGCAGCGGGCCGCCGGAGTCTCCGGGCTGGAGAGGAGCGTTGGTCTCGATCAGTCCGGCCAGTCGCTCGCTGCCGCCCTGGTCGTCGCTGACCGTGATCGACTTGACGAGGCCGGTGACCGTGCCGGAGGCGGAAGTCAGTGTGCCGGTGCCGCCTGCGTTGCCGAGCGCCTCTACGGCCTGGCCGGTCGTCACCTTCGACGAGTCGCCGAGCGAGGCGGTCCTCAGGTTGGAAGCGCCGTTGAGCTGGAGGAGGGCCACGTCCGCAGATTTGTCGTAGCCCACGACCTTCGCGGAGTAATGGTGTGTGGAGCCCGGTACCACGATTTCGACCGAAGTCGCGCCTTCGATCACGTGATTGTTCGTCAACACCTCTCCCGACGAGGTGAGCACGATGCCCGTGCCCGCCGCAGCGCCGCCCTGGTAACCGAGCTTCGTGTCGATGACGACGACCCCGGTTCCGATCGCCGATGGGCTGCTGCGCGCGAATGCCAGTCCCGTGCCGACTCCGAGTGCCGCCACGGCGACGATCGTGGCGAGGATCAGTCGCGCGCGAAGGCGGCCGAGCACCTTGATGCTACGTCGGCCGGCCGCGCGTGCGGCGTTCGCGATGCGTTGGTGAGTGAGGGTCTGTGTCGTCATGGTGCTCCTTGCTCGGCATTCGCTCGACGTGTCTACGTACGTTGTGCCAGGCAGAGCTAAGAACGAGCTCAGAGGACGGTAGGAGCTGCCTAAGAAATTTTGGGCGGCGCCGTCTGATGGGCCCGGCTGACGCTTTGCGAACTGCGCGCAGCCGGTCGGGGCTTGCGCCGATGCGACGCTCCGTCGCACACAACGACGATCGCACCACGAACGCTGACTCCCCTCAGAGGGCACCGCGGAGCACGGGTTTGGCGCTGGAGCCGAACCCAGCGCTCGTCGAGCATTCGCGCAAGCGAGCCGAGAGCCTCCAGAACCGAATCGCGGACCGGATCACCGCGTTCGCCGGCTCGATGCGGTTCGTCTACCTCCACATTCTGTGGTTCGGCGCCTGGATCGGCTTTCGGGTCGAGCACTACCCGTTCGGCCTCCTGACGATGATCGTCTCGCTCGAGGCGATCTTCCTCTCGACCTTCGTGATGATCAGCCAGAACCGGGCCGACGCGAAGCATCAGGTCGTCGCCGACCAGCAGTGGCGCACGGTGCAGGACGAGGACAAGCAGAACGAGGAGCTGCTCGATCTCTCGCGCCAGATCCTCGAGCTGACCAAGGCGGTCCACGCGTATGCGACCGCGCGAGCGGAAGCCGCCGCGCCGACTGCTGCCCACCCGTCGGGGGACGACGCGCGGCCGGCTACCTGACCACGAGCCATGCAGCCTGGCCCATCTGCGCACGACGCGGTGCGCGACGAGGGCCGCCTCGGCAGAACCTCATCGCCGGCGCCCCACCGTGGTGCGATGAGTTTGGGCCGCGGTCGGGGTCTGTACCCAGGATGACGCCCCTGCAGGACCTGCTCGAGACGGCCGTTGAAAGCGGCACGCTGCCGGGCGCCGCCGCACTCGTTGCGCGTGGTGAGGACGTCGAGATCGCAGGCGTGGGCGAGGTCGAGCCGGATTTGATCGTCTGGCTCGCCTCGATCACGAAACCGATCACCGCTGCCGCGATCATGATCCTGGTGGACGACGGGCTCGTGTCGCTCGACGACCCGATCGCGCGGTGGCTGCCCGAGCTGGCGTCGCCGCGGGTCGTGCGGACGCCTCAGAGTCCGATCGACGACGGCGTGCCGGCCTGCGCCCGATCACCGTCGAGGACGTCCTGACCTCCCGTGCCGGATGGGGCTTTCCCTCTGACTTCTCGCTGCCGGCGGTTGTCGAGCTCTTCGAGAAGCTCCCGGTATTCGGGCCGCGAGAAACGCCTGACGAATGGCTCGCGACGCTCGCGCACGTGCCGATGCTGCGCCAGTCCGGCGAGGCGTGGATCGCGACCATGAACGCGCGCTCGATGGTGTCCCGGGCAACGAGCGTCTCGTCGGGGCCCGCCTGCTCGTCGACGAGCTCGTCGAGCAACTGATCCGGGTATGGCTCCAGCCAGCCGACCTCGCTCGCCGGTGGCGGCGGCGCCAGCGGGTCTGCGGCTGAGGTGACCGCAGGTGGAAGCAGCCGGCGTCCGCGACGGTCGAGCGCATCCAGGCACGCGTTCGTCGCGATTCCGTACAACCATGCGCGAAGCGTCGAGCGCCCCCGGAAACTCTCGCGGCGACGCCACGCCCGCAAGAGCGTCTCCTGCACCAGGTCCTCGGCATCATCGAGCGAGCCGAGCATTCGATAGCAGTGCACCGGGCGCTCGCGGCGGTAGCGCGCTGTCACGATGGCGAAGGCATCGCGGTCACCCGCCACCGCGGCCGCCCATGCCACGTGCTCGTCACGAGCGAGGCTGAGTGCCGGCCGCGTCACAACTTCTCTCGCGATTGACGATTCACACATGTGTGACGCCCCCGGCCGACGAAACTCACCGCTCCGGTCTGCGCGTTTGGGGGAGCCGCGTACGGCTCCCCCATGGTCCGGTCTAGGCGGCGAGCTCGAGCGTCGGCTCTTCCTCGGCTACGGGCGCCTTCTGGCGCGTGTTCCGCGCCAGGAGCGCGACGACGCCGGCTGCGACCAGGAACACGGCGCCGGCCATCAATGCGCGCTGGTACCCGTGGGTCGATGCCTGCGCGAGCGTGTCGTGACCGGCGTGCAGCAGCGAGGTGGTGCGAGCCGTGGCGAGCGCGGAGAGGATCGCGAGTCCGAGCGCTGTCCCGAGTTGCTGGCCCGTGTTGAGGAGCCCCGCGGCAAGACCGGCCTTGTCGGCGTCGACGCCGGCGTTGGCTGCCGTGGTCAGACCGGTGAAGACGCCGCCCATGCCGAGGGACGTGATCAGCAGGCCGGGCAGGATGTCCGAGATGTAAGCGCCGTCGACGGGAATCCGGGAGAGCCAGTAGAGGCCGCCGGCTGCGATCACGGCGCCGAGGACGACGACCGGCTTGGTGCCGATGCGCGCGAACAGCTGGGAGGAGATGCCGGCCGAGATGATGAA
>Ga0066709_100000713_pt1 | contig 19258 bp, 15 predicted proteins | sample GraSoiAngelo_158_FD_79665 | JGI IMG/M metagenome (GOLD analysis project Ga0066709, IMG submission 79665) | Grasslands soil microbial communities from the Angelo Coastal Reserve, California, USA - 14_1009_16_30cm | ecosystem: Environmental > Terrestrial > Soil > Grasslands | place: USA...
AGCTAAGGCGTCCGTCCACTCGCGCAGTTAGGCGCACCATCATACATCGTTCACGACCTTGGACTTCAACTTGCGCGCTTGAAAACACCAAGTGGTCGATTGGACGCATCCTACCATTGGCGGGCTGGAATGGGCGCGATTTTACTACTTTCGCGTGTGCGTGCGCAATGAAAGTTCGAAGGCCCGGCCGGCCAATTGGGCCGCCGGGATTGGGGTTTCGGTTGCACAAGAACTGAGGCACCTAGCTGAATCACAATCGCACGCGACCCGGCAACGCACTGCCGTCACGATATTCTTAGGCGGAAAAGCGTCACGAAACGGCCCGGAGCCCTTAGAATAGTGCATCCAACATTTTGATCCTAGGCGCGAGTCCTCGTTGAGTGGAGTTGGCGTCAAAGGAAAAGGTGCATTCATACGGAGGCTCTGGTACGGCATTGAATCCACAGCATGAAGTAGCAGAAGGTCCAACCGACCCGGAGTGTTCCCGGGACGCGAAGTACGTGCTCACGTTGGAAGAAATCGCAAACCTCGCCGGCGACGGTGGCAAGCCGGCCGAGACGCTGATGAACGTTGTGGCATTGATTGCCAAACGCTTCGGGACGGACGTGTGCTCGGCGTACTTGCTCGAACCGGATCGCGCCAACCTCGTACTCGCGGCCACGCTCGGCTTGCGCCGCGAGTGCGTCGGCAGTCTTCGCATGGCAATCCACGAAGGATTGGCTGGTCTGGTGGCCGAGCAGGTGCGTCCAGTCGCCGTCGAGCACGTGAAGGCCCATCCCCGCTTTAAGTATTTCGAGGAATCCGGGGAGGATGATTACCAATCGTTTCTCGGAGTTCCGCTCATTGATCGTGGGGTGCTGCAGGGAGTGCTGGTGGTTCAGACGCTGGAAGCCCGCGTCTACAAGGAAAACGAGATTCGCATGCTGACCGAGGCTGCCACTCAGGTGGCATCGGTGGTGAGCGTGGCTCGGACGCTGGACCGCTTTGTCGCTCCTGTCCAGGAGCGCCTGTGGGCTGTGGCTCGGAATCTTTGGTGGAGCTGGGATCATGATTCTTCCAACTTGTTTCTTGATCTGGATCCGGCGCGCTGGAGCGAACTGAATCACAATCCCGTGTCGCTGCTGGCGGAGTTTCCGCTGGCCAAGCTCGAATCGCGCGCGGCGGAACTCGTGCTCCATAGCCGGATCAACTACGCCTACCGTCGCCTGGAGGAATATCTGGAGGCCGACCGTACCTGGGGAGCCCGGCGCGCCGGTGTATTGCGGCCACGGCCGGTGGCATATTTTTCCGCCGAGTTTGGCGTGCACGAATCACTCCCGGTTTATTCGGGCGGCCTGGGCGTTCTGGCCGGGGATCACATCAAGAGCGCGTCGGATCTCGACATTCCCCTGGTGGGGATCGGCCTGTTCTATGGCCAAGGATATTTCCGGCAGCGCCTCGACAAAAATGGATGGCAGCACGAGGAATACATTGAGACCGACGTCAACCAGTTGCCCATGGAGCCTGCGATTGGGACCAATGGACGTCCGGTGATCGTGAAAATCGATACCCGCAGCGGTTCGATCAGTGCTCGGGTTTGGCGGCTGAAGGTAGGGCGCGTCGACTTGCTTTTGCTTGATTCCGATGTGCCCGGAAATGCGCCCGAGGATCGTGAAACGGCGTCGCGTTTGTATGGCGGAGACCGCCGCATTCGCATCCGGCAGGAATTGCTGCTGGGCGTCGGAGGCCTGCGCGCTCTCAAGGCGCTCGGCATTACGCCTGGAGTGCTTCATCTGAATGAAGGACACTGCGCCTTTGCTGTGCTGGAGGCGGTCCGCAGCCGCATGGAAGAGGAAGGGATCGGATTTGACGCGGCCGTGTCCCGGGTTTCACGCGAAGTCGTCTTCACGACGCATACGCCGGTGCCAGCCGGGCACGATCGCTTCGATGCCGCTCTGATGGAAGAGCACCTCGGACCTTTGCGCGATTCGCTGGGGCTGACGCGAGAAACCTTTATGGGACTGGGGCGAGAGAATCCGAGCACTGCCGATGAGACATTCTGCATGACGGTCCTGGCATTACGGCTATCGAGGCGTGCCAACGCTGTCTCCGCGCTGCACGGCGAGGTGTCACGGGCAATGTGGACTGGATTGTCGCCAGGCAAACCTGAAGACGAAGTGCCCATCGGCCACATCACGAATGGCGTGCACGTTCCCTCGTGGCTGGCGCCACAGATGTTCCGCCTCTATGATCGCCACCTTGGCACGGGGTGGCACCAGCGCAGTAGTGAAGCGAAAATCTGGGAGGGAATCGAGAACGTCGACGACGGAGAGCTTTGGGAGACGCATCTCAACTTGAAGTCCCGGCTGCTGGAGTTCGTTCGCCGCCGAGCGGTCGAGCAGGCAGAACGCCGCAGTGAGCCGCGAGAAATGCTGGAGAGGCTCGATCGGGTTCTCACGCCTGACGCGCTAACCATCGGGTTCGCGCGACGGTTTGCAACCTATAAGCGGGCTAACCTTATTCTTACGGACATCGAGAGGCTCGCTTCCATGGTGAACGATCCGAAGCGCCCAGTGCAATTCGTGTTTGCCGGGAAGGCCCATCCCCTGGATGAACCGGGAAAGCGAGTGCTGCAGCAGATTGCTGAGTTGATGCGCGATCCCCAGTTCGCCGACAAGTTCGTCTTCGTCGAAGACTACGACATCAATGTGGGACGCCACTTCGTGCAAGGCGTCGATGTTTGGCTCAACAACCCGCGCCGCCCGCAGGAAGCCTCGGGCACGAGTGGTCAGAAGGTAGTACTGAACGGGGGGCTGAATCTCTCCGTGCTGGACGGGTGGTGGGCCGAAGCCTACGACGGCATGAACGGCTTTGCCATCGGCACCGGGAGAACTCACACCAGTGTGAACGTTCACGATACCCGCGATGGAGAAGACCTGCTGCGGGCCCTACGCGACGAAGTGATTCCGCTGTACTACCAGCGAGATCGCGACGGACTGCCGCGGGGATGGATCAAGCGGATGAAGAGAACCATCCGTACCCTGGGCTGGCGTTTCAATGCCGATCGTATGGTCATGGATTACACATTGAATTGCTACGTTCCGGCGGCGGGAGGGACGTCCAGCAACATGCGGAGCGCGTATTAGGAAGCACGAGAAGGCAAGATGGTGGGGACCTGGGCGATCGTGTTGCTTTAGGCTAGCCGGCAGAACGTCTCAGAACCCCACGACAGAAACGTCTCCTGGTATGCGAAGACCGGCTTGCCGGATTGCATGCACGGCTCGCGCAAACTCCTTGGCGCCTGCGAACACCAGAGCGCGCGAACCGTTGTCCGCCGCATCCGTGTAATTCGCGTGCATGGTTGACCGCTTCGTCCGCAATGCTCGCGCGACTGGGTTCGGTCGGTAGTCGAGCTTGCGGGCCGCAGCAAAAATACGATCCTGTGTACGCTGCGGGATCGAACTCGATTGCGGCGCACGGTTCAGGACTAGCGAGATGGTTCCCATCGAAAGTCCCACGTGCTCGGCCACCGATTTCAGTGTGATGACCTCCTTCGGGCTTCTGTTTCTGTGGCGCATCATTGGTGTTCCCTTTCCAGCGCGAGATCATTTCCTGGTGCGAAAACCAGCCTTGCTGACTTTTGACTGTTACCTTAGCGGCTAAAGCCGCCGTTGATTTGGAGCACCTACGGCGCGGCTTGAAGCCGCACCCTTTCAAAACACACGTTACGGCGCAGATCGAAGCCACGCCCATTTTCAATCACAGTTATGGCGCGCCTCGAAGCGGCGCTTTCAAGGAGAGGCGCGCCCACCTTAGAACCGACGAGCGCGCAGTTATCGATCTTCTGAGTTAAGAACCTGGAATAGAGACTCGGCACAACAATGCGAGGGAGCGAACATCAGGGTTCGCGGGGACAACTATTCCGTTGCAGGTTGCAGGATCAATCTGTCAAATGCTGCGCCGGAAGTCCAATTGAAAGAACCTATGGCAGCGATCAGCTGGTTCGCTTGCGAGGCTTGATCGATGCCCAATCTTCTTCGGTGAGTGCGCGGCCAAGATTGCTGAACTTGCCGGCGCCCTGCAGAAATTCTCCGCCGTCCATTCGAATGACTTCGCCGTTCACGTATCCCGAGCCGTCGCTGATCAGAAATGCCGCCAGATTCGCCAACTCTTCAACCGTGCCGAAGCGGTGAAGGGGATTGCGCTCGAGAGCCAGCTTTTCGAGTTCAGGGCGCGGCAGCACGCGCGAGAATGCTCCTTGCGTGGGGATGGGGCCGGGTGCAATCGCGTTCAAGCGAATCCCGCGGTCACCCCACTCGACGGCCAGGCTGCGGGTGAGAGCTTCGACTGCCGACTTCGAGATCGCGGAGGGAACAACGTAGGCGGATCCTACGGGCGCGTACGTTGCCGAGATGCTGAGGACCGTACCGCGATGACCTGCCTTGAGCCAGCGGCGGCCGCAGGCCATGGTCGCGTGCAGCGTGCCCATGAGCACGATGCCGATCACAGACTCAAACGCTCGCGGGGAGAGTTCCTCGGTGCGCGCGATGAAGTTGCCGGCGGCGTTGTTGACTAGCACGTCTAGCGGGCCATCTTTCCAGATGGTATCGATCATTGCCTCGACTGCGTCCAGGGTACGTACGTCGCAGGGGATGGCGTGGATTCGGCCGCCCGTCGCCGATGACAACTCGGCTGCAGTGTTTTTCAGCACTTCTTCGCGGCGACCGCAGATGTAAACTTCCGCACCCAGTTTGAGGAAGCGCTGCGCCATCCCTTTGCCGAGTCCGGTGCCGCCGCCCGTGATGAGAATGCGTTTCTTGTGTAGCAGGTCGTTGCGAAACATCAGGGCTCTCCGATCTCGCAGGCGACTCGGAAACCGTAATCCGCGTACTGAAACTGGGGAGGAATGCTGGAACGGGCCGAGCACCGCGCCACCTTGATGTGATGCCGCCACGATCCTCCGCGCGATGCTTTGCGCTGGCCGTGCTCGGGGCCTCGCGGATTCCGCTCTGGCGAGATTGCATAATAGTTCGGGTCGTACCAGTCACTGCACCACTCGTGAACGTTGTCGCAGATGTTGTAAAGGCTGAAGGAATTGGGAGCGTAACGGGCTACGGGCTCGGGTCCGGTCTGCCATCGCGTCGCGTAGTCCGGAAGTGATTGCGGCGGCTCGGCGCCCCAGGGGAAATTCTTTTGCTCGGCGCCAGCGCGGGCTGCGCGTTCCCACTCCGCTTCCGTGGGCAATCGGTAGAGACGGCCGGTTTCCGCACTCAGCCATTCGCAGTACCGCGACGCTTCAAACCAGGAAGGACCGGCTACCGGCTGCTGGGGATCGTTGAAGTTCGAATCTTCCCAGAGAGGTGGCGGCAGGGCGGACGTTGCGCGCAGAAACGCGGCGTATTCCGCGTTTGTGACCTGCGTGGCGGCGAGCAGGAAAGCATCTACCCATACTCGGTGCACCGGGCGCTCGCAATCTTGGCCGGACCCGGAGCCCATGAGGAACCTGCCCTCCGGAATGCGAACCAGCGTTGGCTCGATGACCGAGGCGGCAGGGTGTGAGCTTGATTGAGCTGTCTTCATTGGTGAAGTGCGATCGGAGCGGTTCCCTCGTCGAGGTAAATTCTAGCAGCGCAGAGGGGATGGGGATTGCCTGCTAACCGCGGATGGTGCGTACAACCTCGGCGATGTCGTTCTCCTGAAAGAGGCGGATGCCGGCGATGCCCTCGGCACCGACATCGATGCAGGACTGGGCATTGGCGAGGGTTACTCCACCGAGGGCGAATACGGGAATTCCCATGCTACACGCCGCTTGTAGCGCGGACAGACCGGCGGGAATGCTGGTTTCGGAATCTTTCTTCTCGAACACTGCAGCGAAGACGGCGAAGTTTGCTCGGTTCTTAGCGGCCTGTGTGACGTCGTCCAGAGAGTGGCAGGAAACGCCGATGATTGGATGTTGGCTGGCAGTTTCGCGGGCGGGGGCGCCCGCGTCACATTTCCACGCTTCGCGGACATCGGAGGGGGAGACGTCATCCGATCGAAGGTGAACGCCGTCGGCTCCTGCGACGAGCGCTACGTCTGTGCGGGAATTGATGAGAAGGCGGGTTCTCAGTTCTCGGTCGTCTGGCCTCACGGACCGTATTGACGGCCTCACGGGCCAGCGACTCCAGCTCGCGTGCTGTCAGATCTTTCTCACGAAGTTGGATGTAATCGATTCCGCAGCGGGCAGCCTCGGCGATCTTTTCCAGGAGGTGGCGCCGGCGCTCAGCTTCCTCGCCGGGAAACACCTTACGGTCTGTGATGTAGTACAGCAGGGGGCGGGGAGCCATCGCGACTCAAGAATACCAAGAGGCGGCATCCTATCCGGGGATGCCTACTTCAGCTCCGCCAACTTTTGCGTGGCCATCTGCCCGGCTTCGCCGGTCGGATTCTCTTTCTTGACCTGCTCGAGAATCCGTTTAGCTTCCGTAGGCTGGTTCGAAGATTGATAAAGGTCGGCTAGCTGCATCTGCGCCGTGACCTTGCTGACCGAAGTCGTGGGCTTGTTGATCAGCTCTTTGTAAAGGGCCTCGGCATCTTTCGTGCGCTTGGAACTTGCGTACAGGGACGCCAGCGCGAGTTTCGCGACCGACGCCAGTTCCCGATTGCCGGACGACGCTACCTGCTTGAGATCGCGCTCGGCAGCAGCGCTATCCCCCTGGTCCGCGGCGGTGATGCCCAGGAAATAACGGGCCATGTCGGCGGTGCGGGTGTGCGGATACTTGTCAACGATGGCCTGGAATTGCTTCCGGGCAGCGTCGGTGCGCTCTTTGGCCGATGCAAAAGTTGCGACATCGGGTTGGGGCGGTGAACCGGCGGGGCGCAGAGGCGTATCCAGTGTGCGGACCGCCTGCGAGAAGTCGAAGCTGGCCTTCTCGTCCTGCGTGCTCAGGTAGTACCAGCCACCCAGAATGGCCGCCAGGACCACTGCGACGACGGCGATCGTAATGACGAGGGTGGACCGGTGTTCGACCGTCCAATGGGCGGTTCGCTCGGCGGCCTCCATGGTCACACGGCTAAAGGCATCCTGTTTCAGTTGATGGCGGGTTTCTGCGCGCACGGACTTCCCTTCTACGGTTGGAAATGGCTGGACAAACCACTAGTCTAACAGGCCGAAAATGGGGTGGTCAAAAGCCCCACCGTTCTTACGGGGCAGGCTCGGTTTCCCGTTTTGCCCGTAATTCGCCAAAAGAAGTCAGGTCGATATTGAGAGCCATGTTCCACGACCGACTACTTAAATTTATATTTGAGCCGAATTTCTGCCCCGCGAAAGGCGTGTTCGGAAAGATAGCACTTAACTCTAGTAGTCGGTTTCCGATATAACGGAATCCGACTATGAAGGAAGACTTTAATCAATTCCTGCCTCTTTCCCTTGCCGCGCAGCATATCCTGCTCGCCCTCGCAAGTGAAGATCGTCACGGATACGGGATTATGCGAGAGGTGGCCCGCCAGTCGGACGGCCGCTACAAGTTGGGTCCCGGCACGTTGTACGACAATCTGCAAAAACTGCTCGATCAAGGCATCGTGGAAGAGCGCTCTACACGCTCTCTCGGCGATGATCCAAGGCGCCGCTATTATCGCCTTTCACGCTTTGGCCGTGGACTCTTGGCCACGGAGATCGCGAGACTCGAAGGCCTGGTCCGCGAAGCGAGACTACATCTCAAAATCCGTCCTGAGAGGCGCGAGTAAACGACAACTGATGGTTCCACCAAGTCTAGCAATGGACTTTGGAAACCCTGAGTTAAATAGACAAGCAGCCGCATATCAGCAGGTGTGGGTTCACGAAATGCAAGCGGGCCTGGAGCGCCTTTCTACTCGCGGCTCCCCAGAAATTGTGGTTAAGGCAGTTCGCGACATCGTGGCAGATGTCCGCGCTGAAGGACCTAAGCCGGTGAAGTAGCTCGTTGTGGCAAGAGCTACTACCGAACGCACCAAAGTAAAGTAAAGGACTGAGGCGGGAAGAATTCGCGAAAGGCCAGTACTCGCGAGGACGAACGGCAACTCAGCTCGTACTTGGATGACAACACGGACCAAGGCACTCATTCAGATCGGCTTGACTCTACCTCCGACGATCAATACTAGAAAATGTCTCTTTGTGGCCACGAAACCATGGTAGTAGGTGGATGGTCGGCTATTCGGGAGCGATCCCAGGCGCCGATGCTCAGAAGCGGAGCAGGTATGACACCTTCACAAAAAACTGGCGGCTGTCGTTGAGGAAGCGGTCCGGGGTCGTGCGCAAGCCAGTCGGTGTCGGTATCAGTCCGCGGTCAAGATTCTGCAGGTTGCTGTTGTATCCGACGTAAATCGCTGTGCCGGGATGTACCAGGTAGGTGATGAGAAAGTCGGCGTTGAGGTTCTTCCTCGGCGACAGAGAACTAATCAGCGGATTCGACAGAACCGAAGTGTATTGCAGAATTACGCGCGCCGAGAGCTCCCGAGTGAACTGGTAGTTCCACTTGGTGCGCACAATATGGTTGGTCACAGCGGTGAGGTGCGAGTCGCGCTCGCGGATGTGCTCCAGCAGGTAGGTATTGTCAATGCGCAGCCTGCCCGAAGCGTGAAAAGTGAGAGTGACGTTGCCCTGATCCTCGTGGCCAATCTTGGGAATGACGCCCGGCAGCGGGTTGTAGTTCACACCCGCGCCGGAGACGAAGAACCAAGTCAGGTCGAACTGCTTGAACCAGCTGGTTCCGCCCTCGATTCCCCAGAAAGGTTGCGGGTACGACTTCACGTTCGTGAGGCTGCCGTAGTCCTCGGGGCGGAGGAACACGCCGTCATAGGCATAAGGATGAAAGTTGACGAAGGTACCGCGAGTCATGTCGACGCGAAGACCGGGAAAACCAAAGTAGTCGAGCGCGGTGCCGTGATGGTCCCAGATGGCAAACTCCTGCAGCGTCGGACCCCACGAGATCAGGAACTTGCCCTCGGGCCGGAAGAAGTAGCTGGCGTTGATGCTCTGCTCGCGAACATCCACTCGATTGACGAAGCCTGTTTCCGTGACGAACCCTGGGGTGTAGTCCTGATAAAGAGATTGCAGGTTGAACTTGCGTCCCGACCGTTCCAGATCGAGCTTGTAGCCAGGTCCGGCCAGGTAAGTGCCATCGACATTTAGCGTGGAGCTGGTGACAGCCTGTCCCTGCACGCGCCAGTTCTGGTTGAGCTTGATATTGGCGTCCGCGCCGCCGACGCGGTTATACCCGCCGCCGAATTCACGATCGGTGAAGATTGCTCCGATGGTTGACTGATCGAGGATGTCGCGGCTAACGCGACCGATCGTGAAGGTTGCGTGCTCGCCGCTGTGTGGATCGGTCGGGGGCACCACCTCTCCCGGCGCCCGATCATCAGTGGCCAGAATGCCCACGGCCCATGGTCCGGCTTTGCCAGTGAGCCGCAGGCCGAACTCGGGATGTCCGATGCGGCGCGTGAAGACAAGATTGATCGGCGTAGTGAAATAGTTGCTGTTCTCCAGGAAGAACGGCCGCTTCTCGGGAAAGAAAACTTCAAAGCGCTGGTTCACCGTGATCTGCGGCTGGTCGGACTCGACCTGGCTGAAGTCGGGATTGATGGTGCTGTCGAGCACGAAGCTGTCGTGCAGGATGAACTTAAAGTCAAGACCAACATCGGGTTTGAAGGCGCGGCTCTCAAAAAAGGGCTTGTTGGGATCGCGCTGGTCGATATCACGAAAGCTGCGAAAAAGTCCGTAGGGAATCAGTTGGATGTTCCGGCTGGGCGAAACGTGCTCCAGTCCGGTCGCGGTTGCGGCCTGGTTAAATCGTCCTTGAATGCGAATGGAGATTCGCGGCCAGAACAGGTTTTCATTGGTGCGCGGGATGGAGCGGTTTAAAATGATGCCCCATTCCTGCTGGTCCGTGTTGGGGAACCGCAGGCTCTTGAACGGAATTGCCATGAGCACCAGGTAGCCGCGGCCGGTCAGATGTCCCTCTGAGCGCCACACCGTATCGAAGGAGGGATCGAACCCGCTGTAGTCTGCGGGAGTGTTGTTACGAATCGCGCCTTCCGTCCACAGCGCGTCCCATTGAATGCCAAAAGGATTCGTGGCGAAGGCGTAGGCGCGACGGGCGTCGTGGAAAGTGTCGACCATGATCTCGACCGAATCGTCGGAGAACACATCCTCCCGGCGCGTCATGCGAGCGCGAATCTTCGACGGTTCACTGTCCCAGGCCACGAATACGGCGTAGAGATTGTGCTGGTCGTAGGCGAGGTAGACGTCGGTCTTCTGCGTCGGCTCGGCGCCGTCCGCAGGCTCGCGCATGATGAAGCCTGTCACCTTCACCATTTTTCCGGCTACCCGGGCGCTGGGCTGCATCTCTTCGAAATCGGAGAGCGAGGGCGGGGTGTCGATGCGGGGAATCTGGATGGTGGGCGCGGCGAAGGCGAACGACGCCAACGCGACCACCGCGACGGCAAACAACGAAAGCGGCCGGATGTTCGCTCTGAACCTGGAAACGAGAGGCATTCTAAACTTTAACTCTTGACGTTATGACTCTCGTGGCAGACAGGTGCTGTCTCGTCCGCCCCAAGACCCACTGTACAAGAATGACGTTTCTCGCTCGGAAATGTTAGACAACATCCGTACCACACAAGACAGGATTGAGCGCATAATTTAAAAGTTATGGCAGCTCAGGCGCACACCAACCTCCCGAAGCACCCTCTTTCTGCAGCGACGACCGACGACTGGCCTGCCTTGCCGCTCGAAGAATGGGAGGACACCTATCACACGCTTCACATGTGGACCCAGATTGTGGGAAAGATCCGTCTGGGGCTGGCTCCGCTCGAGAACCACTGGTGGAACGTGGCCCTCTATGTCAACACGCGAGGGCTCACGACCTCTCCGATTCCATATAAAGGACAGGCGTTTGAGATCCAGTTCAATTTTATTGACCACCGGCTGGAGCTTCGCACTGCGGATGGCGTCGAGCGTGGATTCGCACTCGCGCCAAAATCTGTCGCCGCTTTCTATCGGGAGCTGTTCGCCGTATTGCGCGAGGCCGGCATTGAGGTCCAGATTAATCCCAAGCCCCAGGAAGTCCCTGAGCCGATCCCCTTGGATCAGGACGAGACTCACGCTTCCTACGATTCAGAGTACGCCAATCGGCTGTGGCGAATTCTAGTGTCCACGAGCCTCGTCTTCCTGGAATTTCGCTCACGATTCCTGGGCAAAGTGAGCCCTGCGCACTTTTTCTGGGGAAGCTTCGATCTGTGTACTACGCGATTTTGCGGCCGCCCGGCTCCGCCCCGAAAAGGCATCATCACGTCGGAAGCCTATTCGCACGAGTGCAGCAGCCTGGGGTGGTGGCCCGGCGGCGGTCCCGTGAAGAGGCCGGCGTTCTATGCTTATACGGCCCCTGAGCCGCCGGGCTACGGCTCGTGGGCCGTGCGCCCGGCGGCTGCAAAGTATGATGGCAATCTTCACGAGTTCCTGCTGATGTATGACGACGTGCGCCGGGCAAAGTCGCCACGATCTGAGATCCTCGAGTTTGCTCAGAGCACGTACGAAGCGGGAGCCGAACTCGCCCGCTGGGATCGGTCATCACTCGAAAGGAGACAAGAATCTTGAAAGCACTAAGCCAGGATTGCAGCCATCTGAAACAGATCAAGGTTGAGACCACGCAGACACACGAGTGTGAAGATTGCGTCAAGATCGGCGACCGATGGGTGCATCTCAGACTTTGTCTGACGTGTGGGCACGTGGGTTGCTGCGACTCGTCGAAGAATAAGCACGCCACAAAACATTTTCATGGCACGTCGCATCCGCTCATCCGGTCAATTGAGCCTGGTGAGCGTTGGACCTGGTGTTATGTCGACGAGATTTCTCCGGGAGAGATTTGAATCCGGCGAGTGCCGCTAGAAACCAAACACAACCAAGCCTTCTACCGCGGAGCCTCTTCCAGCAGTCCTTGCTCGATCTTCTCCTGACACTCGATGCAGTGGCGCGTCCAAGGCACAGCTTCCAGCCGCTTCGCGTTGATCTCCTTGCCACAGTGGATACATTCGCCGAAGCTGCCTTCGCGAATGCGCGCTAGCGCCTTGTCGACCATCCGCAAAAGGTGCCGCTCATTATTGCTCTGGCTGAATAGAAATTCTTTCGTGTAGGAGCTGGCAGCGCGGTCGGCGATGTCCTGTGCCGTGTCTTCATCGGCCGAGCGGCCATCTGCCTGCGTGCGAGTCACCGTGCGGCGCAACTCCTGCTGCCGCGTTTCCAGCCGTTTCTTGAATGATTCCAATTTCTTCTTATCCATAGGTCACTTCTTGGGACACTGATATAAGAGCCACATCAAAAGTCTTGGGACGCATCCTCCCGGATGCGTCCCTGAGCATAAGGCCAAACGAAGATGATAAGCGCCGAAATTGAGATGCGTCAACCAGCCCAGAGGCTGCAAGGCTCGGATTCATACGGAAAAGCAGTGTAGGTTCTAGGGGCTACCACCGATGTGATGGGAATCACACTTGATGCACCTCGGAATCAAGTACCCCATCCGCCTTCCCCTCCGATGTACAATGCCAACCTCAGAATCCGAACGAATTCGAGGAAGCCCGCGCATGTTGCGTTTGTTCTCCGCCCTTCTTCTTTGCTCAGCCCTTACGGTCGACCTGCGCGCCCAAGTTCCTTCGTCATCCAATCAGCCGGGAATCTCCGAAGAGTCCGCCGTGTTCGATCGCATGGACAACCTAGTTCGCTTCGAAGATGATGGCACGGGCGTGCGCGAGACGACGGCGGTGATCCGGGTGCAGAGCCAGGCCGGCGTCCAGGGGTTGGGGCAGCTGGTTCTCGGATATTCCTCCGCCACCGAGAAGCTGGACGTGGACTACGTCCGCGTACGTAAACCGGACGGTCGGGTGGTCGAGACACAGGCCTCCACTGCCCAGGATTTCGCCCCAGACGTTCTTCGCGAAGCGCCAACCTACAGCGACTACCGCGAACGTCATGTATCCGTCGCCGGCCTGCAGGCGGGCGACGTGCTCGAGTACCACACCATTACGCATGTGACCACGCCGCTGGCGCCCCACGAGTTCTGGTACGAGCATTCGTTCTCGAAAGACTTTGCGGTCCACGAGGAGCAGCTGCGAATCGACATTCCCAAAGCCCGCGCGGTGAAGCTCAAGAGTCCGGAGCGCAAGTATGAGACTCAGGATTCAGGAGACCGCAGAATCTATACCTGGACCATTCGCGATTTTGTCCCTGACCGCAAACGCGATCGCGATACGGAGCGCGTAGAGCCGGATTTCACGCCCGACGTCCAGATGTCCACTTTCGCGGACTGGCAGCAGGTCGGGCAATGGTATGCCAAACTGCAGGGCGACCGTGTGGTCGTGGATGAGAGCGTCCGCAAAAAGGCCGCTGAACTTACCAAGGGTGCTCCTACATCGGTGGAGAAAGCTCGCCGCCTCTACGACTACGTGGCCCGGAACATTCGCTATGTCAGCATTTCCTTCGGCGTTGGCCGGCTGCAGCCTCATGCCGCGTCCGAAGTCCTGCAAAACGGTTACGGAGACTGCAAGGACAAGCACACTCTGTTGCAGTCCCTGCTGCAAGCCGAGAACATCCAAAGCTATCCTGTGCTGATCAGCAGCTACCGCGAACTGGATCCCGACGTGCCATCGCCGTCACAGTTCAATCATGAAATCACGGCTGCCGAACTCGGCGGTGAACTCACCTGGCTCGATTCCACTGCGGAGGTCGCGCCCTACGGTCTGATCCTGTACCAACTCCGCAACAAGCAGGCGCTGCTGGCCGCCAACGGGAAAATTGGCGGGCTGCACCGCACTCCGGTGAACTCACCTGTAAAGAATCAGTTAACCTTCAAGCTCGACGGGAAGTTTACCGAAGCGGGAACGTTCGATACCGCCGTCGAAATCAGCGCACAAGGAGATAGCGACGTGCCCCTGCGGTCTGCCTTCCGAGAGATTCCTCAGGCGCGATGGCAGGAGGCGTTGAAGAACCTGTCTGCGATGTGGGGACTGGCAGGAGATGTGTCCGATATTCACGTCGATTCCCTGGAAGACACCAGCAAGCCCTTCCACTTGGTCTATCGCTTCCGCAAGGACAATTACTTCACCGTTCCGAATTCCGGCGTGAGTTTCCGGATTCTGCCACCGATGCAACTGCGCCGCGCCCAGGCCGCCAACCCCAAGAAGCCGCTGCAACCGGTGAAAGTGGGTCCCGCGATTGAAGAGACGTACCACGCTCACATCCAATTTCCTGCCAATTACACGGTCCAAGTGGCACCCTCCGCGACCATGGCGCGCGACTACGGCGAATATTCAGTCTCCTACGAACTCAACAAGAACGTACTGGAGGCGGTACGACGAGTAGTGTTGAAGGTGAATGAGCTTCCAGCATCGCGCCGCAACGACTATGAATCGTTTGAGAACGTGACCAGCAAAGAGGTAGAGCAGGTTCTCAGCGCCAGCATCGCGCCCGCATCGGCAGCGGCCCTGGCGTCGGCGGCAAAGTCGGGTGGTACGCCGGAAGAATTGCGCAAGGCGGGCACCTCCGCCCTGCAACGCAGGGATTTCAGCGCTGCTGCCGATCTTCTGAAGCGCGCGGCCGATCAGGATCCGAACCAGAAAGACACGTGGGACGATCTGGGGCGGGCCTATGCCGGTCTCAGCCAGCATGACGACGCCATTCGCGCCTTTCGCCAACAGATCGAGGTGGACGCCTTTCACAAGAGTGCGAATGGAGATCTCGCGCTAGAACTGCAGCAGCAGGGCAAGTTCGACGACGCCATCGCCGCCTACCGCAAGCAACTGGAGATCACTCCATTCAACAAATCCACGCATAAGGGTCTAGGGATCTTGCTGGCGCAGTTGAACCGGGATGCCGACGCGACGAAGGAACTGGAAGAGACGGTCGCCATGCCGCCCGACGACCCGGAGGTCAAGATCGTCCTCGCACGCGTCTACGCCCGCAGCGGAAATGCCACCAAAGCAGAGGGCCTCATGAAGAGCGTTACGGGAGTATCTGTGCCCGCTTCCGGAGCGGACATCTATGCTTCGGCATTGCGCAATGACATCGACCCGAACCAGACGTTGCGCGATGCCCGCAAGACGATCGAGGACCTCGGCGATCAGTTCGACTCGGGGGAATTCGATCGTTCGGGAGCCTCCGCTCTTCGCGCCATGGATCTGGTCGCGCTGGCTTGGGCGCGCGTCGGCTGGGCCAAGTTCCTGCAAGGCGAGGCTCTCGAAGGGATGCAGTACCTCAATTCCGCCTGGTTGCTCAGCCAGTCGGGCACGGTGGAGAATCGGGTGGCCCGCATTCTGGAAAAGGAGGGGCAACGTGAGAAACTTCGCCATGCCCTGGCACTGGCTGTCGCGGCAGGCGGCGGAGAAGTCGCAGCGTCCCGCGAGCAACTCCTGAAACTGTCCACCACACCCGACGCCGCCGACAAGGAGATCGCGGCTGCCACCGCAGAATTGCTGCAGGCTCGCACCGTCAAATTGCCGGCGATCGTTACTGGCACCGCGTCCGCCCAGTTCGTCCTGGTATTTGATGGCTCCAACAAGCCCGATCGCGCCGAATGGTTGGACGGGGACGCAACCCTGCGTTCGGCCACTGACGAACTGCGAAAAGCACAATATCCCGTAAAGTTCCCTGACGTTTCATCCCTCAAGATCGTTCGTAAAGGAGCCCTTTCCTGCAGTGGTTCGGCCTGCGCGATTGTTCTTCTACCGCTTGAAGGGCTGCAGTCCGCACATTGAGCGGATACGCGGCCCGCGTAAGGCCGAGCTACCTGGGTAGCGGGTCCTTCATGTTCGCCAGCGCGTATGCCATTACGGCCATGGCGGCGGCATTCTCGCGGAGTTCGCCGGGAACAACTTTATCCAGCGTATCGGCGGCAGTGTGATGGTAGTGGAAATAGGTGCGGCCATCTTCCATGATTCCGAACGCCGGCACACCTGCTTCCGACATGCCGGCTATGTCGGCGCCGGGCGGATAACTGCTGGGCTGCAATACGTTAGCTCCAGTACTCTGCAGGACGTTGGTGACGGGGCGAAGCAGGTCCATCGCCTTCGGGCTGATCTTGACGTCAAAACCTAAGGGATGCGCCGCGCCCGCATCGCTCTCAATCGCGGCGACATGGCGGGGAAACTCCGCGGAATAGTCTTTTGTGTACGCCTGGCTGCCGGCGCCGCCGCTCTCTTCGTCCATCCAGGCGATCACGCGGAGGGTGCGTTTGGGATGCAGGTGCAGCTTCTGCAGCAGTTCCGCGCACTCCATCGCGATCACCACTCCCGCCCCGTCGTCAATCGCGCCGGTCCCAAGGTCCCAGGAGTCGAGATGTCCCGAGACCACGACGATCTGTTCGGGATGCTCACTGCCCTTCAAATCGGCAATTACGTTGTAGCTGGTCCCATCCGGGAGCTTTTGCGGAGTGAGCGTGAGGTGTATGCGAACTTTCCCCTGTGCCGCCAGATGCGCGACCAGTTCCGCGTCTTCTGCCGTGACCGCGCCGGCGGGAACCCCGGCGGGAAAATTGAAACCGGTGTGAGGAAGCCGGAAGTCGGCACTGCCTACTGACCGTACCAGGGCCGCCGCCGCTCCTAAATCCGCGGCCGCCTTCGGGCCTGCGGCACGGTAGCGCACCGCCTCGCCATAAGCGGCAAAGGCCAGGCCACCGGCTGCCTTCTGCTTGTCATAGATCTCGTTAAATAGCACGATCTTGCCGGCAATTTGATCACGGCTCAACGCCTTCAATTCGTCGAAGTCATTCACCACGACCACGTATGCCGAGAGTCCCTCGGCAGGCGTCGACGTGCTGCCGCCCAGCGCCGTGAGAACAATCTTCTGTGTGGTTCCCGGAGCCTGGCCGGGGTACTCGATCAGCTCCGCACTCTCGGCACCGCGAACCCAGTGCGGAACTTTCACTTCTTCCAGATGAATATCCAGTCCCAACTGGCGCAACTCTCCCGCGACATATTCAACCGCAGCCTGGGCCTGCGGCGAACCGCTGGGGCGGGGTCCGATGTTCTCAGTCAAATGTGCAAGGTGCTGATACGCATAGTCATCCCCCAGCGCGGCAGACTTGATCGCCGCCAGTTCTGCCAGCAACTCTGGGGAAAAGTTCTCCCGCTGCGCCTGGGGCGGCTGCGGTGGCACGGTGTATCGGTTGGTTCGCGGTGTTGGGTTCTGGGCGTAAGTTGCACTAAAGAAGGTTAGGGTGCAAACGACTTGCAAAAGCAGGCGGGAGCGCTCGGTCATGGTCGTGACAGTGTATCTGACCCAACGCGCGCGGAAAAACGGGATCGTAGTTGGAAAGGGTACCAGGCCAAAACGAAAGTGGCTCCATTTCTGGAGCCACGATGCAAAGAGGCGATCGGTAGGTAATGTCAGGAAAGGCGATGCAAGCCGCTCCGCCAGCCGGAACGGCTATTCGGGAATTGTCGAGGATTGTGGAAGAGAGTGAAGGTCATGGTGCTTGAGTTTGCGGCCTCTTTTGTTATCTCTCAAACAGCACTTGCCGAGCCAAAGGCTCCCGAACCTGTGATCCCGCTCACGCCAACCTGTAAGTCCATGAAGAACCTAGGTTTAATGTGAAGTTATGCAGAGAACACAACAGCGGATGGAGCCGGACATCGCAGCCGAGAGTGCAGAACAATGCACATTCAATGCATGCCACTACTGCGGCTCAAGAGATCGGCCCAAACGCCAAGCCCCTCGCGGCTTTTGGCCAGCGAGGGGCTCGGAGCGGAGTGTGACGTTCTTGGAGAACTTAACTATTTCCTGCGACCGTACGGAGCTTGCCCGGCAGGAAGTGATACGGGGGCCAAGGCCCGCTGACCGTCACTTCGCAGTTTTTCAACTGCTTGGTAGCGGTGCTGTAGCGGTTCTGATACTTCTCCACGCTCTTGGTGTCGATCAGGTGGGCGATGTCGATCAACATTCCCTCGGGAGCGACCTTCTTACAGCTGACTTCTTCTTCCAGAGGGTTAAACAGCTTGTGGACTTGTACCGATAGCGCCCGCGCCTTGGTCTGGCGCTCGCGCTCGCGGGATGCCTTCACCTTCAGCTTGGACAGGTAGTCGCCACCGACGGTGTCGGGCAGCTGAACGTCGATCATGGCTTCGCGCAGTGAGCCATCCCGGACGACCAGCTTGATGTGCATTTCGGACTTGCCCCGCAGCCGGGCCACGCTCAGGCCAAAGGCTCGCCGGTTGACCCGGACAGCCTGCCGTAGCGCGTCGTCGCTCTCGAAGATGGTGCCAAAGCGGAAGGGTAAAACGGTCGAGTTGCGGAAGCAGCCGCTGACCACGCGGGCATGTTCGATAGCGGCTTTCTGGTCGAGTTCGCCAGCATGCTCGTACTCGCTGACGATGACCGCGAATTCACCGCTGGGATAGCTTAGAACTGCAGCGCCGTTCACTCCTTGAACGCCCTCTAACAGGAAAGGGCGGCGAGTGCGGGTTCCATTTGGGAGGGTTTGGTGCTCGGTAAGGCAGTACGCGTACCACGCCATGTTTGACTCTCCGAACCGGGACGGAGGCGGACCTACCACCTCTCGGGTCAATTTTCTTTCGCCAAAGCGTTGAACTGCTGCTTGTTGGAAGTAACGAAACGGGCGGTACAGGGCCAAGAACCGGGGGCGCTACAGTCGCGTCTCCACAGGCATCTTACTTCGAGTCGCGGCGAAAATGCAACTTTTTAGTGGCAAGCGGCATCTCTGAGTGCTTTTTCCACCGTCAGGCCTTGTGGAATGGGGTGCTTCCGAGGGCGATTGAAGGCGCGGCGATAAGGCCTCGCCTGGGGCTCCCCGTATACTGCAAACCGGCCGCATCTTGGAGGAGCGATGTTTCCTCAGCTAGCACACTTCACGGATCTCGGATTGGTCCTGCTCCGCCTCATGGTCGGCCTCGTCTTCGTCACCAGCGGCTACAGCCACCTTAAAGATCCCGCCGCACGAGCCAAAAGCATCGGGATGGGCAAGGCCTTCACCATCTTCCTCGGCATCGCAGAAGTTGCCGGTGGACTAGGCGTCGCCGCCGGAGTCCTGACGCAATTGGCGGCGATGGGCCTCATTCTCATCATGCTCAGCGCAATTGCGAAGAAAATATTCACCTGGCACACCGGATTCTGGGGCGAGAAGGCTTCCGGATGGCACTACGACTTGCTGTTTGTCCTGATGAACCTCGTCATCCTATTCACCAATGGCGGCAAATACGTGCTGATGCCGTGAACTGTATCTTACGGCGTCATCCTAAGCACAGCCGGTCTCAGGCG
>Ga0066709_100000714_pt1 | contig 19252 bp, 20 predicted proteins | sample GraSoiAngelo_158_FD_79665 | JGI IMG/M metagenome (GOLD analysis project Ga0066709, IMG submission 79665) | Grasslands soil microbial communities from the Angelo Coastal Reserve, California, USA - 14_1009_16_30cm | ecosystem: Environmental > Terrestrial > Soil > Grasslands | place: USA...
CTGCTCAAGCTGGCTCGACAAGTTCTCGAACATCTCGATCCGCATGGCAAAGGAACAGGACCTCCCGCTGAACCAGTCGAAGCTCACCGGCGTATGCGGTCGCCTCAAGTGCTGTCTCATCTACGAGCTCGAGACGTATCAAGAGGTGAAGGGCAAACTCCCCAAGCTCGGCGAGACGTTCCATATCCCCGCGTGCGTGAGCGGATCCTGCGGCACCTCCGGTTGCGCGACGACGCAGGGCGTCAACGTCGTAAAGGAGTCGATCGTGGTCGGCCTGGTCGACGGCGGTCGCGCCGAGTACACCGCGACGGAGCTCGGCGTCACCTTCGATCCGATCCCAGTGCACACGCGCGGTGTCGGCTCATATGGTGGCGACGAGGTGCTGCGTCAGGAGCGCCCGACGCCGATCCAAGAAGGCGGAGTCAAGCGAAAGCGCCGCCGCCGAGGACGGCGTGGGGGGCGCGCCCGGGGAGCGCCGCCGACGGCCTAGTTTCGAGTCCGGCTAGCTTTTCGCGTCGCGCGCCTTGATGAGATCTCGCGTGAGCTCCGCCTGTCCAGCGTGCTCGGCGGCATGCGCGACCGCGTGCATGAGCAACCCATGGATGGTCCGGATCCGCGACGGCTTCGGGACCTCGTCGTCAAGACGTCCGGGTGGCATGTTGTCGATCGTTTCGACGATCTTCCGCCGCACGGTGTCCCAGCGCTCACGGATCGGCGCAAGGTCCCCACGCACAACGAACTCCTCGTCTCTGGTCCGGGTCACCTCGCCTCCGCCGACGCTGCGCACCACGTGCCGCTCGGCGGCGCCGACGGTGTGCGCAGCGAGCACCAGAAGGTTGTTGGCCCCCTTCGTATTCGGTGTCCACGACAGCTGTGTCGCGTCCAAACCCTCGGCCGCACTGAGCACCCGCTCGACCTCTTCGAGGAGGCGGTCCCGCATCTCCGCAAGTGCGGGCTTTGGGGCGGGGCTCACCGCACGCGGCTGACGACGAAGTCGGCGACTTCGCGCAGCGCTTCTCGCTCGTCACGTGACGGCAGACCGTGGAGCGCACGAAGGGCCGCGTCATGAAAGGCCAGGGCACGCGCGCGTGCGCGTTGGGGTCCGCTACTCGCGCGGATGATCCGCAGGAGGTCGATCACCTCACGCGGCGACTTACCCGGCGCGACGATCCGTCCCGGAAGCTCACCATCCTGGTCGCCGGACTCCGCCGCCGCGTAGATCATCGGCAGCGTCGCCATCCCCTCTTCGAGATCGCGTCCGACGGCCTTGCCGAACTCGGCCTCGTCCCCGACAAGATCGAGGATGTCATCGGTGATCTGGAACGCGAGACCGAGGTTCGTCCCGAACGCGCCGAGCGCAGCGACGTGCTCCGGCTCCGCCTCGGTGAGGAGCGCGGCGCCCTGGCAGCACGCCGCGTAGAGCGACGCGGTCTTGAGCTCGATGCGCTCGAGATACTCAGCCTCGGTCGGCATGGTCGGCGCTGACGTGACCTCGTTGAGCTCGCCGTCGCAGAGAGCGAACACGGTCTGCGCGACGATCGCGATCACCTCGGGCTTCGGCAGGACCGCCGCGAGCGCGTAGGCCTTCGCGAAGAGGTAGTCGCCGACGATCAGCGCGACGTCGCCGTCCCACATGGCGTTGACGGTAGGGACGTTCCGGCGAACGTCGGCGCGATCGACGATGTCGTCGTGGACGAGTGACGCGGTGTGCACGAGCTCGAGCGATTCCGCGAGGTTGAGGACCGTCTCGGGTTCATCACGCGTTCCGAAACGCGCGGAGAGAAAGACGAGCGTGGGCCGGAGGAGCTTGCCCGGACTCTGGAAAACGTGTTCGACGGCGGCCTGGAACGTCGGATGACCACCACGGCCGACCGCGCGAAGCCGGCGCTCGAGCTCTTTGAGCTCACCTTCAACAGGTGCATAGAACGCTGCAGTCGATACCGCTCCCATGGGCGCAGTCTAGGTGCGCGCGGCTGGAGTCAGCGGGCGCATCGCGAGCGAGAGCCGAGACCCGAGGTCGCAAGACAGCGGGCGCGTCGCGAACGAGAGTCGAGACCGCGCGCACCGATCGCCGTCGCCACAGGGCAGCGCGGCCGCGTTTTTTGAGAGAGCGAGCGCCCGCTGGATTCGACGGAGCGGGCCCGTTTCGAGCGAGCGGTGTGCCCGCTGTCGGAACCTACGGCTTTTTCGTGGGTCGCGGCGGCACCGTCGGTATCGGCGTGCGGCCAACCGGTGGCGGAGTCGCAAACGGATTCGGGCTCGGCGATTCAGAGGGCTTCGGAGCGAAGCCGCATATCGTCCAACTGAAGCGGCCGTAGCTGTAGGTGCCCGAGACCGCGCCCGCGGCCCACGAGTTGTAGTACGGCTGCCAATCGGCGAACGGAGCGACGAGGCGGATCCCGCACGAGGTGTAGAAGTCGGCGTCGTTCGTTTTCGGCTCAGTGCCCTCGACGTAATGCTCGGTGAAGCGGTAGCTGGCGGGGCAGTTCGGACCCGGTAGAGTGCCGGAGCCGTTGCCGCCCAGCAGCGTCGGGTTCACGCACACCACGCGATCGACGATGCCCGCCGGTTTGTCGTACCAGGTGGCAGGCAGTCCGCCAACGACCGTCTTCATGTAGTCGCGCCAGAGGATGCCCGGCCCCAGGGCGGACGAGATCCCGTGCATCTCGGAGTTGTCGGAGTTGCCCATCCAGATCGCCGTGAGGCGCTGCGGCACCCAACCGATCGCCAGCACGTCCTGCAAGTTGTCGGTGGTACCGGTCTTGAGCGCCGCGGTCCGCCCGATGTTGGTCCACGGTCCGAACACAAATGAACCCTGCGGGTTGGTGTTGTCTTTGAGGATGTCGTCCAGGATCCAGGCCTGTCGCGGATCGATGACCTGCTTTCCCTCGGGCTTGGAGTAGTCGCGCACGACCTTGCCGTTCGGATCGATGACCTTGTAGATCATCGTCGGCTCGACGCGCACGCCCAGGTTCGCGATGACCTGGTAGGCGCTCGCCATATCGATGAGACGCATCTCGCCGGCGCCGATGCCGAACGAGAGTCCGAGCTGCGAGCGGTCGAAGTCGCGATCGATCCCGAGCTGGTGCATGGTGTCGATGATCGCGTCGACACCCACGGTCCGCGTGACCTGCAGCGCGGGCAGGTTGAGGGATTCACGCAGCGCCTGACGCATCGTCACCGGTCCGTGCTGCTCCTTCGTGGCGTCCTTCGGGGCATACGCGTGACCGCTACCGTCGGGCATCGACCACTGGATGTCATACAGCCGCGTCGACGCGGTCATCCCCGCCTTGAGCATGCCGGTGAGATAGGTGAACAGCTTGAACGTCGAGCCTGGCTGGCGGTACGCGATGCCGGCGTGGTCGTAGTCGCCCTGCATCTTCGGCGTATTGCCGTAATAGTCGTAGCTGCCGACGTACGCGAGGATCTCGCCGGTCGTCGGATCCATGGTGATGAGGGCCGCGTTGTTCACGTTGAAGCTCTTGAGGGCATCGACGTGATCCCGGACCTCCTTCTCGGCGAGCTGCTGCATGTTCCAGTCGAGCGTCGTGAACACGGTGTATCCACCGCGATACGCGGCCTTTTCGCCCAGCTCTCGGATGAGCTGCTCGCGCACACGGAACGTGAAGTGCGCCGCGTACAGCGATGTCGACGCTTGCTTCACCACGATCGGCTCTGCCTTCGCGGCCTCAGCTTCGCTCAGGGTGATGTAGTTGGTGTCGACCATGGCGTCGAGCACCTGCGCGCGGCGCGCCCGCGCCGCGTCCGGGTTCTGCACTGGGTCGTAGTCCGACGGTCGCTGCGGGAGGCCCGCAAGCATCGCCATCTGCCCGAGCGTCAGCTTCGTGAGGTCGGCTTGATCAAAGTAGGTCTTCGCCGCGGCCTCGATGCCGTATGCCTGATTCCCGTAGTAGATCTGGTTCAGGTACATCTCAAGGATCTGCTTCTTGCTGAACGTGCGCGTGGCCTCGAGCGCGAGGATCGCTTCTTTGATCTTCCGCGTGAACGTCGGCTCGTCGCCGAGCAGGCGCGTCTTGATCAGCTGTTGCGTGATCGTCGAGCCGCCCTGCGAGATGGTCCCGCTCGACGCGTTGGCGTTCATCGCGCGAACGATGCCGCCGATGTCGACGCCCGGATTGCTCCAGAACGACTTGTCCTCGATGGCGATCGTCGCGTTTTGCATCTGCTGCGGGACGGCGTCGAGTCCGACCAGCTCGCGACGCTCGTCTTCGAGCGTGTAAAGGAGATGCTCTCCCGAGCGGTCGTAGATCTTGGTCGTCAGCGGGATCGGGATGGTCGCGAGGTCATGCGCGGCCGGCAGGTCCGCTGCGAAATAGCCGAACACCGCCGCCGCAGCGACGCCACCCATCGCGAGCATCGCCAGGAAGAACGCGCTGATCCCACCGGCCAGCGGGCCGAGCCGTTGTCCGGCTCCTGGGCGACGGGAAAGACGCCCGCCCTTCCGCTGAGGGAAGCGGTACGAGCGATAAGAGCGTCCCAGGGTGGACTGACCATGGACTGCCATGCGCTGGATGTAACGAATGCACGCCTCATGCCATTAGCAGGGCGGTCGCTCACCGCCTGCTCGGCAGCACCACACTCAAGCGTCTGAGCAGCGTTGCCAGGGGCGAACGGGGCGGGTTTGCCAACGCCTCACGCAGCTCGCGCTGGACCGACCGCGCGTCGCCCTCCCAGGTTTCAATGAGTCTGCGGTCGTCGTCGCGGATCGAGTTCGCTGGTCCGCGACGTTCCATCGCCGCCTCGGTGTCGGAGATCCGCGAGTACAGATCGGCGAGCGAGCCGGAGGCGGCGCCAAGCCCGGTCTCGATCGTCGCTCGGTGACGCGTGAACTCGCCGTTCTCGAGCACGACGGCCCGCTTTGTCTGATCGAACATCGATGTCAGCTCGAGATTCGCCGCCAGCTCGCGATCGAGGTCCGCGACCGCGCGCTCGAGCCGAAGTCGTTGCTCGGGGTCGGGCCTCCGGAACAGCCGAGTGACGAACGTCACGGTCCGATGCTCCCACAGCCTGAGGGAGCTCGACACACACAACGACTGTATCCATTTGATACATCTCATGTATATTCGAGCGACGATGCCCGGTCCGTTTGGGCGCGTGAGCGCTCCCCCACCTCACTTTCCCGTGGGTGGGCCGGTGCCGGCCCGCGACCTCGTCGGCCGCGAGACGTACATGCGGCGCCTGGTCGAGCGTCTAAGCGATGGCAACCACGTCCTCGTTGCCGGGCCGCGCCGCATCGGAAAGACATCGATCATCCTCGAGGTCCTACGGCGCCTTCGACGGCGCGGCGCGCTTATCGGTTACGTCGACTGCCTCGGCGCGACGGACATCCGCGGACTCGGCGAGCGGCTCGTCGATGCGGTGCTCGAGAACGTCTCGGGGGTCGAGCGAAGCTTCGAGCAGGCGAAGGCCATCGCGGCGGGCATGCGCCCTTCGGTCAAGGTCAAGTACGAGCACATCGAGCTCGCGCTCCAGCTCGCGCGAGAGACCAACGCGCAGCGATTCTTCGAGGGCGCGCTCGATCTCCCACGGACGCTCGCGGCGCGCACCGGCAAACGCGTCGTAGTGGCGTTCGATGAGTTCCAAGCCGCGGGCCGTCTGGGCCCGCGCGTCTTCGACGTCATGCGAACGCGGTTTCAGGCGCAGAAAGGGGTCGCGTACGCGTTCCTCGGGTCGGAGGAAGGCATCCTCGAGCAGCTCTTCAGTGAGAAGGGTCGCGCCTTCTACCGGTTCGCCGTCCCGATCGATCTCGCCGAAGCCGGCGGTCACCGCTTCGGGATCGCCCCCGATGACTGGCTCACGTACCTGCGCGACAAGTTCGCCGAGAAGAAGATCGCGATCGACGACACGAGCGTGGACCGGTTGCTCGACGCCACCGGCGGGCATCCGCAGGACACGATGCAGGTGTGTGCCGCGCTGTACTACCTCATGCGCGACGCCGCGCAGCGCGTCGTCACCGCGGACCTCCTCGCTATCGCCTACGAGCAAGCGCTCCGCGAGCTCGAGCGGCCGTTCGCGCTGCACTGGTCCGAGCTTGGGAAGCAGAAGTACCTCCAACTCGTGGCCACGCGCGTCGCGCAGGGCGCGGTGTTGTTCGCATCGGAAACGACACCCGCGGTTCCGCGGCCCGAGGTGCTGCGCGCACTCGAGTCCCTGTCCGCCCGCGGACTCGTGACGCGGCTCGGTCGCGGGCGCTACGAGTTCGTCGAGCCGATGTTCGGCGAGTACGTCCGTCGTGTCGCGGGCAACGAAGCAGGTATCGTTCCGAAACGTTGATGGCACCGACACTCGAGCTACGCAAAGGCGCCCAGGTGCTGTACAGAAGTCCGCTGGAAGACGGTTGGCAAACGGGTGAACTTGTCCACGCCTCGGCGACCGGCGAGGAGTGGCTCGTCAAGAATCGCTTCGGTCAGTACTGGGTGCCGGTGACCCGGCTGCGACCCGCAACGGAGCCGCAGCCGGACCACTAGGCGCTAGACCGTCGTTGCGGCGCGACCGCCGATCGCCCGCCAGATCAACAGCACGATGATCGAGCCGATGATCGAGCCGATGAGACCGGCAGCCGAGACCTCGAGCGTGCCGCCGAACAGCAGGGCTGCCAGCGTCCCGCCGACGAGGGACCCGACGATCCCCAGGACCATGGTCCCGAGCCAGCCCATGGGGTCCGGGCCGGGCACCAGCGCGCGAGCGATGAAGCCCGCGACCAGCCCGATGAGCAGGAATGCGATAAGGCCCATGCGATCACCTCCACGAATGTGTAGGAGACGCAGGGTGCATGAGCCGTGCCGTGGGCTTTTCTGTACCCCCGAGGCGGATCGAACGCCTGTCTACGGCTTCGGAGGCCGCCGCTCTATCCACTGAGCTACGGGGGCGAACAGGTGAAGTGTACCTACGCTAGCGTGACCGCCGATGTCCGAACGCGACAAGGAACTCTCGCTCGTCCAGCATCTGGGCGAGCTCCGCGACCGGTTGATGGTGGCCTCGATCGCGGTGATCGCGACGACGGCGATCTCGTTCTTCTTCGCGACGGACATCATCAAGATCCTGCTCGTGCCCGCGGGCGTCGACCATCTCATCGCGCTGAGCCCGACCGAGAACTTCACGACCTACATGCGTGTGGCCCTGTTCAGCGGTATCGCCCTTTCGATGCCGGTCATCCTCTTCGAGATCTACGCGTATATCGATCCTGCGCTGCACCCGAACGAGCGGCGCTTCGCACTGACCGCCGGGCCGTTCGTCCTCCTGCTGTTCGTAGCGGGAATGCTCTTCTGTTACTTCGGGCTGCTCCCGAGCTCATTGAAGTTCCTCGTCAGCTTCGGCAGCCCGGTCATCGAGAATCAGCTGCGCGCCTCCGAGTACCTCTCCTTCGTCACGACATTCATCCTGGGCATGGGCGTCGTTTTCGAGGTGCCGGTGCTTATCTTCGCCCTGGTACGCGTCCATGTCCTGAGCCGCGCGTGGCTCGCGCGGCAGCGGCGCTACGTGATCGTGCTCGTGCTGATCGTGGGCGCGATCATTACTCCGACCCCGGACCCGTTCAATCAGCTGCTGGTCGCGGTCCCGATGTACCTGCTGTTCGAGATGGGTCTCTTCCTCGCGCGGTTCGCCCGCGGAGGTCCTCGAGCCGCATCTTGAGCGCGGCCTCCGCGCCGAGCTCGGTCGGCACGTAGTAGCGACGATCCCGCAACGACTCGGGCAGATAGCTCGTGTCGGGCGCGACGTGATCCTCGTAGTCGTGCGCGTACTTGTAATCCTTGCCGTAGCCAAGCCTCGCCATGAGCGGCGTCGGCGCATTGCGCAGGTGCAGGGGCACGGGATCGGCGCGCGTCTCGGCGAGGTCCTTTTGGAGCTCACCGAGTCCGCGCTTCAGCGAATCGGACTTCGGCGCGAGCGCGAGGTACACCGCCGCCTCTGCGAGCGGGAAGTACCCCTCCGGAAAACCGATGAGGTGCGTTGCCTGCTGCGCGGCCGATGCGATCACGAGGGCCTGTGGATCGGCGAGGCCGATGTCCTCGCCGGCGAGGATCACGATGCGGCGGGCGATGAACATCGGATCCTCGCCGGCGTCGATCATGCGCATCAGCCAGTAGAGAGCGGCATCGGGATCGGAGCCGCGAACGCTCTTGATGAACGCGCTGATCGTGTCGTAATGCTGGTCGCCGGCCCGGTCGTAGAGGAGGCTCCGGCGCTGAAGGGCCTCGCGGATCTCCGTTAGTCCGATCGTCCGCCGGCCATCGGCACCAGCGGCGGTCGCATCAGCCGCGAGCTCCAGCGCATTGAGCGCGACGCGAGCGTCGCCATTCGAGACGGCGACGAGGGCGTTCTCCGCGCCGTCCGCGAGCGAGACCCCGCCGGCGAGGCCGCGCTGGTCGGCCATGGCGCGCCGCACGATCGTGCGCACGTCATCTTCGGAGAGCGGCTGCAGTGTGTAGACGCGCGACCGCGACAGGAGCGCGGAGTTCACTTCGAAGGACGGGTTCTCGGTCGTGGCGCCCAGCAGGATCACGTCGCCGTTCTCGACATAGGGCAGCACGACGTCCTGCTGCGCCTTGTTGAAGCGATGGATCTCGTCGATGAACAGCACGCTGCGTTGGCCGGTGAGCTGATGCAGCTTGCGCGATTCGTCGATGAGCTTGCGCAGCTCGGCGACCCCGCTCGAGACCGCGGAGATCGCGACGAATCGCGCCTTCGCTTTCTTGGCGGCGATCGCCGCGAGGGTCGTCTTTCCGGTGCCCGGTGGGCCCCACAGGATCATCGACGGCAGCTGGCCCGCGTCGATCGCTTTGCGAAGTACGCGGCCCTCACCGACGAGGTGCGGCTGGCCAACGAATTCAGCGAGGTCGCGTGGGCGCATGCGCGCCGCGAGCGGTTGGGCGGAGGCCATCAGCCGATTCTGACACCGGGACGCCCTCCCCCTGGGGCTACGATGCGGCCGTGAACGAAGAGAGCCGCAGGAACGTCATCGGCCGACTGCGCTCGTGACACTCCTCTACGCGATCGGCGTGGGTGCGCTGACGAACGTCGCCGTCGCGACCCTTGGCCGCGTCCTGCGTCTGCTGAACGTTCGATTCGACCCAAGCGGCGAGTCGCTCGTGATCGGCGTCGCAGCCGCGGTCATCGTCGCGACTCTCGGCCTCGGCGCGCGGCGCGAGCTCATTCGCATCGCGCTGCTCGGTCTCGCGGTACACGCGTCGCTCGTGATCAATCGATTCCTCGGCGTAGCGTTCACTGGACGAACGCCGGACGACGGCTCCCGCGACGCGTTCATCTTCACGCCCCTCGCACTCGGACTGCTCGCGGCGGGACTCGTCCTCGGCATCGCCGTCGGCCTGATCGCCCGCGGCTTCCGGCCGCGGCTGCCGTGGCGACCGCCCGAGCGTCTCGTGCGTGCCGCGGGATTCGCGTTCGTCGTCGGCGCAATCGCCGGCGTCGTGTGGCCCGGACCGTTCATCGCGGAGGTCCTCGGCGGCGCGGACCTCGTGACCGCCGTAGTGTCCATTCCGCTGATCCTCGCCGCTCCGCTGGCCGGCGGTGCCTACGCATCGCGTGCCGGCGTCGATTACCGTCGGGTCGCGATCCTCGGCACGTACATGACGCTTCCGATCCTCGTCGCGCTCGTCGCCGGCACCGTCGCCAACGTCGGCCGCTTGAGCGACCCGCGCTTTGACCCGGTCGCCGGTCTGCTACGCGGCACCATCGCGCTGTCCTGGTTCCTCGTCGCGATGCGCCTCGCCGGATGGCCTCTGGGTGCCGCATTCGCTCAGGGCTTCCTCGCCCCCGAAGTCTCGACGCGTGCGGAGCAGGCCCCCTAGCCGACACTTCAACGTTTCTTTAAGATACGAGTCGGCAGTCATCATTAGCGTCCGTGAAGGGGAGCGATGCTCAGCCAGTCGTACCTCCGCGAGCTCAAGGCGTTCCACCGCGCGCTCGGCGATGTCACGCGCCTCCGCGTGGTGCAGATCCTCGCGACCGAAGGTGAATTCCCGGTCTCGGAGCTCGTGCGGCGCCTGCGGATAAGCGCGCCGCTCATGTCCTGGCATCTTCGCCGGCTGACGCATGCGGGCATCGTCCGCACCGAGCGGGTCGGCCGCGAGGTACGTTGCTCGTTCGACCGCGAACGCTACTCCGAGCTCCAGGAGCGCAGTTTCCGAGCGCTTGTGAATCGGTCGCCGTTGTGAGCATCGTTCCGCGCCGCCTGGCGGGCACGCTCCGCGGAGGCCTGGCCCCGGTCGCCCGCGGCCTCCACGGGATCGGCATCAGTGCGAACGCGGTCACCGTTCTGGGCTTCTTCCTCACGGTCGTTGGAGCAGCGCTCGTTGCGACGGCGCAGCCGGCGGTCGGATTGGTCGTGCTGCTCCTCGGATCGCTCTCGGACACGCTCGACGGGCAGATCGCGCGCGCGGCGGGCGGCGGGACCCGTCTCGGCTCCTTCCTCGACTCGACGCTCGACCGTCTCTCCGACGCAGCGCTCGCGATCGCTGCCATCCAACTAGGCGCGTCATCGTTTGACCCGTATTTCCAGACATTCGGCTCTGGAGCGATCCTGTTCTGGGGCGGCCTGCTTCTGCTCGTCGCGTCGTTCCTTGTCCCGTACATCCGCGCGAAGGCGGAATCGCTTGGTGAGAGCGCGAGCGTCGGCATCGCTCCTCGCGAGGCCCGGATCGCCCTCTACCTCGTCGGTGTGGCGGCCTGGGCCGTCACCGGACTCTCCTCGCTCTTCGCGGTGGCGGTCGCCGTCACCGCGTTCCTCGCGACCATCACGGTCATCCAGCGGATCGCCCACGTGACGAACGCGCTGAATGAAAAGAAAGGTTGAAGTAACAAATATGCCAGCGAAGAAACGAACGGCCGCCAATCGTGGCCGCCGGATCCGGGTCGCGATCATCGGCGTCGGCAACTGCGCGAGCTCACTCGTCCAGGGCGTGCACTACTACCGGAACGCGAAAACCGGGGATCCGATCCCCGGGATCATGCATGTCGATCTCGGTGGCTACCACATCCGCGACGTCGAGTTCGTCGCCGCGTTCGATGTCGACAAGAACAAGGTCGGCAAGGACCTCGCCGACGCCATCTACGCGAAACCCAACAACACCTATCGCTTTGCGGACGTGCCGAAGACCGGCGTGAAGGTGAGCCGCGGGATGACGCACGACGGCATCGGGAAGTACCTCTCCAAGGTCATCACCAAGGCGCCCGGCGAGACGGCAGACATCGTGAAGATCCTCCGAGACACCAAGACCGACGTCGTCGTGTCCTACCTGCCGGTCGGCAGCGAGGAAGCAACGAAGTGGTACGTCGAGCAGGTCCTCGAAGCTGGCTGCGCCTTCATCAACTGCATCCCGGTGTTCATCGCCCGCGAGCCGTACTGGCAGAAGCGGTTCGCGGCGAAGGGTCTGCCGATCATCGGCGACGACATCAAGTCGCAGGTCGGCGCCACGATCACGCACCGCGTCCTCACGCGGCTCTTCATGGACCGCGGCGTACGACTCGATCGCACCTACCAGCTGAACTTCGGCGGCAACACCGACTTCCTGAACATGCTCGAGCGCGAACGCCTCGAGTCGAAGAAGATCAGCAAGACGAACGCGGTCACGAGCATGCTCGACTACCCTCTGGATCCGGATGACGTCCACGTCGGCCCGTCCGACTACGTGCCGTGGCTGCTCGATCGGAAGTGGTGCTATATCCGCATGGAGGGCACCACGTTCGGTGACGTGCCGCTGAATGTCGAGGTCAAGCTCGAGGTATGGGACTCGCCGAACAGCGCCGGCGTCGTCATCGACGCTATCCGTTGCTGCAAGCTGGCACTCGACCGTGGCCTGGGCGGCACGATCGTGGCTCCCTCGGCGTACTTCATGAAGTCGCCACCGCGTCAGATCCACGACGACGAGGCGCGCGAGGGCGTGGAGGCTTACATCAAGGGCACTGATCAGACGACGCTCGCAGGCAAAGCCTAGTGCGGCTGCGCTTCCCCTTCGATGCCCTCTACTGGTCGTGGCGCGTCGCAGCCGCACTGGTGCAGCGCCTCCCGGCCAGGCTCGTCTACATCGGAGCCGTAGCCGGCGGCGAATTCGCATATCTCGTTTGGCGGCGCAGACGCGAGATCACGAAGAGCAATTTCGCGATCGTGCTCGGGCGACCCGCCAAAGACCCGGAGGTGGCGCGCGTCGCGCGACGTGCGTTCCGTAACTTCGGGAAGTACCTCACCGAGATCATGCGATTTCCCTCGATGGGTCGCGCCGAGCTGCGAGATCTGGTCACGATCGATCCAGTCTCCCTCGCGCATCTGCAGAGCGCGCGGAACAAAGGCCGCGGGATCATCTTCGTCTCCGCGCACTTCGGGAACTTCGAGCTCGGCGGCGCGCGCATCGCTCAGGAGATCCCGCTTACCGTCGTCGCCGACGAGCTCGAGAACACGCGCCTGATGGATTTCCTCGTCGCGAATCGCGAGCACAAGAACGTGGTGATCCTTCCACCCGAGGGCGCGACGCGCCGCGTGCTCGCCGCGCTGCGCCGAAACGAGATGGTCGGTTTCATGATGGATCTCGGCCCCCGCGCGCACGAGCTCGCCAACGTGGAGGCCACGTTCTTCGGCGTCCGCACCGCCTTCCCGACGATCGCCGCGGCGCTGGCCCGCGTCTCGGGCGCGCCGATCATCGTCGCGGCCGTCACGCGCGACCGCGACAACTCCTTCAAAGGAGTGGCGCTCACGCCGATATTCGTCGAGCGGACCAAAGAGGCTGCCACCGACCTCGAGCGCGCGACGCAGGCGATCGTTCATGCGCTCGAAGGCCTGATGCGACCCGAGCCCGACCAGTGGTACATCTTCCGTCCGATGTGGCCGGCGTCCTTGGACGCGGCGACGTAGCGATGCTCTCGGGAGCGCTCTCCCGCGGAGCGGAGCGCACCCTGCCTCACCTGCCACGGGCGCTCAGGGGCCCGCTCGCGGAGGTCGTTGGAACGCTCGCCTATCTCGCCGCGCCCGGCGCACGACGAGCCGTCCACGCGAACCTCGCCGTGATCGCACCGGAGCGGAACACCAGCGGCGTCGTGCGGCGCGTCTTCGTCGAGCAGACGCGGAATTACTTCGAGATCTTCTCCATCCCGCGGCTCGATCCGAAAACGCTCCTCGCCGACGTGCGGACCGATGGCTGGGAGCACGTCGCCCACGCCTACGAGCGGGGGAAGGGCGTGATCCTGGCGAGCGCGCACCTCGGGCCCGTGTCCTTCGTGGGCCAGATGGTGCTCGCGCACGGCTATCCGGTGGCACTTCCGGTCGAGATCGCGACGTCCGAATTCCAGCGCTCCGTCAATCGCGCGCGGGGCAGCGCCGGCCTACAGCTCATCAACACCGATTCGGCGCTCGGCATCTTCCGCTTCCTGCGCGAAGGCAAGGTGCTCGGCATCCTCGCGGACCGCGCGGTCACCGGCGTCGGAGAAAAGGTCGAGTTCTTTGGGCGTGAAGCGCTTCTGCCGTCGGCCGCGGTGGTGCTCTCGCTCCGCACCGGCGCGCCGCTCGTGCCGTCGTTCGCCGGACGGCGCGACGGGGTGCTCACGGCTTCATTCGAGCCACCACTCGAGATCCCGAACACCGGCGACCGCGACGCCGACGTGCGCGAAGGCGTGCAACGGTTCGCGCGAGTGCTCGAGCGCTACGTGCGGAGCGCACCGGAGCAGTGGACCGTCTTCGAGGACTTCTGGCATGGGCCGCGCTGACCTCCAGCTCCACTCGGACCTCGGCGATGGGCTGGCGTCGCCCGAAGCGATCCTCGACGCGGCGGAGCGAGTGGGCCTGGACGTCATCGCGCTCACCGATCACGACGACATCCGCGGCGCGTTCCTGCTGCGCGACATCGCGGCGCGCCGCTCGAGCCCGGTCGAGATCGTCCCAGGCGTCGAGGTGACGACGCGCTCGGGTCACCTGCTCGCGCTCTGGGTCGAGGAGGAGATCCCGATGTTCGCCGCGCTCGCCGCCACCGTGTCGGGCATCCACCTCGCCGGCGGTGTCGCGATCGTGCCGCACCCCCTCTCGTATCTCACGTTCTCGGTGGGCGAGGGCGCGCTGCGCGCGCTCGCCGCCGCGGCGGACCCGCTGGTCCACGTCGACGGCATCGAGACGCGCAATCCGTCATACGCGGGGCGAGTGCGTGGGACGCGCGCGACCTGGCTCAACGCGACGGTGCTGCACGTCGCGGAGACGGGCTCGAGCGACGCGCATCACGCCAAGCTTGTCGGCACGACGTGGACCGATTTCGATGGTGAGGACGGCGCTGCGCTCCGCCGCGCGATCGCGAGTCGCACCACGCGACCAGACGGACGACACTGGACGCTCGGCGAGCACCTCGATGGCGTCGCGCGTCAGCAATGGCGCTCCATGGTGCGCGATCCGATGAAACGGGCGACGCGACGCATGAGGAAGAAGAAATGAAGACCTCGATCGCATGAAGATCGGCATCGTCTCGCCCTACGCGTATCCGCGCCCGGGAGGCGCGAATGCGCACATCCGCGAAACCTACGAGCGCCTGCGCGACGTGGGCCATGAGGTGCGGATCATCACCGCGCCATGGGGCGACGACCCGCCGGCCCGCGACGTGATCCAGGTCGGTCAGGCGATCGCCGTGCCGTTCAACGGGAGCATCGGTCGCGTGACCTTATCGCTGCGTCTCGAGTGGCTCGTGTCGCGGATGCTCGAGCGCGAGAAGTTCGACGTGATCCACCATCACGAGCCGTTCGTTCCGTTCCTATCGTTCCAGATCCTCGACTCCGCGAAGTGCCCCCACGTCGCGACCTTCCACGCCTTCGGTGGGTTCTCCGTCTCGTACTGGGCCGGCCGCATCGCGCTCGATCGCTACATGAACAAGCTCGACGCCAAGATCTGCGTCTCGAGCGCCGCGCGGCACTTCATCTCGGCGTACTTCCCGGGCGACTACAAGATCATCCCCAACGGCGTCGACGTCGAGTTCTACGCGAATGCGCGGCCGTTCCCGGAATTCAAGGACGGCAAGACGAACATCCTCTTCGTCGGGCGGCTCGAGCCGCGCAAGGGCGCGATGTACCTGCTCCAGGCGTACGCGAAGCTGAAGCCGAAGTACCCGGGTACGCGCCTCATCATCTGCAACTGGGGCCCGCAGCTCGGAAAGCTACGGCGGTTCGTCCACGACAACCGCCTGCAGGATGTGCTCTTCGCCGGCCGCGTCGACGACATCGACAAGGCGCGCTTCTACAAGACCGCCGACATCTTCTGCGCGCCGTCCACCGGTCAGGAGTCCTTCGGCATCGTGCTGCTCGAGGCCATGGCCGCGGGCCTCCCGGTGGTCGCGAGCGACATCCATGGCTACAAGCGTGTCGTACAGCGAAATGTCTCGGGCCTCCTGGTCGAGCCAAAAGACTCCGACGGCATCGCGGCGGCGCTCGAGCGGCTCATCTGCGAGCCCGCGCTGCGCGTACGACTTGGCGAGGCCGGCGCGCGGCGCGCCCCCGATTTCGACTGGTCGCATGTCACCGCGCAGCTCGTCGGCGTCTACGAGGAGGTCATCGGGAAGCGCCGGGCCATGGTCTAGAGTTGCGCGCCAAGGGGGTGGATGCCGTGCTTCGTTCGAGAATCGCGCCCATTCTTGTACTCGCCCTCATTCTCGCCGCCTGCTCGCAAGCGGCGAAGCCCACTGCGACGCCTACGGCGTCGGTGGCGGGCGGCGAAAAGCCCATTTCCGGTGGCACGCTCACGTTCATCGTGAACGCGGAGCCGCCGTCGTTCGACGGACATCGTGAGACGACGTTCGCACTCTTGCATCCGATCGCGCCGCACTACAGCCTGCTGTACAAGTTCGACCCGAACGACCTCACCAAGGTGATCCCGGACGTCGCGGCAGAAATGCCGGCCGTCTCCGCCGACAAGACGACCGTCACGGTGAAGCTGCGCCAGGACGTCAAATTCCACGACGGTACGGGCATGACGTCGGAGGACGTCAAGGCCACGTACGACAAGATCATCTTCCCGCCGACGGGCGTGCTTTCACCGCGCGCGGGAGCGTACGCGGTCGTGTCCGCGGTGAACGCGACGGACAAGTACACCGTCGAGTTCAAGCTGAAGTACCCCTCGGCGTCGTTCCTGACGAATCTCGCCTCGCCGTGGAACTTCATCTACAGCGCCGCGAAGCTCAAGGCCGACATCCATTTCTACGAGAAGAACATCATGGGGACCGGCCCCTTTGTCTATGACGGCAACACCAAGGGCCAGGACTGGCGGGGCAAGAAGAACCCCGACTACTTCGGCAAGGACAAGGACGGGAACAAGCTCCCGTACCTTGACGCCTACAAGGCGCTGATCATCACCGACGCCAATGCCGAAGTCACTGCGATCCGCAGCAAGCAGGCGATGATCGAGTTCCGCGGCTTCACGCCGTCACAGCGCGATGACCTGTCGCGCTCGCTGCCGAACGACCTCGCGATCCAGGAGGCACCGTGGATCTGCGTGAACTATGTCGTCCCGAACTCGACCAAGAAGCCCTTCGACGACCCGCGCGTGCGCCGCGCGCTCACGCTCGCCGTTGACCGCTGGGGCGGTGGCGAAGCCCTCTCCAAGACGACCATCGTGAAAGACGTCGGCGGGCTCATGCGCCCGAAGGGTCCATTCGCGATGAGCGACGCCGACCTCGCGAAGATCGCCGGCTTCGGGAAGGATGCGGCGGCGAACAAGGCCGCCGCCAAGAAGCTGCTCGCCGATGCCGGCGTGCCGAACCTCTCGTTCAAGTTCCTCAATCGCAACATCCAGACGCCGTACGAGCCGGTCGCCGTCTACCTCATCGACCAGTGGAAGCAGGTCGGCATCACCGCGACGCACGACGTCAAGGAGACCTCCGCATATCAGGCCGACCTGCGCGCCGGGACCTTCGAGGTCGCGCTGGACTTCAACTGCGATTTCCTCGACGAGCCGGACCTGCAGCTCGCCAAGTTCTGGTCGGCCAGCAAGGCAGGCAAGGGTCTGAACTTCGCGTTCTACGACGACACCAAGCTCGACGGGATGATCGACGCGCAGAGCCGCGAGACCGATCCGGCCAAGCGCCTCGCCCTCGTCGGCGACATCGAGCGCTACGCGATGGACGAGATGGCCTACCAGTATCCGGTGCTCTGGTGGTACCGGATCATTCCGTACCTGAGCGTCGTGCGCGGTTGGAAGATCGGTTCGAACCACTACACGAACCAGGACCTGACCACCGTCTGGCTGGCGAAGAAATAGACGAACTAGCGCACTAGCAGGGGCCGCCCGACACTAGCGCCGATGAGGCGCTACATCGTCGGGCGGCTCCTGTTGATGATCCCCACGCTCATCGGCGTTGCGATCCTCACGTTCGTGATCATGCGTGCCGTTCCCGGCGACATCGTCGCGCTGCGCTACGCCGGATCGAGCGTGCCGCAGGAGGTCATTGATCAGGAGCGCCACATCCTCGGCCTCGACAAGCCGATGTGGGCGCAGTTCGTGGATTGGATGACTTCGATCTCGCACCTCGATCTCGGGCAGTCGCTGTGGACCGGACATTCGGTCATAGAGGAAGTGCAGGTCCGCATGCCGCTGTCGATCGAGCTCGCGGTGCTCGCGACGCTCTTCGCGGTCGCGCTCGCGATCCCCCTCGGCGTGGTCGCGGCGGTGAAGCAGGACAGCTGGGTCGATTACGCGATCCGCGTGTTCAGCATCGGCGGCCTCGCGATGCCCAGCTTCTGGATCGGCATCATGATGGTGCTGATCACCCTCACGCTGTGGGGCTGGGCGCCGCCGGTGGTCTTCACGCCGCTGTTCGACGATCCGGTCGCGAATCTCGCCGGACTCATCCTGCCTGCCGTCGCCGTCGGCTACCGGTACTCGGCGGTGTCGATGCGCATGACGCGCTCGACAGTGCTCGAGGTCCTGCGCGAGGACTACGTGCGGACCGCCCGTGCGAAGGGGCTGCGCGAGACGATCGTCGTCGTCCGGCACGCGCTGCGGAACGCCCTGCTGCCGGTCGTGACGGTAGTGAGTCTCGAGTTCGCGTTTCTCATCGGCGGTCTGGTCGTAACGGAGCAGGTCTTCAACCTCAACGGGATCGGCAAGCTGCTGGTCGACGCGGTCGCCCATCGCGATTACCCGCTCATCCAGGCGTTGGTCTTGCTGCTCGCGTCGGTGTTCGTGCTGGTGAACTTCGTGGTCGACCTCGTGTACGTGGTGCTGGACCCACGGATCAGGTACTCGTAGATGGTCGAGGCCGGACCCCGAATCGCTGCCGAGCGCACCTCGTCCGCGGAGGACATCGCGAAGCGCCGGTACCTCGAGTCGACCGGCCGTCGGCGCTTCGTGCGCTTCTGGGTCGACTTCGTCAAACGGCGCCCCCTCGGCACCGCAGGCGCTGTGCTCATCATCGTGATGCTCCTCGCGGCGGCATTCGCCAACGTCATCGCGCCATACGACCCGACGGCGATCAACTTCCCGGACCTGCTCAAACCGCCATCGCCCGAGCATCTGCTCGGCGCCGACAACTTCGGCCGCGACGTCTTCTCGCGCGTCGTCTTCGGCTCGCGGACCGCGTTGCTCGTGGGGTTCAGCGCCTCGCTCGTCGGATGCACCCTGGGCCTGATCCTCGGCGTGGTCGGGGCCTACCTCGGGGGGCGCACCGATCAGATCATCCAGCGGCTTATGGACGTTCTGCTGTCCTTCCCGCTCATCGTCATCGCCATCGCCGTGGTCGCGGCGCTCGGAACGGGTGAGGACAAGATCATGAACGTCATCGCCGCGATCACGGTCCCGATCGTCCCGCGCGTCGCGCGCGTCGTGCGTTCGAGCGCGCTCAGCATCGTGCAGATGCCGTATATCGAGGCGACTCGATCGGTCGGAGCGGGCCCGATCCGCGTCATGTTCCGGCACGTCGCTCCCAACGTCTTCGCCCCATACCTGATCATGCTGACCGCGTTCCTCGGTCAGGCGATCCTCCTGGAGGCATCGCTGTCGTTCCTGGGCCTCGGCGTGTTCGAGCCGACGCCGTCATGGGGACTGATGCTTCGCGGTGCGGGCATGCAGTTCCTCGAGCGGGCGCCGTGGCTCGCCATCGCACCCGGGGTCGCCATCAGCATGGCCGTGTTCGGGTTCAACCTGTTCGGCGACTCACTGCGCGACGCGCTGGACCCCCGTCTGCGCACGGGTTAGCGATGCTGCGCGCCAGCGATGTGATCCGTCTGCACATGGGTCACTTCATCGCGCCCGCGCATC
>Ga0066709_100000716_pt1 | contig 19221 bp, 16 predicted proteins | sample GraSoiAngelo_158_FD_79665 | JGI IMG/M metagenome (GOLD analysis project Ga0066709, IMG submission 79665) | Grasslands soil microbial communities from the Angelo Coastal Reserve, California, USA - 14_1009_16_30cm | ecosystem: Environmental > Terrestrial > Soil > Grasslands | place: USA...
CCCCGTCTTCCGCGTCCTACCCGCCTGACGAGCCCCGAGCGGAGGCCCCGCGCACCACCGGGTTCCGCAAGCTGCCCAGGCCGTCGATCTGGATCTCGACCACGTCTCCTGGCTCGAGCGTGAACGGGTTCTCGGGCACCAGTGCCGTGCCGGTGGAAAGGATCACCCCGTCGGGAAAAACATCCTCGCGGAACAGGTACGCCACCAGATCATCGAGTCGACGCGCGAACTCGCGCATGCTGGTCTCGCCCTGCCAGAGCGGCGCGCCGCCGCGCTGGATGCGCATGCGGATCGCCAGCGCGTACGGGTCGGCCACCTCCCAGGCGGGCACGATGCCAGGGCCCAGTGCGCAGCATCCGTCGTACACCTTGGCTTGTGGCAGGTACAGTGGATTGTCGCCTTCGATGCTACGCGAGCTGACATCGTTGGCGACCGTGTAGCCGACGATCTCGCCGAAGGCGTTGATCACCAGTGCCACCTCGGGTTCCGGCACATCCCAGGTCGAATCAGCGCGGACCACGATCGGCTCCTCCGGCCCGGCGACCCTGCGCGGCGTGGCCTTGAAGAACAGCTCGGGCCGTTCCGCTCGGTATACGCGCGTGTAGATGTCCGGCGTGGTGCTCTCCTCGACGCGCGCCTCCTCCGAGCGCTTGTACGTCACGCCCGCCGCCCACACCTCAGTGGCTCCGTCTATCGGCGCCAACAGCCTGCCTTCTGGAGTCTCGCCAGCGGTGGCAGCTGAGGAAAGCCGCGCATGCAGCTCCGACGCACGCAACTGGAGCAGATCCGCGACGGCCCGCGCTCCGCTTCCAAGCCGAATAATCCGCCCATCGTCCTGACGCAGTCCGGCCTGATCCTCGCCGGTGCTCGACCGCAGCCGGATGATCTGCGTCATGTGAGTGAAGCTCCGCTGTCGGAGCCGCCCGCCATGCGCGAGTAGACCGACAGGATTCCGCTCGTGTGGCGCGGCGGCGGCGCCACCCAGCTCGCCTCACGTGTTGCGAGCACTTCCGTCATCTGATGCACCTCCAGTCGCCGCCCTTGCACGCCGACCAGGTCCAGCCGCCGCTCGGGGATGTGGATCTCGATCAGGTCGCCATTTTCGACCAAAGCAATGGGTCCGCCATCGAGCGCCTCGGGCGTGACGTGACCGACCGCCGGGCCTTTGGCCGCTCCGGAGTAGCGGCCGTCGGTCACCACCGCGGTGGTATGCGACAGTCGCGGATCGGCGGCCACGATCGCGGTGGCAAAATACATCTCCGGCATGCCGTTCGCGCGCGGGCCTTCGTAGCGGATCACCACCACGTCGCCTGGCTCGACCTGGCCGCTCAGCAGCGCCTCCACCGCGCTGTCCTCCGAGTCGAACACGCGCGCCTGGCCGACGTGAACGTGCATCTCGTGCGGCACCGAGAAATACTTGACGACCGCGCCGCGAGGAGCCAGGTTGCCCCGCAGCACCGCCACACCTCCTTCGGGTCCGAACGGGTCGGAGCGCGGTCGCAGGACCTCTTCGCGCGGCACGTGCACGTTGTTCAGATAGCCGCGCGTCTCGGCAAAGAATCCGCTTCGCTCGATCTGTGCTAGATTTTCGCCGAGCGTCTTGCCGGTGATGGTCAGACAGTCCAGGTGGAGCAGGTCGCGCAGCTCCAGCATCACTGCCGGCACACCGCCGGCGTACCACAAGTACTCCACCGGGTAGCGACCGGTGGTCTTGGCATTGGCAAGCACCGGCACCCGCCGGTGGATGCGATCGAAGTCGTCGATGCTGATGTCTATCCCGACTTCGCGGGCGATCACCGGCAGGTGCAGCAGGGCGTTGGTGGATCCGCCTACCGCCGCGTGCAGCATGATGGCATTCTCGAACGCGTGGCGCGTGAGAATCCGCCGCGGCGTGATGTCCTCCTCGATCAGCTTCAGGATGAGCTTGCCGGCGGCGCGCGCGTAGCGCAGGTGTCTGGTGAGTGGGGTCGGAATGAGTGCCGAGCCAGGTAGGGCGAGCCCCAGCGCTTCTGCGAACACCTGGCCGGTACTGGCGCTGCCCATGAACTGACACGCGCCGCAGGTCGGACAGGCTACCGCCTGGGCGGCTTCGAGGTCGTCGAGCGTGCGCTCGCCGCGCTTGAGCTGTGAGCCAAGACCCCACATCTGGTCTGAAGTGACGTAGTCGGGTCCGTTCAGCTGCGTGCCGCCGGGCAGGTGGATCGCCGGCAGGTTGCAGCGAGCGATAGCCAGCAGGTGCGCCGGCACCGACTTGTCGTTGCCGGAGATCAGCACCATGCCATCGTGTGGGTGACCGAGGGCGTGGATCTCGACCATCGCCGCCATGATGTCGCGCGACACCAGCGAGTAGCTCATGCCGCTGTGCGCCTGGGCGATCCCGTCGCAGATGTCGCTAACGGTGAAGACGCCCGGCTTGCCGCCAGCTTCGAAAACGCCGTTGCTGACCTCCTCGATGAGCGGCCGGAAGTGGAACGTGCCGGGATGGCCCATGCCATAGGCGCTGTCGATCAGCACCTGCGGTTTCCCCAGGTCCTCCACGGTCCAGTTCATCCCAAGGCGCAACGCGTCGCCCTGGAAGTTCACCTGGCGCAGGCGTTGGCTCCGCAGCTGTCGGCGCTCACTCATCCCGTTACCTGGCGTCGAACGTTCTCAGGCGTAGCTGGCCAGAGTCTGAGCCAGCTCGGTTCGCTGACGGCAATTCTCGAAGAGAAAAGACCGCATCAAGGTGTCGATGTCCTCGGCGCTAATGCCGCGGAAGCGTTCCGCGAACTCATCCAGCATGGGCTCCGACAGCAGCATATGACGCACGAGCTGGGCGATGTGGCGCTGCGCGCCGAAGGGGAAGGGCTGGTAGTTCGGGAACTCTTGCTCGAACAGGTTCTCGATGGGTCCGATAATGTGACGAACGCCGGCATCGGTCGTGCCCCTGTCGAGTTGGTCCCGCAGCACCCGGAAGCGCATCGCGTCTGTTTCCGGGCGACCCGTGTAGATGGGACCGAACTCACCGACCCACATCGGGATGTCGTATTCGAGCATGTATTCGCTGCGCTTGAGGAACTTGTCCTCCAGCGCCTGGCGATCGACGTACTCGCCGCGGCTCACGCCCGGGTAGGGCCCGGCGTCCATGAAGCCCGCCGGCGCGTAGTCGTGGTTGGTGTAGACCACGTTGGGTAGAGGGTCACCGAACATGTGGAACTCCGTCGAGTAGCGGTTGCCCTCGAGGAACAGCATGTGGTCGGAGTCGATGGCCCGCACCGCTTGCATGACGCGGCGGTAGAACGGCTCGACGCGTGACCCTTTCGGATCGGCTGGCTCGTTCATGATGTTGTAGCCGGCCACCCACGCGTTGCCCTTGTACCGCTCCGCGAAGCGCTCCCAAAGCCAGACCGCGCGGTCCTGAAAATGCTCGTGCTCCCAGAACAGGGCCGCGTGGGTGGGGTTGTCGGAGTGCCAGTGCTGGTTCTGGTAGCCCGCGAAGGCGTGCAGATCGAGGATCGTGTACACCCCGTGCCGGGCGCACTCGTCGATCGCGCGGTCGAGGTGTTTGAAACCCTCCTCCTTCAGCTCGAAGGGGCGCATGTCGTCTTCGAAGTGGCGGTAGTTGATCGGCAACCGCACCAGGTTGAGCCCCAGCGAGCGGACGAACGCCGCATCAGCCTCGGTGAAGAAGTACTCCAGAAAGCGCTCGAAGAACAGCAAGTACAGCTCGTCGCCGATGACGCCTCGGATGGCATCGCGCTGCGCCTGCTCGTTGGCCGGGTAACCGGTGATGAAGTTCTCCATGTTCATCCAGCCGCCCAGGCCGAACCCACGCAGCACCACGGGCTGCCCGTCCGCGTTGAGGATCTGGTTGCCCCTTACCTTGAGGGCCTGCGAACCAAGCGTGGAGACCACGCCTTAGTAGTACCATCGGCGCCTGTCATCGGGTACATGGCTTGCCCGCCCGCGGAAGCGGTTGGCCAGGGACTACCTGGACAGTCGCTGAGAGACGCGGCTGCTCTCGAGGTTCAGCCAGGCGACTTCCTCCGGCGACAGCTCGACGTCTAACGCTCCCAGGCAGTCGTCCAGTTCGGCGGCGGTCGCCGGGCCGATCAGCGCGAAGACCTCGAGCGGCTGGTAGAGCACCCACGCCAGCGCGACCTGGCGCAGCGTGCAACCCTTCATTTCGGCCAGCTCGTCGGCCCGCCGATACCGCTCCCAGTTGGCATCCGAATAGTACGTGCGGATCACGTTCTTCGCGTCGTCGGTATCGCCTTCAGATAGCTCCGGACGATAGCGTCCCGAGAAGAATCCGCGCGCTTGTGATGACCATGCAAAGACGGGCATGCCGGTCTGCTGGTACCAGGCCTGCGCTTCAGCGTCGCCCGCGATCGAGACGCAGCCATACCACATCGGCTCGTTCGGCACGGCCAGGGCGAGGTTCGGGCTCGACACGCTGAACGGTTGCAGTCCGTGTGCGTCTGCATACGCATTGGCTTCGGCGATTCGCTGGTGGCTCCAGTTGGAGCCACCAAACACCTTGATGCGACCGGCCTGGACTTCGTCGTTCAACGCTTCGACGATCGGGCCGACCGCTGTACCAGGATCGTCTTTGTGGAGGATGTAGATGTCGATCGTCTCGAGCTGCATCTCTCGCAGGCTCGTCTCGAGGTCCGCATGGATGTCGGCCGCTGTCAGGCGCGGCTCGTACGTCTCCGCTTTGTGCTGTGCGCCCTTGCCCACAACTACCATGTCGTTGCGTCGTCCCGAGCCAGCCAGCCACTGACCAAAAGCTGACTCGCTGGTGCCCTGAGCGTAGATCCGCGCGGTGTCCACGGCTGTCCCGCCGGCCGCCGCGAAGCGGTCCAGCAGTTGGCGCGCGTTGCGCAACGCGTTGGGCTCGGTCGAGAACACCATGCTGCCCAGGACCAGCCGCGAGACCCTTTCGCCGACACCGGCGATCGTTCCATATCGCATCGGCGGTCCAGTCTACCCCCACGTCTGCCGACCTCGTCGACCATAGCGCGAGGGGACGTGGATGTCGGTGGCTGCGCAGGCGGCGGTCCTTGCCCTTGTGGCGGCGCGGCTCATCGTCGGCCCATAGCCAGGTGTGGCTACCCTCTGAGGCTGCTGGCGGAGGTCGCCTGCAATCTGCCAGTGGCCTGCGTCGTCGTCGCGGCGAGACGCGCGCCCCTGTAATCGAATGGCACAGTGGTGGCCGTTGACTGCAGGCGTGAAACGATACTTGACGAGGGAACATCTGTTCTGATAATTTGCCTCTCATTGGCGGAACGGCTGACGAGCGAGAGCAGGCAGCAATCACAGCCGTTTGCGCATGTACACGCGCCAAAAGCGGCGTTGTACAGACGCATCATGCGCGCCTTCATCGACGCCAAGCGCCGTTTCCTGGTCCACCTCCGACCGGAGGACATTGCCGAGGCGATTCAGGATGCCAGCGCCGAGAGCGCCCTGAGTGTGCTCGTCGAGTGGGGCAACCTGCGTGCCGATCCGGATACCAGCCGGGTGACCAGCGTTGAAGAGTTTTACCGCGCGCGCTACCTGTACCAGCTGACCGCCGAAGGCGAGGCCGCTGAACTCGCGCTCGACGCGTATGACCAGGCGCTTGGTCGGCGCGGCGAGCTGCAGTCCGTGGCGCTCGAAGACATCCGCGTTCGTGCCCACGGCCTGCCCCAGCAAGCCCGCCTGCCAGCACCTGACGCGGCCGTCGTACACAATCTGCTGCGCGAGCTCGCCTCACTGCTCGAGAATCTGGCTGCCAACGCCAGCGCGTTCATGGGCAGCTTGCAACGCACGATCGAGCTCCAGGACATCAACGAAGAGGCGTTCATCGCCTACAAGGACCGGCTGATTCGGTATCTGGAGCGTTTTGTTGGCGACCTGCAGATAAAGTCGGCCGACATCGCCGAGGCACTCCGCCAGCTCGACACACTCGAGACTGACCGCCTGCTACAGATCGCCGCCGCGCGTGAAGCCGCGGATGTCGCGCCACAAGCGGAAGAGAAAACTGAGCAGGGTCCTGATGCGGCGTTCGACGCGAAGCTCGAGGAGTGGCGCGGGCGCTGGTCAGGTGTGCGATCGTGGTTTGTGGGGGAGCGTAGCCGTCCTTCTCAGGCGTCGCTGCTGCGTCAGCATGCGCGGGCCTCGATCCCCGCCCTGCTCGAAACGGTGATGCTGCTGCAGGAACGCCGCTCTGGACGAAGTGATCGGAGTGCCGACTTTCGCAGCCTTGCGGTGTGGTTCGCCGAAGCACCCGACGACGCTGCCGCGCATCGTCTGTGGCGTGCGGCATTCGGGTTGACTTCGGCCAGACATTTGACCGCCGACAGTGCGTATCTGGATGCGCTGGAAGCGCGTTCGGTGCCAGCCTCCACCAGCTGGCGCGATGGACCGGCGGTCCCGATCAGCGCACGCCTGCGCACCACTGGTCGCTACCAGCGGCCCGGACCGATGCCGCCTGTCAGCGACCGCAGCACTGCCCGACTGCTGCTGGCCGAGCAGCTCGAAGCCGAGCATCGGCAAACCGAGGCGGCCCGTCAACGGTTGGCGACGGGTACGCCAACGCGGCTGTCAGACCTCAGAGCATTGGATCGTCAGGAGTTCGGGTTGTTTCTCAACCTGCTGGCAGACGCACTCTCAGCCGGACCGCTTACGTCGGATGGCGTACGGACGGTGACGTCGGATGGCACGCTGGAGATCCGGCTGGTGCCCACGTGCGATGGCGGCATCGCCAAAATTCACACTCCCGATGGCATCTTTGGCGGCCAGGACCACCTGATCACGATTACCGACCTGCTCAGCCCGTGGCAGACAGCAACATCCGCCGGCACGGTGGCTGCCCACTCTTGAGCGTCCAGTCAGTCGCGGTCATGGACGCGCTGGAGCGGCGCGAGCTCGAGGAGCGCCAAGCCGCCGTTCGCGCACTGCTGCGCTATCCGTTGCTGACCGCGGTGGAGCCGGATCCGAATGCGTTCAAGCTCGTGCGCCGCCACGCGCGCTGGCTGCGGGAGTGGTTTGCTGAGGCCGCCGGCTGGTCGCTCCGCGTGGACAATGGGCTGGCTCGACTCCAGAAGCGTGTGCCTGGCTCCAGCGACTGTACCCGGCCAGCGGCGGCGGACCGCTCGGGCTCCCCGTTCAGCCGGCGTCGGTACGCGCTCCTGTGTGTCGGGCTGGCTGTCCTGGAGCGGGCTGACGCACAGGTCACGTTGGGTCAGGTGGCTGAACGGGTGATTGCGATGGCCGCCGAGCCTACGCTGGCCCGTACCGGCCTGACGTTCAGTATCGCGACGCGCGACGAACGGGCCGACCTGGTCGCTGTCGTCCGACTTCTGCAAAACATGGGAGTGCTGTCGAGAGTAGCCGGTGATGAACAGGCCTTTGTCAACAGCGCCCCCAACAGTGACGTGCTGTACGACGTCAATCGACGCGCCATGGCCGGCATGCTCGTCACTCCGCGGGGTCCATCACAGATCGAAGCACCAGATTTTGCGTCGCGGCTCGAGCGATTGGAGGCGGACATGGTGGCGGATGCGGCGGAATCGCGCAGGCAGGCAGTGCGGCACGCGCTCGTGCGGCGGCTGTTGGACGACCCAGTCGTGTACACCGAGGATCTCACGCCGGATCAGCAGGCATATCTCGCCAGCCAACGTCCGTTTCTGGTGCGACGCATCTGCGAGGCGACGGGCTGGCTCGCAGAGGTCCGCGCCGAGGGTCTGCTACTGCTGGACCCGACCGGAGATGCAACTGACCTGCGCATGCCGGAGGAGGGCACCGATGGCCATGCGACGCTGCTGCTGGCCGAGTATCTCGCCCAGACACTGAAGGCAAGCGGGCCAGTGCCGATACCGGTGTTCGCATTGCACCGCCAGATGGCGACGTGGGCACGACAGCACCGCTCGCACTGGCGCAAGGGTGCCGGTGAGCCGGGCGCAGACGTCGAGTTGTGCGCCCTGGCACTCCACCGCCTCGAAGGACTGGGCCTGGTCCGCGTGTGTCCAGACGGGGTTGTGCCGCGGCCGGCGTTGGCGCGCTTCAGCTACCAACCGGCTGTTGTCCAGCAGCCGCTGGAGGCTGAGGCGTGATCCAGGCCGAGCTGCCACAGCCGGAGCGCACGCGCTGGCAGCCGCTGCGGCTCGGGTTGGTCGACCTGTTCCTGCACGACCAGGCCGAGTTCTGGTTCCGCGATGGACATCTCCTGCTGCGGGGCAACAATGGCACAGGTAAATCCAAAGTCCTGGCCCTGACGCTGCCGTTCTTGCTGGATGGCGAGTTATCAGCATCGCGCGTCGAACCGGACGGCGATTCAAGCAAACGTATGGAATGGAACCTGTTGCTCGGCGACCGGTACACCGAACGGCTCGGCTATTCGTGGTTGGAGTTCGGGCGGCGGGATGACTTCGGTGCACCGCACTTCCTGACGGTGGGCTGTGGGCTCAAGGCCGCCAGTGGGCGCGGCATTGTCGACCGCTGGTTCTTCGTGAGCGGAGGTCGGATCGGTCGAGAGTTCACCCTGGTGGGACCAGCTGGTACCGCCCACACACGCGAGCGACTCGGCGAAGCGCTCGATGGGATCGGCCACGTCTACCGACGCGCCGAAGATTACCGGCGCGCTATCGATGAACGCCTCTTCCATTTGGGACAGGAGCGCTACGACGCGCTCATCAACCTGCTGATCCAGCTTCGGCAGCCGCAACTGTCACGTCGGCCGGATGAGGACAAGCTGTCGCAGGCGCTGTCCAAATCGTTGCAGCCAGTCGATCAGGCGATTCTGAACGTGGTTGCTGAGGCATTCCACGATCTGGAACAACAGCGCGAGGAGCTGCTCGCGCTGCGCGAGACCCATACCGAGGTGGATCGATTCCTCGGCGGCTATCGCCGCTACGCGTCAGTCGCTGCCCGACGTCTGGCGCACACCGTCCGATCCAGCCATTCAACCTTTCAGGCGAGCCAGCGCGAGCTGGCCGAGGTCCGTCAGGAGCTCGAACGTGCGGAGGCCGAGGACCAGGCCGCGGCGCAAGCGCGCCGCCAGGTCCACCAGGAATTGGCGGGCGCTCGGGGACGCGCCGCGGAGCTACGCGACAGCCGCGAGGTGCGTGAGCTCGATGCCGCTGAGCGTCTGGCGCAGATGGCCGAGCAGCAAGCCCAGCACGCCGGCGCGCTCGAGGCCGAAGCAGTGCGCGAGCTCGATCGACAACGCGAAGCCCTGGAGAGGCTGCGCGCTGCCGCCGAAGACGCTGAGCGCCAGCTCCAGCCGGTGCTTGCTGAGGTCAATCGGGCCTCAGCGGTCGCCGGACTGCCACCCGCGCCACCGGAGCTGGTTACGGTACTGAGCTCGAGCGCCGACGCATCCGCCGCTGAAGCCAGGATCAGCTCCGCGGAGAATCTCGCAGCGACATCTGTTCGCCGGCACGCCGAAGCTACCCGGCACGTACGCACGTTGATCGAGCGCGCCATCTCCGCAATGGAGCAGGCGGAGATCGCACGTAAACGGCTCCACGAGCTGATCGCAGAGCGCGACAGCACCAGGGATCTGCTGAAGTCGGCCCGTCAGGACCTCGAGATCACGATGTCCGCGCACGTGGGCGCGTGGCGGAGTTATCTCCGCTCGCTGTCAGAGGTGCCTCCGGGCGCGAGCGAAGAGGTCCTCGAGCGGATCGCCAACTGGTCGGAGACCCTCGACGGGCCGGATCCGGGCGCCACCTCAACCACCGACGCCGCGGAACGCACCCGCAACATGCTCTCCGAATTACGTGCTGCGGCGCTGGCCAACCAGCACGAAAGAACCCGGGCACTGGAGTTTCTGATCAGCGAACGCGAGCGGCTGCTCCGTGGTGAAATCCTGGTGCCACCAACGCCCTACACGCGCGATCCGGCGACGCGCACTGGTCGTGATGGTGCTCCGCTGTGGCAGCTCATTGACTTCCGACCTGAGGTGGTGGACGTGCACCGCGCCGGACTCGAGGCGGCGCTGGAATCCGCTGGCATTCTCGACGCCTGGCTGACGCCAGACGGACAATTGCTGGCACCCGACACGCACGACGTCGTGCTTATTGCCGGAGCTCCGCTGGACTCCGCTTCCAGTCTGGCGGCGGTCCTCGAGCCGGCCATCGACCAGGCGCAACTTCGGGCAGCCACCATCAGCGATGCAACAGTCCAACGCATGCTGAGCAGCATCGGGCTGGGTGAGGGTACGGCTGAGAACTGGGTTGACACCTCCGGCCACTGGCGACTCGGGGTCCTCGACGGCAGCTGGAGCAAACAAACCCCGACGTTCATCGGTCGAGGTGCACGCGATGTGGCGCGCCGCCACCGCATCGCCGAGCTCGTGATCGAGATCGACCTGGCCCAGCAGCGTGTAGACGCTGGACGCCTGGAGGTCCTGCACGTCGAAGGACGCCAGCGCACATTGGCCGAAGAGCTCGCGCGGATGCCAAGCGCCGACGCGCTGCGCGAGCGGCATCACGCAGTGAGTGAAGCGCGGCGGCGGCTCGCGGACAGCGATGCCCGTACGATTCACCACGAGCGCGCGGTAGCCAACCTCGAGGATCTGGCCCGCGCCACCCTCGCTGCGCGCGACGAAGCGGCCGCTGATCTGCAACTACCCACCGATCCGGCGAGCCTGGATGCTGTCAGCCAGGCGATCAGCGACTACGCGGTCGCCACAGCCGGGCTCTGGCCGCGCGCTTGGAATCTGCTCGAACGCCTCAGCCGAGTACACGACGGCCTTCGCGAGCTCGAGCAGGCTGAGTCCGCGATGGTCGAGCGCACGCGTCGAGCGGACATGGCCAGCCGCGCGGCCAGCGAAGAGCGTGGGCGATGGGAGGGACTGCGCGCCAGCATCGGAGCCACTGTTGAGCAGATTCAGCGTGAGGTCGAGGCCATTTCGGCACGCATCCGAACCCTGGAGCACGAAGACCAGCGTCTCGAGGAAGTTCGTCGGATGTGCGCCAATCGCATCGGCCGCGCGCAGGACAGCCAGGTCCGGCTCGAGCGGAGCCTGAGTGAGCAGGCCGATCGCCGTGCGTCCGCAATCGGCACACTCGAACGCTTCGCTGCGAACGGATTGCTCATGGCAGCGGTACCTGAGCTGGAGCTGCCGACGGGCGGATGGTCGCCGGATCCAGCGGCACGTCTCGCTCGACGCGTCGAGCAGGCACTGGAAAGCGTGGACGAGGACGACCAGACGTGGGAGCGGATGCGACGAGAGATCTCCACACTGTTCAAGAACCTCCAGGACGGCATGACCCTGCATGGACACTCTGCCATCCTCGATCCAATCGATGGTTGGCACGTCGTCAGTATCGCCTTCAATGGTCAGCAATGGTCACCTGCCGAGCTGGTTGCGCTGTTGTCCGACGAAATCGAGCACCGCGAGCGATTGCTCAATGCGCGCGAACGCGAGCTGTTGGAGGAGCACCTGGTGAACGAGATTGCCAGTCATCTCCAGGAGCTGATTCACGACGTCGAAGTCCAGGTGCATGACATGAATCAGGAGTTGTTGCAGCGTCCGACCAGCACCGGCATGCGTTTGCGTTTCCGCTGGACGCCGCGACCGGATGGTCCGGCCGGGTTACCTGAGGCACGTGCACGGCTGATGCGCCAGGTCCACGACGCCTGGTCCGTCGACGATCGCGCGTCGGTCAGTGCGTTCTTGAAGGCGCAGATCGATGCAGTGCGGGCCGCGAACGAGAACGGGACCTGGCTGGAGCACCTGACGGAGGCGCTTGACTATCGTCGCTGGCACCACTTCAGCATCGAGCGGCAGCAGGATGGTCACTGGCGGGCCGCGTCGGGTCCTGCCTCGAGTGGTGAAAAGGTGCTCACTGTGACGCTGCCGTTGTTTGCCGCCGCGTCGGCCCATTACCGCTCCGCCCATCCGACGGCGCCCCGACTGGTTCTGATGGACGAAGTCTTCGCCGGCGTGGACGATGACAGTCGTTCCAAGAGCATCGGACTTCTGGACACGTTTGACCTCGACTTCGTCATGACCAGCGAGCGGGAGTGGGGCTGTTACGCCACGTTGCCGGGTCTGGCGATCTATCAGCTCGCACGTCGCGAAGGTATCGACGCTGTGCACGTCACCGCATGGACCTGGGATGGTCGTGCGCGGTCCAGAGCTGACCACACGTTTGCGTCGGCCGCGCCGCATCAGAACGGGGTCGGTACCAACGGATACGTCCACACTATCGGCAGCGAATGAGCAGTGACGCGGCGCGCCTCCAGCGCCTGCTCGGGCACGACGACCTGCGCTGGATCGTGCAACGGTCACGGCGACGACTGGAGCGCGGCCTGGCACTGCAGGGCCCGATCGTCCTGCCGGACGCCACTCCGGCTCAGCGCCGGGCGGTCGAACAGCTGCTGGGCCGACCAGTGGCACCAGGTCAGTCAGTTTCGGTGCGGCTCGAATCTGTGCAGCTCACGGTGCGCCAGGCAGGCGCCGCACCTGATCTGCGCAGTGCAATTGAAGCACTTACCGGACCTGTGGTGGACCGATCCGCGGCCCGGCTGGCGACGGATCGAGCCTGGGAGACGGCGCTAGCACCGCTCGAGGCACTATCCGCTGAGCGGCCGGTGCTCGAAGCCTGGCTCGCAAGTGTGCGGTCGACAGGACTGCTGCGGCGGTTGGCGCGCGCGGAGGCCACGGCTGGCCTCCGCCTGGCGCAATCTGCTGCCAGTGTGCTTGAGCAACTTCCCTGTCGCGGGGTTCCGCTGTCCGTACTGGCCTGTTCGGTGACGGGTGACGGCCACAGCCTCGACGCCGGCCGACCGCTGTGTTCGCTCCTCATCCGGGCTGCAGGTCGACTGGGTGGGGTGCCTGACGGCGAGGGCGCGGAGTGGCGAAGGACTGTGTGGGCGTCTGTTGGCGTCCTCTGTGGCGAGCTCACGAGCCCGGTGTTGTGCCTGAACCTGCCCGGGGACCCTGAGACGGTCTCCGGCCAAGCTCTCGCCGTCTGGGCGGAAGTGGGACAGCCTACCTATATGACCGTGCGCCAGCTCCTGCGCGATCCGCCTCGGTTCGGCTCGCTCAACGGTCGCCCCGTGTACGTCTGCGAAAACCCGACGGTTGTCGCCGAAGCAGCCAACGTCCTCGGCACGTCCAGCGCTCCACTTGTGTGCGCCAGCGGTCACCCGGCGGGCGCGGCAACGCTCTTGCTGCGTTCGCTGGCGGAGTCTGGCGGTCAGCTCCGATACCACGGCGACTTTGATTGGCCAGGTATCGGCATCGCGAATGGCATCTTCGCCCGGTTCGGAGCTCGCCCGTGGCGCTTCGATGCGGCCGCCTACCGCGCTGCCGCACATTCCGGTGGATCAGCGTTGCGAGGACAGCCCATCCAGGCCAGTTGGGACCCCGAGCTAAGCGACACCATGCTGGCAGTCGGTCGGAAAATCGAGGAGGAACAGGTACTTGCCGCAGTGTTGAGGGATCTCTCCTTCCAACCGTGAAGGCGCCTGCTCGGCGACTTCTCTGCAGCCGGAGGCGGGACCGAGCACCAGTGACGTGCATTTCTGCCCAATGCGATCGAGGCGGCCCATGCGCTGTTCAATCTTCATCGGATTCCACGGCAGGTCGTAGTTAACCAGGATGTGTGCGAACTGGAAGTTGCGGCCCTCGCCGCCTGCTTCGGTGGACAGCAGCACCTGTGGCCCAGTGTCATCGCGGAACGCCTGGATCGACCGATCCTATTCTTCCGACTTCATTCCACCGTGGAACAGGTGGACCTGCCACTCCTCGGGAATCTGTCTGGCGACGTACTCCAATGTGTTGACGAACTGGGTGAAGATCAAGACCTTGCATTCGGCTCTTCAGCCGCCATCTCTTGCAGCTGCTCCTGGAGCACACGTGCCTTGGAGTCCACCTTCGTCCTCAGCGGCTTCGCGCGCGCGCGGCGCCAGGATGTCGCCGAGCGCCTGCTCGATTGGCTGTTCCTCTGTATCGATCTCGTCGATCCCGTTTAGATGGACCGGCAGATCCAGCTCGGTTTCTAATCGCGCGATGCGCTTGCGGAGCGACTCGCGCAGCGCCCACGAGCAGGAGGAGTTGAGCTTCTGAAAGACGCTCATCAGGAATCCGAGCGCATTGTTGCGGCTTGCGCTGGCACCGCGCGCCCGTCATTCAGGACTTCGTTGACGACGCCCAACTCTCCAGCGCGCGACCTCCCGTTCGCAGTAGCGGCATTCATCCGGTCTCGGCGTCCGCTCTGGCACGAAGTCGGAGTCAAGCAGGTTGATGAATTGACGCGCCTGCGTCTTGAACTCTGGCGTCACCGCCTTGCACGGCACTGGCGCGCGTACGCCAGAGGCGTACACCACGCAGCCATCGATCTGCTGGCCGTTATATTTCGGGAACGCCGAAGGCAAGCAGAGCAGATGCAGCATCATCTGCACCTGGTCGCTCGTTTTTGGGGATCCAGTCTTCGCGTCGAAGATCCTCACGGATCCGTCTGGCGCCACCGTCACCAGGTCTGGTTTGCCGCCGAGTGTGATCGTGCCTGACAACCTGACTTGAAACTTGTTCTGCGCCTCGCGATAGACCCGTGTCGCTCTGGCAGGAATTCGTGGCCCGCTCGCGCTCGCTAGTATCGGAGGCGCTGGTCGACGGCGGCCTGGAGCAGCTCGCCCGGCGCACCGACCCCAGCGGTGAGGCACCCAGCCTGCGATGGATTCTGTGCCACATGATCGAGGAGTACGCGCGGCACAACGGTCATGCCGACCTCCTCCGCGAGTCGGTGGACGGGTTCACAGGAGAGTAGTGTTGCCCCTTCATGGAGCACGCCGGCGGTCAAACGCGGATGGGAGCGGCTGTGTCGAGGCGACGTTTGGCTTCGGCGTACATGTCACCTGGAAGCGGGCCGGCCTCGAGGGCGCGCAGGTTCTGCTCCAGGTGTTCAGGTTGCAGGGTGCCGACGATCACCGTGTCGCTGCCAGCGGTTCTCGGCACCGCGTCCGACGCACGGCTCGCCCCTGGCCGCTCCGCCGCGCACGATGGTGCCAGCGCCGGAGCCGTGCGCGAGCCGCGGATCTCCATCGCGCCGTAGCCGAGGCGCGTAACGTGCAGGTCGGTGCGGCCGAGCAGCCGTGTCGGGAGGGTTGGCATGACCTTGTCCATTAGCATAGACGCTGATGAACGCTCAGGATTCCGCGCAGCCCGTTCGTGCCAGACGGCGCGATTTCCTCCGCCTGACGTTTGCCGCGAGCGCAGTGCTGTTGGCCGAAGCCTGCGGTCCCTCGCCCTCGAGTGGCGGACCGGTGCCCACCGCGGGCGCGCCCGCTCCGGTCAACGCCGCGCCGCCCACGACTAAACCGGCGATACAACCAACCGCGGCAACGGCCCCGACGCAGCCAGCTGCGGGCCAACCGACACAGCCCGCCGCGGGCGCGACCCAGGCCCAGGCCCAACGCGGCGGCACGCTGCGTGTCGGCCTCGACGTCGATGCTGACACCCTCGACCCGCGCCTGTCCAAGAACACCTCGGGTTTCCGCGTCAAGGAGCTCGCCTTCAATGGCCTGGTGGCGATCAATCCGGACTACACGCCGGTGCCGGACCTAGCCGAGAATTGGGACAACCCTGACGACAAGACATGGGTCTTCCACCTGCGGCAAGGCGTCAGGTTCCACGATGGCTCCGACCTCACCGCGAACGATGTCAAATACACCTACGACTCTGTGCTGGATCAATCGTTCAACTCGCCGGCGCGCGCCTTCTACCTGAGCGTCGACAAGGTCGATGCCACCGATAAGAACACCGTTACCTTCACGCTCAAATCGCCGTTTGCGCCGTTCCTGTCGTACATGGACCTGGGCATCGCGCCGCAGGCATCCGGCGCCAAACCGGATTTCGGCACTAAACCAGTTGGCACCGGCCCGTTCAAGGTCGATACGTGGAACACCGGCGACAGCATCGACCTGTCCGCCTTCGACGGTTTCTATGGCGGTCGCCCGAACCTCGATCGCGTCCGACTCAAAGTGGTGCCGGACAACTCCGCGCGTGTTGTCGCCCTGGAAAGCGGCGATCTGGACTTCGTGCAATCTCCGCTCTCTCCACAGGACGTTTCACGCTTGCAATCGGCTGGCAAATTGAAAGTAGAGCGCACACCGGCCGCTGGCTACACCTACGTCAATCTGAACACCGCCGACCCGATCCTCAGCGACAAGAAGGTCCGCCAGGCGCTGTCGCACCTGGTCAACAAGCAGCAGATCATCGATACCATCTACAAGGGCATTGGCAAACCAGCCAACGGACCCATCGTGCCCGGTATGTGGGCGTACTCGGCGGACGTGCCATCCTACGACTACAGTCCGGACAAAGCCAAACAGTTGCTGGACGACGCCGGATGGACAGCCAGCGCGGACGGCATCCGGACCAAGGACGGCCAGAAGCTGAGCCTGGTGGTGCGCACGCACTCCGAAGATCCAGATCGCAAGCAACTGATTCAGGTCCTGCAGAGTGAGTTTCAGAACGTCGGTATCGACGCCACAACCAGTACAGTTGAGTTCCCGGCCTTCTTTCAGGACGTCCAGGATGGCAAATACCAGGTGGGTGTCATCGGTTGGCTCAACCTGTCGGATCCGGATCGGGCGACGTTCCGCCAGTTCACGATTGACGGCACCGCCAACTATGGCAAGTACAAGAACGACCAGGTCGACAGTTTGCTCAAGCAGGCGCGTACTACGCTCGATCACGACAAAGCCAAGGCGCTGTACACGGATGCGGTCAAGCAGATCGTCGACGACGCGCCGTACATCTTCGTGCAGTACCAGGAATACATTGCGATGTACACGCCCAGGCTCCAGGGCTATGTCATAAACCCAGTGGCGAACTGGCTGTCATTCAAGCGCGTCTCGCTGGCGAGCTGAGTCGAGCCCAATCCTGGTCTTGCGCTCACGAGGCTGAATGTCGCGTTACGTGGTAAAGCGCGTGCTGCACACGCTGTTGGTGCTGCTCGGTGTCTCATTGATGACGTTTGCCTTGATCCACATGACGCCGGGTGACCCGGTGCTGGTGATGCTGGGGACGGACGCCACACCGTCCGAGCTGGACCGTTTGCGACATTTGCTCGGCCTTGATCAGCCACTGTACGTGCAGTACGCGCAGTACCTCGGTCGTTTGCTGACTGGTCAGATGGGCGACTCCATCTTTCAGCACCAGGCCGTGTCCAAGTTGATCGGCGACCGCTTCCCGGCGACGGTCGAGCTGACCTTGGCGGCGATGTCGATCGCGGTGGTCCTTGGCATGCTGACGGGCGTGATCTCGGCTGTGGTCCCCTACTCACTGTTTGACGTGACGGCGATGCTCATCGCGCTCGCTGGCGTAGCAATGCCGGTTTTCTGGCTCGGCATGCTGGCAATTCTGCTGTTTTCGCTGCAGCTCGGCTGGCTGCCCTCGTTCGGCCGCGGCGAGCCCTTTGTACAAGCCGTGCAGTACTGGTTCCGCACCGGGGATCCGTCGGATGTGGTGGACTCACTCAGGCATATCGTGCTGCCCGCCCTCACACTTGGGGCGTTCTCAGCCGCATTAATCTCGCGTCTGGTCCGCTCGGCGCTGCTGGAGGTGCTCGGTCAAGACTATGTCCGTACGGCGCGTGCAAAGGGCCTTGCACAGGCGCCGGTAATCGCGCAACATGCCCTCCCGAATGCCCTGATCCCGGTCATCACGGTCATCGGCCTGCAGGTCGGCACACTCCTGGGCGGCGCCGTGCTGGCCGAAACGATCTTCGCCTGGCCAGGTATGGGGCGCCTGCTGATCCAAGCCATCAGCCAGCGCGACTACCCGCTCGTGCAGGGAATCGTCATGGTCACCGCGCTGGCTGTATCGATCATCAACGTGATCGTCGACCTGCTGTATGCCACCATCAACCCGCGCGTGCGGTACGGCTGATTCGTTGGTGCAAGCAGCGGTCAGGCTACCTTCTCCACCCGCGCGGGGAAACGTGGCGCGCGCGTGGACGCAGCTTCGTCGCAATCGAGCAGCGGTCGCTGGATTGATCGTGATCGGCGTGCTGGTGTTCGCGGCGATTTTCGCACCGTATCTGGCGCCCTACAATCCGTATACGGTGTCACTGGACACGCGGCTCCAGCCGCCCGGCGGAGCACATCTCCTGGGCACTGATGAGCTCGGACGGGACATTCTGTCGCGGCTGATCTTTGGGACGCGGGTTGCGTTGTGGGTTGGCATTGTCACTGTTGTGCTGTCCGGATTCCTCGGCGTCAGCGGCGGACTGGTCGCCGGCTTTCTGGGCGGCTACTGGGATGCGCTGATCATGCGCCTGGTCGACGTGTTCCTCGCGTTTCCAGTCATCATTCTGGCCATTGCGATTGTGGCCGTCCGAGGGCCCGGCCTGACGAACGTGCTGCTGGCGCTCGCGCTGGTGTACTGGACCTCGTATGCGCGCGTCGCACGCGCAATCGTTCTCCTGCTGCGCGAAGAGGAATATACGTGGGCGGCGCGGACACTGGGCGCGAGTCCGGTCCGCATTATGCTGCGCCACTTGCTGCCCAACGCGGTTGCACCAATGGTGGTGCTCGCATCACTTGGTATGGGCAACGCCATCCTGGCCGAGGCGGCGCTGTCATTTCTGGGGCTCGGCATCCAACCGCCCGAAGCATCGTGGGGCTCAATGTTGAATGTTGGGATGGGGTTCCTGCGCGACGCCAGTTTTCTCTCGACCTTCCCCGGTGTGGCAATCTTTGTGACTGTGCTGGGCTTCAACCTGCTCGGCGATGGACTGCGCGATGCCCTGGATCCGCGCATGCGCACTTGAGTGAGTATGACAGATCATCTGCCTGACAATCGTTTGCTCACCGTGTTTGCACCGTTTCCGCGTTTCGTCCTCTCACCCGCAAAAACGGCGCTGATCGTGGTTGATATGCAATATGTCGATGCCCATCCGGATTGGGGCATCGGCCGGGCGGCGCGCGAGGCTGGCCACGCCGAGGCGTTTGCCGAGTACTGGCCGGCTGTCGAGCGCGCCCTTTCGGCGCAGCTGCGATTGGTAGACGCCGCGCGGCGGGCGAGGGTCCAGGTGATCTTCACGCGCATCGCCACGCAGACGCGTGACGCACGCGATGTGGGGCGGCAGCATCGCCTTGTTGGGCTACCAGTCCCGCGTGACAGTCGGGATGGCTGCATCCTGGATGAGCTGCCGGTTGGTCCGGACGACGTGGTGCTGTCCAAAGTCTCGTCCAGTCCATTCAATAGCACCGCCATCGATCGCTTGCTGCGCAACC
>Ga0066709_100000717_pt1 | contig 19194 bp, 11 predicted proteins | sample GraSoiAngelo_158_FD_79665 | JGI IMG/M metagenome (GOLD analysis project Ga0066709, IMG submission 79665) | Grasslands soil microbial communities from the Angelo Coastal Reserve, California, USA - 14_1009_16_30cm | ecosystem: Environmental > Terrestrial > Soil > Grasslands | place: USA...
ACGCTCAACCGAAAGCGAACCGCGCCATCGCCGACCGGAACAAGCTCAAGATCCACCGTTCCGCCTTCCAGGACGTACCGGAGCGCGTTCCCCAGCAGGTTTTCCAAGACTTGCTCCAGCCGGTGACCGTCGGCCACGACGCGGGCCCGATCCGCAGAGTCGCGCCACTTCAATGTGAGGCCCGCCGCGCGAAATCGCGGTGCGAATCGGTCGCTGGTGTTCCGGCAGAGCGCCGCCCAGTCGAGCGTCTCGAGGTGGAGGGGTGAGGCCCCGGCCTCCAGGCGCGCCAGGTCGAAGAGGTCACGGGTTAGCCGGTCGAGCCGGCGCGCCTCCTCGAGCACTCCCCGCACGTAGCCCGTCCGCTCTTGCTCGGACAGGGAAACCTCGGGATTGAGCATCGTCTCCGCGGTGCCTCGTATCGACGTCAGCGGGGTCGCAAGCTCGTGCGTGATGTCGGCGAAGAGACGGCGCCGCTGGCGCTCATTCTCCTCGAGCTGCGCCCGCGCCTCCGCGAGGCGTTCGGTCATGCGGTCGAGCCGCGTCGCGATCCGCCCGATCTCATCCCCGCTCGAATCGCCGATCCGCGCCGAGAGATCGCCTTCGGCCACCAGGGCCGCGAACTTCTCGATGGACCGGAGCCTCCGCGAAAGGAGACGCACGATGACAAGGCCCGAGATGGCCGACGCGATGACCGAGATCGGGAGGAAGAGAAGCGACGTGGGCGAGTCGAAGCCCCAGGGACGGCCGCGCGGGAACGACAGACGGATGACGAATACTTCACCCACGACTCGACCCCCTCGCTGCACGGGGCGCTTCGCGAGGATCTCGAAGCGCGTCGGCGCCCGAGCGAATCCCGTGCGGCCCTGCACCTCGATCACGCCGCGGGGCGAAGCAGGAGTCTGGAGCACCTTCGCGATCAGGTCTGATCGGCTCGGTGGGTCGCTCGCCACCATGCCGTCCGACCGCCGGAACGCGATCCAGTCGGGACGCCCGCCCATGGCGGCGCGCCGCTTCGTCAGAAGCGAGTCCACATCGGCCACGCCAAGGCTATCGTTCGCGCTCGAGACGTCCGACGCCGTGCTCACCGCGACCAGCTCGGCCCGCGATCGGGCCTCTCGCGCCTCCATCGGCTGAATCACCGTCATCGCGACGAGCCATTGGAGGAGCGTGCCCAGCGCGGCCGTGAGGAGGAAGACGGCCGCCACGGTCCAGACGAGGCTCCGCTTGCGCGCTCCCGGCGTCACGGTGCGGCGGGCTCGGAAAACCGGTACCCGGCGCCCCAGACCGTCTCCACGTAGCGGGGCTTGGCGGGATCCGGCTCGACCTTTCGCCGCACGCGGCTCACGAGGCTGTCGATCGAGCGGTCGTCGACGACGCGGCCGCTCCCCCACACGTGCTCGAGCAGTGCCTCGCGGCTGAACACGCGGCCGGGCCGGGACGCCAAGAAGTAGAGGAGATCGAACTCGAGCGTTGTGAGGGGTACGGGAGTGCCGTTCCGGTCCACGGTCCGGCGCGCCGGATCGATCGTCAACCCGGCCAGGGTCAGGGTTTGCTCGCGGACCGCCCCGGTCGAGCGCCGGAGGAGCGCGCGGACACGCGCGATCAGCTCGGCCGTGCTGAACGGCTTCGTGATGTAGTCGTCGGCGCCCACCTCGAAGCCCAGCACCTTGTCGCTCTCGCTGCTCCGCGCGGTCACGATGAGAATCGGAACGTCGCTCTCCTTTCGGATGCGGCGCGTCACCTCCAGCCCGTCTACCCCAGCAAGGCCGAGGTCGAGCACGACCAGAGCGGGCTTGAGCCGCACGAAGTCCGCGAGCGCGCGGCCGCCGTCGGCGGAGTGGTGGCACGTATACCCGGCGGCTTCGAGATTGCGGACGATCAGCTCGGCGATGCGGCCGTCGTCCTCGACGATCAGGACCTGCTGGCTCATGTCCGGAGAATACCCGGAAATCGTGGCAAAAGTGTGGCGTAGGCAAGGGGAAGGCGTGAACTTTGCGGTAATTCGAGGGCCGCATGACTTTGCCTGGTCCGTGTCACAGATTTGCCACACGCGATGAGGTCTAATGGCGTGAAGCAGGGAGCAACGGGGTCCGATCTATGGAGGAGTGCCAATGATGCCCGTAATCAAGACGGTGGGGCTATCCATAGTTTCGTCCGATGCGCCGACGGCCCGCGGGGTCACGGTATGAAGGCAGCGCGAGTGTTCATCGCCGCGGCGATCGCGATCGCAGCTTGCGCCGCGCTTGCCGGCAGCGCCCGAGCCGCGTCCCCGGACAGCACGGCCGCCGCGCAGGCGGACGGCCCGTGGGTCGTCGCGTCGGATTCCATGGCGCGCCCCATCTCGCTTTCCGAAGCCCTGGAGCTGGCGCAGCGGAATTCGCCCCAGGCGGTCCAGGCGCGCGGCCAGACGAGAACCGCCGCGGCCGGATCGCGCTCGGCTGTCGCGGCATTCATACCGAACGTCAGTGTCTCGGCGGGGGCGACGCGCCAGTACGCCTCCGGGAGCCGGACGCGGGTCGAGAACGGCCAGGTGATCACGCTCCCGGACGAGCCGTGGTCCATGAGCGCGGGTCTCGGCGCGAACGTCCAGCTCTTCGACGGCGGGAAGCGGCTCTTCGACCTGCAGCAGGCGCGGGCGAACGTGGGGGTCGCGGCGGCCAACGAAACGAACCAGCGCTTTCAGGTGGCCCTGGACGTGAAGCAGCAGTACTTCAATGTCTTGGCGGCGCGCGAATCGGAGAGCGCCGCGCGCGCGCAGCTGAGTCAGGCGGAGGAAGCGCTCCGATTCGCCCTGGCACGGGTCCGGGCCCGCACGGCGACCCGGTCAGACTCGCTCCGAGCCGAGATCCAGATGGGGAACGCGCGCGTCGCCGTCTTGACCGCGCGGACGACGCTGGAGTCCGCGATCGCCTCCCTCACGCGCGTGGTCGGGAGCCCGTCGCCGGTAACAGCGTTGGGCGAAGACGAGCCCGCCGCCCTCCAATTGGCGGTCGAGGGAGAGGCGCTTCGATCGATGGCGGAGAACGGCCCCTTGGTGAAGGAGGCAAAGTCCCAGCTGGACGCCGCGCGAGCGGGAAAGCGGGGCTCTTGGACAAGCTACCTGCCCTCACTGACGGCCAGCTACTCCCGCAGCGGCAACGGAAGCGGGACCGATCTGGCTTTCGACCCGCAGGGGTACTCGTACTCGGGCTCGCTCCGCCTATCCGCCTCGTTCCCGCTGTTCGATCAACTGGGCCGAGAGGAACAGGTGGTGCGCGCGAGCACGGCGATGGACAACGCGGAGGCGTTGCTACGCGACGCCCGATTGGGAGCGCTGGAGAGCCTCTCGCGCTCCATAGGAGCGTTTCGGTCGGCGGGGCAGCGTGTGGCGGCTCAACAGGCAACCGTCGTCGCGGCCGAGGAGGACCTACGGGTGCAGCAGCAGCGATACGCCGCCGGCAACTCAACGCTCCTCGACGTGTTGACGTCGCAGACGCAGTTGGACCAGGCGCGGCAGGCGCTGATTCAGGCCCGGTATGACCAGCGGATCGCCAAAGCGGAGCTGGAAGCGCTGGTCGGCAGGGATCTCTAGAACTCATCCGGCTCGGAGCGCATCCGCGTCTCGCGAGCGACCGAAGGGAGAATGAAGTGAACCAAACGTCGTCCCGTCCGTGGATACGCCGCTGGGCGTGGCCGCTCGTGGGCGTGATCCTGATCGCGGGGGCCGTCGCCGCGCGCTCGCGTTTGATCCGTTCCGCGCCGAAGATCGCCGTGACCTACGAAACCGTGGGACGGAGAGACATCACCATGTCGGTGGAATCGAACGGATCGGTCGAGCCGATCGACTTGGTGGAGGTGAAGTCGAAGGCGTCGGGCCAAATCTTGAAGATGCCCGTCCAGGTGGGATCGGTGGTCAAGAGCGGCGACCTGTTGGCGCAGATCGACAAGGTGGATGTGCAGAACCAGTACGATCAGGCCGCGGCGGCGCTCCAGGCGGCCCAGACCAAGGTGACCATTTCGACCGCTCAGAAGAAACGTTCCGACGATCTCTTTGCGAGCCAGGTCATCACGGCCGAGGAGCACGAGGCTGCCATGCTGGATCTCGCGAACTCGCAATCCCAGCTGGTGAAGGCTCGGACCGACCTCGACATCGCGCGGCAGCGCCTGGCGGATGCCACGGTGCGCGCGCCGATCGCGGGCACGGTGCTGGCCCAGCCGGTTTCGGTCGGGCAGGTGATCTCCTCGGCGACGTCGTCGGTGAGCGGGGGCACGACGCTGCTCCAGATGGCGGACCTGAGGCGCGTGCGCATTCGCGCGCTCGTGGCCGAGTCCGACATCGGATCGGTTCATCCGAAGCAAGAGGCGTCGGTCACGGTCGATGCCTACCCGCAGAGAACGTTTCGCGGCGTCGTCGAGAAGATCGAGCCGCAGGCGGTCGTCCAGCAGTCGGTGACCATGTTCCCGGTGCTCGTCTCCATCTCGAACGAGGACGGAGTGCTCCTGCCCGGAATGAACGGCGAGGTAACGGTGGTCGCCGATCAGCGCCAGAACGCGCTCGCGGTGTCGCTCGATGCGCTCCGGACGATGAAGGAGCTTCCGGTGGTGGCGAAAGCCCTGGGCCTGGATCCGGATTCGTTGCAGCTGGCGCTCCGGGCCCAACGGGCGGCCCGTGCGGGCGGCGCGGCCGGCGACAGCACGGGCGGATCTCGAGGCGACCGCCTTGCCGGCGGCGGGCGCGGAACCGGCGGAGGCGGAACGGCCGGCGGCACTCGTGACTGGCGCGCACAGCGCGCGGCACGCGGCGGTGGTGGCCCCTTGAGAGGAGGCGCCGCCGGTGGTGCGCGCGCCGCGGGCGACTCCGCCCCCTCGAGCGCGCGGAGCAGAGCGCAGGCCATGATCGCGTTCGCGAGGACGGACAAAGGCTTGGAGCTTCGGATCGTGCGTGTGGGCCTGAGTGACTTCGACTACATGGAGGTCCTCGGCGGCCTCAAGGAGGGCGATCAGGTCGCGATGTTGAGCGTGGCTCTCCTCGAGGCGCAGCGCGCCGAGAGCATCAACCAGATCCGCCAGCGGGTATCAGGGGGTGTAACCGGAGTCGGTGGCGGTGGTGGCGGAGGCGCAGGTGGGCGCGGTGCCGGCGGTGGAAGCGGCGGCCCGCCAGGGGGACGCTAGCATGCTCGTCGGCGAAACGGTGACGGTGGCCCTCGAAGCGCTTCGTGCGAACCGGCTTCGTTCCTTTCTCACGATGCTCGGCATCGTGATCGGCGTCGCGGCCGTCATCGCCATGGTCGCGCTCGGACGTGGAGCCGAGCAGGCCGTGAACGAGCGCATCGCCGCGCTCGGCACCACCCTTCTCAACGTGACGCCCGGGCAGGCGCGAGGGACCGGAGGCATCGCATCCGCGACGGATCGCGCGGACCTGACCCTGGCCGACGGGACCGCGATCGAGGATCGCGGCCAGTACGTGCTCGCGGTCCAGCCCGAGATGTCGCGCCAGCTTCAGATCCAGTACGGAAGCCAGAACGTCAACACGACGGTCGTGGGCACCTCCGCGAATTACCTCGAGGTCCGGCATTTCGACCTCGCGGCGGGAAGGATGTTCTCGTCTGGCGAGGACGCCGCGAGCCGGCGGGTCCTGGTCATGGGCTCGGAGGTGGCGGACGGCCTCGGAGTCATCTCGCCCGACGCGATCGTCGGCGAAACGGTCCGCGTGAACGGCGTGCAGTTCGATGTCATCGGCGTCCTGGTGTCCAAGGGACAGGGCGCCGGATTCGGGAATCCCGACGACCAGGTCCTGATCCCCGTGCGCACCGCGCAGGACCGCGTCATCGGAGGAGACCGGCTCCGGTCGATCAACCTCCTGGCAACGTCCGAACGCGACCTTCCGCTGACCATGGCGGAAGTGCAGAAAATCCTGAGACGGGAGCATCGGCTTCGCCCGGGGCAAGCCGACGACTTTCGAATTCGCAATCAGAGCGATTTCCTGACGACCCTCGGCGAGACGAGACAGACGTTCACGCTCCTCCTGGCGGGGATCGCGGCCGTGAGCCTCTTCGTGGGGGGAATCGGCATCATGAACATCATGCTGGTCTCGGTGACCGAGAGGACACGCGAGATCGGCGTTAGAAAAGCTCTCGGGGCGACCCAGGAGACCATCCTCGCCCAGTTCCTCATCGAGGCGGTCGTCCTCTGCATGCTGGGCGGGATCGCTGGAATCGCCATCGGTGGAGGCACCGCGGTTCTACTTCGCGTGGCGTTTGGAATGAACACCGCCGTCGATCCCAGCTCGATCGTCGTGGCGTTTCTCTTCTCCGCCGCGGTGGGTTTGGGCTTCGGCGTCTGGCCCGCCAAGCGCGCGGCGGCCCTCGACCCGATCGAGGCGTTGCGGTACGAGTAGACGGCGTATGTCGTAGAAGTGTAACAACGTACCCCCGGACGCCCGCCTCGCCGGTTGACTTAAATCACGCAATTTGATATACTTCCCGCCTCGCTGGCAATAAAACACATACAACCCGACGGCACCTGCCGTCCCTTGCTCCTCTCTAGCCAGCCGAGATTTCGGCTCACTCATTCAGGCTTCCGCGTGCGGAACCGACCAAGGGGGTGATATCCGAAGAGATCTCGTGACCACGCATCTTCGGCCACACACCGTGGAGCATTCCACGCGACGCGCGCGGAGCTTTTAGTTCCCTCCCCGCCGCCGCACCGACTCAACCAGTCAGGAGAAACGGCGATGAATCGCGCTAGTGTTTTCGCTTCGGTCGCGTTCGCCGGGATCGCGCTGCTCGGCGCGAGTCTGGCGGGCGCAACTACCGTCCAGAAGTTTACGATGAAGGAACTGACCGCAAAGTCCGACGCCATCGTCATGGCGAAGGTCGTGGATCAGTCCAGCCGCCAGGATGCCACCAACAAGGAAATCTACACGTACATCACCATCAGCGTTACCGAGTCGGTCAAGGGCGCGAAGGGCGAGAAGTCGATCACGATCCGCCAGCTCGGCGGCACCGTGGGCAATCTGATCTCCGTCGTCCCGGGCATGCCCACCTTCAAGACCGGGGAAGAGGTCGTGCTCTTCTTGAGCCCCAAGGATCAGGCGGGCTATCCGTGGGTCATGGGCCTCCAGCAAGGGAAATACTCGATCGTCACCGATGACGCCGGCCTGAAGCACGTCCGAAACGACCTGGACGGGCTCCGGATGCTCTCCCCGAACGGATCGGTGAACGAGAGCAAGGTCTCGAGCGATCAGCCGTTGGGCGCGTTCCTCGATGGAATCAAGACCGATCTGAATATTGATGGCAAGGCGAAGGTCGATCCCAGCAATACCACCCCGATCCGGTAAGGAGGACGAGCAACCATGAACCGCATTCGATTTCGTATCGCCGTCGCCGTCCTCCTGAGCGGGGCGCTCTCGCTCTCGCTCGCGGGCCCGGCATCGGCATTCATCCGCATCGCGCGCCAGGCAACCCCGACCTCTCCGGTCGTGCAGGCGCACTGGAACGACTCCGATCTTCCGCTCCTCAGCGTCATCGATCCCACGAACGCCGATCAGCCGTCTGGGACCGCGCTGTCGGTCGTCCAGGCTTCGGCGAAGACCTGGGAAGACATCAATACGTCGTACTTCACGGTGAATCCCGTGCCGTACACCGGATCGCCGCAGGTCCAGCCCGCCCTTGCGTTCGACGGCCAGAACAGCATGTTCTTCGATACGGCCGGCGTGAACTTCCCCGTCGCCGGCGTCATCGCATTCGTCCGCTCGGTCGTTGACGGCACGGACGGCCACACGCTGGACGCGGATATGGTTTTCAACGACCGTGACTTCTTCTCGTCCGTGTCGTCGCCGAACCTGACGCCGGCGCCTCCGGGGCAGACCTCGGTCGACCTCCAGGCCGTGGTCACGCACGAGTACGGCCACTATTTCGGCCTGGATCACACCAGCGTGTTCGGCGCGACGATGATCCCGTTCATCTCGAACGACATCAGCCAGCGTACGTTGGAGCTGGATGACCGCGCCGGGAATTCCACGATTTATCCCGAGTCCGCGTCGCGTCCGGGCGGCCTCTCGCCGGGCGCAGTGGACTTCGGGGCCACGACCGGCACCGTGTCCGGAACCGTGGTGAGCGGGTATAACGGCTCCGCCACGTTCGGCGCGCACGTGGAAGCGTACCTGCTGTCGGACCCCTCGAACGCCAACGAGATCAGCGCCATTTCGGGCGAGTTGACGCTGCGAAACGGCCAAGGCGAGTACACGATCCACGGCCTCCCGCCGGGCGACTACGCCATCGCGATCGTCCCGATGGACGGCATCCATACGACCTGCGCCGACGCGAACGTCGGCGGCCCGTACAACGGCATCGACATCAACTTCGAGCCTGAATTCTGGAACGGCGCGAACGAGAGCGGCAACGGGTTCAACGACAACGCGAACGACTACTCCCCGGTCTCCGTGGGCATGGGCGCCAACACGCCCGGCATCAATTTCATCACGAACACGTTTCCCGGACGCGTGACGATCGCGCAGTACGGGGCCTTCGAGAACATCGTGACGTTCCGGAACACGGGGTATCTCGCGGTGCGCTTCGATCCTCCGTTCGCGCCGCCGTATACGATCAACAACGTGGAGTTCCCGTCGTTCACGTTCAACGGGGTACCGGCGCCCTTCGTGAGCGCGCGGCTCTGCGGTCTGGACCAGACGACCGGACTCCCGGACCTCGCGAACCCGCTCTACATCCAGACGCCGTTCAACGGGAACCCCAACGGCGTGAATACGGTACCGCTCAATTTGACGGTCAACGATGCGAATAAGACGTTCTTCTGGGCGCTCCAGTTCCCGTCGCAGTCGACCCCGGGCTTCCCGAACAACTTCCCGTTCCTGCGCATGGACTTCGTGACGCTGGAGCGCGGCAATTTCGCGAATTCCTATTCGATGCCCACGAGCGGGACCACGGGCGCGGGCATTCTCGTCGACCGGAACATCGTCGTGAGCATGACGTGCCAGATGTCCGCTCCGGAGAACACGCCGATCGTCGCCCCGTCGAATCTCGGAGCGAACCGGCGGACCGATTACACCGAGTTCTCCTTTGCAAAGCCGAGCGACACCCGGGCGGACGGTTTCCCGATGACCGCCGGATCGCTCGATTCGATGAATTTGATCATGCGGTTGGTAGGCGCGCCCGGGACCTACTCCACGGTCGCGACCGCTGGCGAGGGCTCGAAGAGCATCAAGCTCACCCCAGGTCCCGCGACCACGCCGCTCATGATCTGGTCGAGCCAGGCGTTGGATGACAACCTACACAAGAGCCTGACGTCGAACGCCACGATCACGGGTCTCAACGAGGACGCGGACGAGCCGAACGGCTCCGACAAGAACGCGGCCACCGTTCTGACGCTCCCCGCCACGAATCGCCCCGAGACCTACTCCCCGGCTGGCGAGTCGGATTTTTACGCCGTCTCGGCGAAGACGGGCGACGTGATCGACGTGGCGGCGACGCACACGGGCGCACTCGACGGCAGGAACGACCCTGACTACGTCATGTTCCTGTACGAAGGGAAAGACATCGTCGCGTTCAACGACGATTTCACGGGCCTCGACCCTCGGATCACGTTCACCGTTCCGCCTCCGGCCCGCGGCCAGGACAAGGCCAAGCAGCGGCGGTTCGTGGTCCAGGTCCAGGACTTCTACGGGTCGCTGCTCTTCCCCGGCGGTGCCCCAAGAATCCCGACGCCGCTGACCTACAGGTTGGACGCGACGGTGACGCCGGCGGCGTCGTCCGGCTCGACCACCCTCGCCGGCGGAATCAATCCGAACGACTTCGCCTTCGCGATGAGCGGGCCAAACCCGGCCAATCCGATCGCGAAATTCCTCTACGTCATCCCGAGGAGCCAAGGTGCCCAGGACGTCCGGTTGCGGATCTACGACGTGAACGGCCGCCTCGTTCGGACCTTGGTGAACGGCACGAAGGAGCCGGGTCCGTACACGGCGCTCTGGAACGGCCATGACGATCTCGGCCGCGGTGTCGCGTCCGGGAACTACTACGCCCGGATTCAGATGGGCAGCTTTACGAAGAACACCCAGGTCACAATCCTAAAGTAGAGGCCTGTGCGCATTCGGTTCTTGGGGGGGCCGGCGGCTCACGCCGGCCCCCGTTTCTTTCGGGCTTTGGGCGTCGCGCTGACGCTGGCTTTCGCTTTCCTATCCAAACCGGTGGCGGCCTTCGATTGGATTCCGCCGCGCCCGGTAACCGCCTACCTACCGAACGTCACCCTCGCCCCCGCCTCCACCCACGTGCTCCAGCTCGTCGTGTTGGCAAGCGGCGCGCCGGCTAACGTCTTCTGGAACGCGTCGTTTTCGGGGGCGTTTCCCGCGAACGTGGCGCCGACCGCCGGATTCCTCTCCATCCCGGCGGGCGGGTCGCAGACCGTGGACTTGACGGTCACCCTGCCCGATACCGCCGACGGGAGCGGATTTCTCTCGGTTGAGCTGACGCACCAGGCCGGCGGGGGACGCGCGGCCAAGGCGGTCGGCGGCATCTACGCGGCGACGCTCGGCAAGCCGGAAGTGATGCCTGTTCCCGGATCGTGGCGGGCCACGGCCGGGACGTCGGGAGCCATGAGCTACCAAGTCCACAGCTTGGCCGGCGTCGCCGAGATCGTCGACATCGGCGTGAGCCGGAGCAACCCCGACGCGAACAACTTCGGCGCGATATTCGCCGGGAGCTTTACGGATACGCTCAAGAATCTCCCCGCGGGCGGCACGATCACCGTGACGGTCCCGACGACCCTTGCTGCGAACGCCTACGCGGGGAACCTGAATTCGATCCAGCTCAACGTCTCGAGTGCTGCTGGTACATCGGTCGGGGACGGGCAAGCGATCGTCTCGGCGCCTCAGCCTGGCTCGCTCCCGACCGCGCTCGTTCCCGTCGGCCTCGTGCCCTTTGACGCCATGGTCGCGGGTCGCGACGGCTCGGCATCCCTCCCCGCGCGGGCGTACCGGCTCATCCCCTCGGGGCTCAACGGAGTGCGCGTGATGCGCGAGGTCTCGATCGATTCGATCGGGATGGTGGACACCAACGGGGACGGCGTCGACGACCGCCTGCTGGGAACGATCCGGATACCGGCATTCGCCGCGGCGCTCGCGGTCATCCCGGGCTTTGTGTCGGCCGCGGGCGATACGCTCGACCTGGGGCTCCTCGCGGCGGGCCGGGCGGGGCTCCTTCTGCTCGACCTCCGCGTGCTCGAGGATCCGTCGTTTGGCACCTGGGAGGACTTCTTCGACGTCGACGGAAACGGAATCGACGACCGGATTCTTCGCACGATCCCGCTCTCGGGCTTCGCGACCGACGTGGCCTGGATTCGCGCGCCATCGGGGCGGCCCGTCGCCCTCGTCGCGGACGCCGACAGCGGATCGGTCCCGGTCTCGCCTGCATACAATCCCGCGCTCACGGTGGCGGGGACCGGGCAGGGTGTCATCGCGATCGATGTCGCGGCGGCGCTCGATTCGATCGCGAATCCTCCTTTCGCGGCGGGCTCGCTCGCCACGCCGGGAAGCACGCTCGATCTCGAGGTGCGAGGCGGATCGGCGGCGACCGACCTGGTCATCGCGGACGGCGCGGCGGGCGTCTCCGTCTACCGACTCTCCGTCTCGAGCGGCCCCCCGGCCGCAGTCACCTTCACGCCGCGCGGGGCGATCCCGCTCTCCACGGCGTGGGGGACGCCGTACGCGCGCGATCTCGCCTGGGTCTCGAACTCGCAGGAAAGCACGTACGTCGCCGTCGCGGCGGCCGCGGGGGGCTTGCAGATCGTTCGTGTGCCGACCTCGATCGGAACGGCCCCGAGCCTCGTGCTCTCACAGCAGACGCTGGCTTCCGCGATCGGAATCGCGGGGGCATGGACCGGCACCCTCGGCGTGGCGGAGGGAACGAGCGGCGTCGCGCTGATGCGCTCCCCGGGGGCGGGATTTCTGGACCGCATCGCGCCGGCCGCTGGCCCTCCCTATACGGCGCCGATCGTGCTCGGGCGGGGCGTCTCCTGGTCGGCGACGGGCAGCGCGCTCGAGGTCGCGTCACATCAGTCGATCACGAGCAGCGCCTCCGCGCTCTGCTTCGAGGCGACCTCGGGGCCCATACCCGACTTGCTCGTGAGCGACGGCACCCGTCTTCTCTCGCTCCGGCCGGGCACCGCTCCGATCACGGGCGTCGACGTGGAGTCGACACCGCCTCGCCCCTACCGCGTCACGCTCCGCGTGGTCCCCAATCCGATGGAGGGCGGCGGAGAATTCCTGGTCCGGTCGGAGTGGGGCGCGGCCGGGTCTGCCCCGGGGTCGGGAGCTGCGGCGTCGCGGGCCGCGGCGGCGGGGCCGGCGCTGGGAGCGGTGCGGATCGAGATTTACGATGTGCAGGGGAGGCTCGTCCGCCGTCTGCTCGACGCGACGCGCGGGCTGGGGTCGGTCTCGCGGCTTCGTTGGGATGGCCGCGACGAGCAGGGCCGGAAGCTCTCGTCGGGACGCTACTGGGCCCGGGCTACGAGGCTCTTCGGAACGGCTACGGCGATAACGCCCGTCTTGATGCTTCGCTGATCCGGCTCGGAAGGCGTTGCGCCCTAGCCCGAGCGAACGCCCCGCGCGGGCCGAGCTAGCGCGCTGCGCGCTGCGCGGGCGTGATGTGGGTCCAGGCACCCCGGTCGTTGTAGGTCACTCCGTATCGCTCGCCCATGTACGCCTGGAATTGCGTCGTCGTGACCTTCTGCCAGTCGCCGAAGGCCTCCGGATGCTCCGAGAGCACCCAGTTCATATCCTGGGTCATCTCGAGCCCGGGCGCCCCGTTCACGATGTAGGTCGGAACCTGCGCGCAGTTCTTACGCCAGAGATCGAGCTGGACCTTCAGCTTGTCGTAGATGGCCCGACCCAGCGTCACGTCCCCTCTTCCCAGCTTCGTCAGATCGCCGCCCTCCGCCGCCTTGACCGCCTCGACCAGCTTTTCGCCCACGATCCCGTAGGTCATCAAGAGCCCGCTGAAATCGGGGTACGCGTTGTAGAGCGGCTCGTATTTCCCGCCCGGGGTCCGGCCGATCAAGAGCCACTTCATCGCCTCGTCGGCGCCGACGCGCTTGACGCAGAAATCGAGGTTGGGATTCCGCTCGAGGAAGACGTTCGCCGCGATGGGCCGCGAGGTCCGGTCGTAGAGCAGGTGTCCCCACGTCGGGTCGTAGAAGATCCGTTCCGGGAAATAGTCGTGCGTGATCCGCCCCAGGAGGTCGATCGAGCGCGCGCCGCCGAAATCGGCCGTCACGTTTTCCAAGATCGGCGTGTTCTCGGCGAGGACGAACTTGAGGCCCGGGAAGCCACCCGTTCGCGCGTAGAGGCAGCGCTCCGTCGACCAGAACACCCATCCCCTTCGCTCGTCATGGAGGATCTCGATCCAGTCTTCCTGGCAGAGGATCCCGACGTTCGGGAAAATCCGATCCAGCTCTTCCTCCAGGTCGCCGCCGCTCTGGCCTTCGCGCTCCAGGTCGAGCCGGTAACGCCGCTTCAGCTCCTCGCGGCGATAGCGCTCGTTCTTCTCGGCCCAGAAGGCGCCGGCAGTCGTCTTCCCGGTGCCGGTCGGGCCGGTGAAGGTCGTCGCGGTGCCCTGCCGGTTCAGCACCGCGGCTCCCGCGTGCGCCGAGATGATGTCGATCTGGGAGAGAATCGCCATGAGCGGCGACAGGACGCCGCGGCTCTTCACCTCGCCGTGATAGTCCGTGTTGACCGTGAGGATCGTGACTTCATCGCCCAGCTCCTTGAGCGGCGCGAAATAGACGAAGTTGGAAGTGACGACGGCCTTCGAATCGGGATCCCACAGGCGCGACGCTTTGAGCGTGGCCGGGAGTCCCAGCTTCTGCGCGGAGGCCCGGGCCTTCTTGAGCCGGAGCAGGAACCCGCGATACTCCGCCTCGGTTTTCGGAACGCCCATCAACGAGAGAATCGTCACGTGCGGAGCGCGCTTCCCGCCGCGCTCCTTGAAGCGCTCGTCGATCGCCTTCGCGATCACCCGCATCTCGGGGTCGTCGGGTGGGAAGAAGTTCACCTGCGACGTCTTCTTGAGATAGGGGACGTTGCCCTTCTGCGTGTATTGAACGCCCGCGCAGCAGAAGCGTGAGATCAAGGTCTTCGCCTTGCTGACCGCCTCGAACGCCTTGAGCCAGGCCAGCGCCTCCTTCACGTCGACGCGGTGCTCGTCGTAGATCGTGCGCGTCACGAGGCGCTTCGCCCGGCCGGTGATGACGGTATTGAACGAGTTGAGGACCGGGCCGACCGTCGGGTCCTTCTGCTTGGTGTCGCGCCGGAGCAGGATGTCGCTCCGGTCGTTGATCCCGAGCTCGGCGATGCCGGGCGCCAACTTCAGATAAAGGCCGTGGTCGTGGATGAGCTCGCCGAGCGGAAGGACGAGACCGTCGAAGTCTTTGGGGTTCTCGCGGGAGCGGTGGATGACGTCGAACGGCGCGATCCAGCGCTCCTGCTCGGTGATCCCGTCCGGACCGAGAACGCGAAACCGACGTCCCACGTTGTAGAGAGGAATGCCGGCCTCGCGAATCCGATCCAGGGAGAGCGCGTCCTCGCGGACGAACGCGATTCCCCCGGACCGATCCCGGATCACGCGCTTCGAGCCCTTGCGATCGCGCGGCGTGAGGAACGGCTCCAGCTGGATGGTCGGATAGGGGTGCTTGGTCACTTCGGCTCCTCTTGATCCCTTCGTGGTGGGTTGGGGCGCGACAGCAGACGTCGTCGCAGCGGGAGCGACCATCGTGCCGGCGCCCGCCGCCTCGGCCAGCTTCTTCACTTCGTCCTCCCTCGGGTTTTTCGGAACCTTGTTCACGTCAATCGCGCCATGACTGATGGCGGTTCGTAATCGGCAGTCGGCGATCCTTGCCGAGGGCTCGGGGGGTGATCCGGATGCCCGGGGGCGATTGACGACGCTTGTACTCCGCCCGGTCGACCATGCGGACGACCCTCTGAACAAGGGCGCGATCGTATCCCATCGCGACGATCCGCTCCACCTCCCAGTCCTCCTCGACGTACGCCTTGAGGATCGGGTCGAGCACGTCGTAAGGAGGGAGGGTGTCCGTATCCTTTTGGCCCGGACGGAGTTCTGCCGTCGGCTCTCGCTCGAGGGTGCGCTTCGGGATCCAGTCGGCAGGGCCCGCCGCGGCGTTCCGATATCGGGCGATCTCGTACACCAAGGTCTTGGGCGCGTCCTTCAGGACTGCGAACCCGCCCGCCATGTCGCCGTAGAGGGTCGTGTAGCCGACCGAGTACTCGCTCTTGTTCCCCGTGGTGAGCACCAGCCAGCCGAACTTGTTCGAGAGCGCCATCAGGAAATTGCCGCGGATCCGAGACTGGATGTTCTCCTCGGTGGCGTCGCTCGGCATCCCGGAGAAGACGGGGGAGAGCGTCTTCTTGTACGCCCCCATCTCCTCAGCGATGGGAAGCGTGAGAAGCTGGATGCCGAGGTTCTTCGCGAGCGCCTCCGCATCCTCCGCGCTCGCCCGCTCCGTGAACGGCGAGGGCATGAAGACCCCCGTGACGCACGAGGCACCCAGGGCGTCGACCGCGATCGAGGCGGTCAGGGCCGAATCGATCCCGCCGCTCAACCCGAGGAGGACGTGCGTGAAGTCGTTCTTCCGGACGTAATCGCGCGTGCCGAGGATCAAGGCTTCATAGATCTCCCGCGCGCCGGACGGGGTCTCGATCGGGAGCGGCTTGATCGAGGGACGTGTGGGGGCCGGGACCGGACGCAGCGTGACGATCGGGAGCGGATCGGCGGCGTCCTCGCGCTGCGACATCTCGCGGCTTCGCGGGTCTTTCAGCCGGGCGCTGAACACCTCGTCGAGATCGATGTCGAGGACGACCAGATCTTCCTCGAACGCCTTGGCGCGGGCGAGGCAGTCCCCGCGCGGTCCGAATACCCTGCTGTTTCCGTCGAACACCAGCTCGTCCTGCCCGCCCACGGTGTTGACGAACGCGACGACGGAGACGCCGTCCATCGCGCGCGTCGCCAGCATGCGATCCCGGCTCACGCTTTTCCCCATGTGGAACGGAGACGAGGAGAGGTTGATGACCAGCTGCGCCTCCCCCGAGACGGCCAGCAGCGTCGGATTCGAGGGGAGCCAAATGTCCTCGCAGATGTTCACGCCGAACGTCAGCGGTCCGCGCTTGAAGACGAAGGGATCCCGCCCCGGCCGGAAGTAGCGCACCTCGTCGAAGACGGAATAGTTCGGAAGGTGGATCTTGTGGCACACGCCCGCGACCTCGCCGTCGTGCGCGATGGCGGCCGCGTTGTACACGTCCTCCGCGCGCTGCGCGAAGCCGACGATCGCGGTGATTCCTTGGGTCGCGCGCGTCACCTCGTCGAGCGCCGCCTGGTTCTGGTCGATGAAGTCGGGGCGGAGGAGAAGGTCCTCCGGCGGGTAGCCGGTGAGCACCAGCTCGGGGAACGCGACGATGTCCGTGCCCATCTCTCTCGCGCGTTCGATGAACTCGATCACGCGCTTGGCATTTCCCGGCAGGTCGCCTACGGTCGGATTGATCTGGGCCAGCGCGATGCGGACGACCCGGGAGGAGCGCCCGCCCACGCGCGGCGCCTTCGTGGGACTCATACCGCGATGCTACCACGGTAGTTGACCGGACCGCCACCGAAGGGACCCCATGGCGAGAGCCGCCGGGGGCGGTATAATTGACGCGATGACACGAGATTCCGTGGTTGTCTTTGGCAGCAGCCAGGCCCCGCGCGATTCGCCCCACCGTAGGCTGGCCGGGGAGCTGGGCGCCGCCCTCGCGCGGCGCGGTGCCGAGGTGCGGTGCGGCGGCTACGGGGGCGTCATGGAAGCCGTGGCGTCGGGCGCGAAGAGTGCCGGCGGCCGCGTGGTCGGGTGCACGCTCGGGTGGTTCGCGGAGGCCCGGGCGCCCAACAGCCATCTCGACGAGGTTCACGAGGCCCCGAATCTTCACGCGCGGATCGAATGTCTGCTTCGCGGCACGCGGGGCGCCGTGGTGCTCCCCGGCGGCGTCGGGACGCTGAACGAGCTATTCTGGGTGTGGACCCTGCTTCTGTTCGATCGAGACGAGGGGCCTCAGTCGATCGTCCTGCTCGGCGATCCGTGGGAAGAGTTGATGGCGGTCCTCGCGCGGCGATTCGAATTTCCGCAGCCGATTCGCGCCCTCGTGGGCCACGCCCGGACCGCGGATGAGGCCGCGGCGATGGCGATCGGTGCGGCCAAGTAGGAATGTTGGCGCCGCGTGAAATTCAGCGGACGCGGGGAGCGCAATGACGGAATACGACTTCGACCGGGAAGCGCGCGGCACCTACCGGATGCAGTCGGCGGCCATCCCGGCCTACTCCGCCTATCTGCAGCATCTGGGTGTGGACCCATCGGCGATCGCGAACTGGCGTGACATCCCGCCGGTGCCGACATCGGCGTTCAAGTCGCACGATCTGTCCTCGGCTCCGCTCGGGAGTGAAGTGGTCACATTCGAGACGAGCGGGACGACGGTCTCACGGCCTGGCCGCGTGAGGCTCTCATCAACGGCGGAGTACGAGAGATCGCTCCTCGGCAGCTTCGCGACGCACATGCTCCTGGATGGCGCGAGACTCCCCGCGGTCATCTTCGGGCCGACGCGCACCGAGGCGCCGCGATCTTCGCTTTGGTTCATGGTCGACCGGATCGTGGAGCAGCTGACCACGGGCGAAACGTGGATCGTTCGCGGCGGAGAGCCGCAATGGGACCTCGCCGACGCGGCCCTCGAGCAGGCGATAAAGGATGGCGCTCCGATCCTCCTTCTCGGCACCACGCTCCTCTTTATGGCCTATTTCGAGAGGCTCGCAGCGAAGGGACAATTCTTCGCGCTTTCCCCGGGCTCGCGCGCGATGGATACAGGCGGCGCCAAGGGACAGCGCGCGGAATTCACCCGCGACGATGTCACCACGGCATTCCACCGGCATTTGGGAATCCCGGCCACCCACCTCGTGAACGAGTACGGCATGGCGGAGTTGTGCAGCCAGTTCTACGATGACAACCTGCTCGCTCACCACGAGGGGCGCCAGGCCAAGCCCGGGAAGCAAATCCCGGCCTGGGTGCGCACGCGCGTCCTTCATCCGGAGACGCTGGAGGAGCAGCCTGACGGCGAGCGCGGCATCCTCGTTCACTACGATCTCGCCAATCTCGAGATACCGCTCGCGATCCAGACGGAAGACATCGGCTCGCGCGTGGGCGACCGTCTTTTCCTCGAGGGCCGGCTCCTCGGCGCGGAGGCGCGCGGGTGCTCCCTGGCGTTCGAGCGCTTCCTCGAGCACGAGAGGGCCCGATGACCGCGGCTTTCTATCTTCCGCTCGGACTCGAGGAGGGGCTCGAGACGGCCGTCCAACGTTTCGGCCCCGCCCACGACTCCCTGGAGCTTCACCTCCCGGTCGTGGGCCCCGACGATCTGCTGCGATGGATCCAGGTCCTCCGGGACGCTCGCGAGCAGAATCTGGCCCGGCGGCCGATCGCGGGAATCATCCGCTCCCTCGATCGGGTTTCGCGTCGTTTCTTGGATCCGGGTGACGCGGCGCGCCGCGAGGCCGTCGGTTCGCTCGCCCGCGCCGGTCGCTTCACCTCGCCGATGCTGGAGCGCGCCCTCGACGACGCATTTCAGCCGGTCACGCGCGGTGGCCTCACGAAGTGGCTCACCTCCGAGCTGGGATCGGTCGACGCCCTCGACCGGCCGGCGCCCGGGCCCGGTGGAGCGCTCCGGCATGCCCACGGCCCCGAGTGGATGCTCCAGATCTACGCCGGCAACGTGCCGACGCTCCCGATCTGGCCGATCTACTCCGCGCTCCTCTTGAAGGCGTCCCTTCTCGCGAAGACCTCGGCACAGGAGCCGCTCCTTGGGCCGCTCCTGGCGAGAACGATCGCGGAGGTGGATGAGAACCTCGGCGCTTGCCTGGCGGTCGTGTGGTGGAAGGGTGGTTCGGGCCATCTCGATCGGACCGCGCTCGCGCTCGCGCCCGCGGTTCTTGCGTTCGGCGGCGACGAAGCCATCGCGAGCATCTCGCGCCAGTCGCAGCCGGACGCCGTGCGCGTTCTCCACGGTCCCAAGGTGAGCGTAGGCTACATCGAGCGCCGTGCCTTGACCTACGCGGCGCTCCGCGGCCTCGCGGCGCGCGCCGCGCTCGACATCTCGCTCTACGACCAGCAGGGATGCCT